>Cinder_p2__coassemble_2290_pt1 | contig 13164 bp, 10 predicted proteins | sample Cinder_p2__metabat2_low_PE_026 | metagenome-assembled genome bin Cinder_p2
TCAGATTCAATCCCTATCGCACATTCAAACGCGCATTTGTTAATAATTTTCATAACCTACATCACAATATATCTAATTATCAATTCTACATATTAAAAACAGAAATCCTTCCATTATTACAACTTCATAAAGAAATTACCTTAACCATATTTAATTCAATAATGGGTTTCTACACCATCTTGCGTTATTCTTTCATTTTTTGCATTATCTTTGTACCTATATAAAAAATACAGAAACATACCGACGCATGAACGTTATTGATTTAATAAGAGAAACCAATAAAACAGCTTTTTCATTTGAGATTCTACCACCTCTAAAAGGTACAGGTATCGAACGAGTGTACCAAACCATTGATACACTTCGCGAGTTCGACCCCAAATATATCAACATCACCACACACCGCAGCGAATATGTGTACAAAGACTTAGGAAATGGCATGTTCCAACGCAGCCGTTTGCGTCGCCGACCTGGAACCGTAGCTGTAGCTGCTGCCATACAGAACAGATACAACATCACCGTGGTGCCGCATATTCTATGCAGCGGCTTTACACGTGAGGAAACTGAATACGTTCTGCTCGACCTCCAATTCCTGGGCATTACTGATTTACTAATATTACGAGGTGACAAGGCAAAGCACGAAAATGCCTTTATCCCCGAAGAAGACGGATATGCACATGCTGTGGAACTACAAAACCAGATAAACGACTTCAACCAAGGAGTTTTCGTTGACGGTTCACCCATAAAAGTCACCGGAACCCCATTCCATTACGGTGTGGCTTGTTACCCTGAAAAACATGAAGAAGCCCCCAATATTGATTCGGATATATACTGGCTAAAAAAAAAGGTAGAAAACGGAGCTGAATATGCCGTAACTCAATTGTTCTATGACAACCGCAAATACTTTGACTTTGTAAAAAAAGTAAGACAATCTGGAATAAATATTCCCATTATTCCAGGAATTAAGCCCTTTGCCAAACTCTCACAACTAAACATGGTGCCTAAGACTTTCAAAGTAGACCTTCCAGAACCCTTAGCGCACGAAGCCTCGCTTTGTAAAACTGATGCCGAAGCTGCTGCTCTAGGAGTGGAATGGTGTGTAGAACAATGTAAAGAGCTTATTGCCGCAGGTGTTCCCAGTATTCATTTCTATACCGTATCGGCCGTAGAAAGCATTCGCCAAGTGGCCGGCAAAATATTCTAGACTATGTTTTTCAAAGACATCATAGGACAACAGGAAACCAAACGACGTCTTCTACTCGAAGTGAGCGAAGGGCGCATTCCACACGCAATACTCTTCTGCGGGAATGAAGGTACCGGCAAAATAGCACTTGCCATAGCCTATGCACGCTATTTGCTCTGCTCCAACCGAGGTGAAGGAGAAGCCTGCGGAACTTGTCCTTCGTGCGTCAAAATGGATAAGTTGACTCATCCCGACGTACACTTCGTCTTTCCTGTCATCAAACGGAAAAACGGAGGAGATGTGGTATCCGATGATTACATAAAAGAATGGCGTGCACTGGTAAAAGACACCCCCTACTTCAATCTAAACCACTGGTTAGCTGCTATGGGTGCAGAAAATCAACAAGCGCAAATATTCGTAAAAGAAAGCGATGAACTGACTCGAAAACTGAGCTTAAAATCGAGTGAAGGAGGATATAAAATTGCCATCATTTGGCTGCCGGAAAAAATGAAAGTGGAATGTGCCAACAAACTGCTTAAATTACTCGAAGAACCGCCCACTGGAACGATATTCATACTTGTGTCAGAAAATCCTGATCTGATTCTGCCCACCATACAGAGCAGAACACAACGTTTCAACATTCCTCGTTTGACCGATGAGGATATAGCAAATACACTTATTCAACAATTCGGACTACAAACTATCGATGCGAACGATATTGCCCGACAAGCCAACGGAAATTATCTGCAAGCCTTGGAAAGTATCCATTTGAGTGAAGACAACCGATTATTCTTTGATCTATTCGTAAGCCTTATGCGACTTTCCTACCAAAGAAAACTAAAGGAAATGAAAGATTGGAGCGAAACGGTTTCGACCATGGGACGCGAACGGCAAAAAAACTTTCTGGCATATTGCCAACACATGATTCGTGAAAACTTTATCTCGAACTTTCACCGGAGCGAACTGAACTATATGAACCGAGAAGAAATGAACTTCTCCAAACGATTCGCACCATTTGTGAACGAGCGTAACATAATTGGAATAATGAATGAACTGAGTGAAGCACAAATGCACATCGAACAAAACGTGAATCCACGTATGGTATTCTTCGACTTGTCGCTGAAAATGATTATGCTACTCATTCAATAAATTCTTAACAAAAAATGTAAACTTTATGAACTTCAAACTAAAAAACGGCTGCGGAAGACTTGGCGCTAAAGGATGCGGCCGACAAGATAACAAACTGAATACGTATGACTGGCTTGCCGACATTGCAGGCAACGATGAAGCATGCGACATGGTAGAAGTGCAGTTTAAAAATACCCGAAAAGGATATTATAAAAACAGCAATAAACTGAAACTGGAGAAAGGTGATGTGGTGGCTGTAGAGGCAAGCCCAGGACATGACATCGGAACTGTGAGTCTGACGGGAAAACTAGTACCACTACAAATGAAAAAGGCCAACTTGAAACCGGATGCTGAAATACGAAGAATTTACAGAAAAGCAAAACCGGTGGATATGGAAAAATATGAAGAGGCCAAAGCCAAAGAACATAGCACCATGATACGTTCAAGACAAATAGCTGCCAACTTAAAACTAAATATGAAGATAGGCGATGTGGAATATCAAGGTGATGGAAATAAAGCAATCTTCTACTACATTGCAGACGAACGTGTAGACTTCAGACAACTCATCAAAGTACTAGCCGATACTTTTAGAGTACGTATCGAAATGAAACAAATTGGTGCGCGACAAGAAGCCGGACGTATTGGGGGTATCGGTCCTTGCGGACGAGAATTATGTTGTGCCACCTGGATGACAAATTTCATATCTGTATCAACCAATGCTGCACGCATTCAAGATATATCTCTAAATCCACAGAAACTGGCCGGACAATGTGCCAAACTAAAATGCTGCCTTAATTATGAAGTGGATGCTTATGTGGAATGCAGTAAACGAATGCCTTCACGAGAAATCACGTTGGAAACTAAAGACGGAACTTTCTATTATTTCAAATCGGATATTCTCAAAGGACTAGTGTCTTATTCAACCGATAAAAACTTTGCCGCCAATTTGGTAACCATTACCGGAAAACGTGCATTTGAAGTCATTAACATGAACCGCAACGGAATCAAACCGGAAAGTTTAGTGGATGTGGAAGGTTCAGACGTCAACAAACGACCCATCGATCTCCTGGAACAAGAGAGCGTAACTCGTTTTGACAAAAGCAAAAAAAACAAACGAAAGAAAAAAAACAGTGTAAACGAACCGAATGGAAAAACACCGAACGAAACCGAAAAGGGAAATAAAAGAATGCAATCTGCTGGTGATGAACAAAAGCCAACAAATGACAACGGTGGAAAGAAAAAAGAAGGAGGAGCCAAACAGCAGACAGAAGGAAAAAAGAAGGGAAAACAGCCTCAACAACAAGAAGGGGGAAACCGACCACGTAATACACAAAGTGGAAATGGTAAACCCAAAAACGGAGGAAATAACGCTCAACCTCAACAAGAAAATGTATCAAATACCGAACGTAAGCCCAACAATCGAAACAACCACAGAGGAAACAAACCTCAACAAGAACATAATAAAGAACAACAATCACAAAAGAATACACAACAAATAGATTCTATCTTGAAACCTGCTGTTGATAAACAAAAGGAAAACCACGAATAATGCAACGTTTTTTTTCAAAATACAAACTCTATCAAATGACACCTCTGCTGCTGACAGTCTTACTGTCGGCAGCTTGTCATTTAACCGACAATTATCATCAGTTTCGTACACTACGAATCAACGGATGGGAGCAAACAGATACACTTGTATTCGACTTACCACATCAAAAAAGTTCTTTCTCTGCTTTTGCCAATATTGAAATTCGGTACTCTGGAACCTATCCCTACCGTTCTATTTGGCTAGAAGTTAAACATAACGAACTCGATTCTACCGTATTTCAAACAGACACCGTGGAATGTAGTCTTGTAAATTCCAAGGGGACTTTCGATGGAACCGGAATAAGTGGTTTATATCAAAAAAGTTTTCCTCTAACAAAAATTAGTATCAAAGCACACCATGCCCCAAAATTCAAAATCACACATTGTATGACCGACAAACAACTTAAAGGTATCATAAACGTGGGTATTAAACTATCTTACGAGCCGCGTCAATCCGAAGGAAAATAAAAAACAGAATTGTAAATCCCCATAATGAAGAACCTCCGTAACTGAAAAATGGCAAGGGAATGCCGATAACTGGTGTCAAACCCAACACCATCCCGACATTAACAAACAAATGGAAAAGAAAAATACTTACTAGCGAATAGCCGTAAACACGACCAAAAGTAGAGGCTTGTCTCTCGGCTAAAACCTGTAAACGCAGAATAAAAGCAAGAAAAAGCAAAAGCACAATAGACGAACCTACAAAACCTTGTTCCTCACCCACCGTACAAAATATAAAATCAGTATCTTGCTCAGGTACATATTTCAGCTTAGTTTGTGTACCATTAAGAAATCCTTTCCCAAAAAAACCACCTGATCCAATAGCAATCTTAGACTGATTTACATTGTAACCAGCACCAGAGAGATCTTCTTTCATACCTAGCACAACTTCAATGCGGACTTTCTGATGCGGTTGAAGAACTTTGGAAAAAACGAAATCGCTGGAATAAAAAAACGCGAATGAACCTAAAGTGAATAGTGGTATATAAAGGAATGTATGAATCCGATCGCGTAACCACAGATAACAAAGTATCCCTATCATAAATACACAAATCCCTAACTGTACCCAAGTTATATCAAAAGGTATTACATAACCAGAAAATAACAGTGTCAACAACGTAATGCCTATGCTGACTCCAAAAAGAAAATACATCAATAACTTGCGATGAGCATATACACCTACCATACCCGCCGTACAAATCTGTATGAGCAAAAGAACCACAAACTTACCTACAGGAGTGGGCATGTTCCACAACATCATGTCGGAAAAGCGTATGCCTACAATAAAATAAACCACAGCACAAATACCAGAGAACAGAAAAGCCCCAGACATTCCTTCGCGATAGAACATCAAGAAAAAAGAAAAAAACACCAATGCCGATCCCGTTTCTTCCTGTAAAATGATAATCAACATGGGAAGAAAAACCAAAGCCATAACTCGAATGAGATTCTTGGTACGATATAAGGAAAAGCCATAACTACTCATGTATTTAGCTAAAGCCAAAGCTGTGGCTGACTTAGCAAACTCGGCAGGTTGCAGATTCACTGCTCCCAAACGTATCCAAGAATGAGATCCTTTGATGTCACTACCTATAAAAATAGTGGCTACAAGTAATAAAATGACAATTCCATAATAAACATAAGCAAACAAGTCATATACTTTCTCCTCAAGCATAAGCAAAATAAAACCTATTCCAAGTGAACAACATATCCACACCATCTGCTTCCCGGCACGAGTATCGAAACTTAAAAAATCGAGTTCTCCATAAGTATAACTTGCCCCACAGACACTAAACCATCCGCACACTAACAATAGTAAATAGAATGTGATGGTTATCCAATCAACCGATTTTATCAAACTAGCGTTCCTGGTTATCATAAAGAATACGTCTTTCTTGAATTTGTGCTGCCAATTCTTCACTTTCGGGCGACAGCTTTCCCTTCAAATATTTTTCTATCATCAGTTTACCAATAGGTACACCATAAACGGCACCAAAACCACCGTTTTCTACATAGACTGCTATAGCAATCTTGGGATTATCCATCGGCGCAAAGCCCATGAATGCCGAATGGTCATGCCCTCGATTTTCGGCAGTTCCAGTCTTACCACATACTTCAATATCAGGAATATTCGCTCCACGACAGGTTCCTCCTAACACGGCCTGACGCATACCTTTCACCACTTCTTCATAATGACGAGCTTCCACCATAGTATAGCGACGTGTTCGATAAATACTGTCTAACTCTGCACCTTCTATAGAATGAACAACATGCGGAGTAATGAAATAGCCTCTATTAGCAATAGTTGCTCCTAAATTGGCTATTTGTAACGGTGTAAGCGACACCTCGCCTTGTCCGATTGCTATACTAATGATAGTAAGTCCATTCCAAGAACCACGATATGCTCTATCATAATAAGCTGCATTCGGAATCATACCCCGACGCTCTCCAGGTATATCGATTCCTAATTGATAACCAAATCCCATTGATACCATATAGTCTTTCCAAGTGGTCATGGCTTGTTGTACATTCTTATATTTAGTACGATTTCCCATCATATAATATAAGCCCCAACAAAAATATGCATTACAAGATGTGGCCAAAGCTGGAACTAAAGGCAAAGGCGAACCATGTGAGTGACATCCTACACGCAAGCCTTTATACACGAATCCATGATAGCAAGGATACATCGTTTGAGTAGGAGAAATGATTCCTTCCTGCAAAAATGTCAATGCTTGAGAAGTTTTAAATGTTGAACCCGGAGGATAAATACCGGATACGGCTCGATTAAGCAAGGGCTTCCAACCATCGCGCGATAAATCCAAATGGTGCTTTCCACGATTACGTCCCACTAACAGATGAGGATCATATGAAGGAGCTGACACCATACAAAGTACATCGCCTGTAGAAGGTTCTATAGCAACAATGCTTCCAATCTTCCCTTCTAGTAAACGTTCACCTAGTTCCTGTAACTCAGCATCCAATCCTAATGTCAAGTTCTTGCCTGGTATCGGACGCTTATCGAACTCACCATTCTTATACTTGCCTTGAATACGTCCACGTGCATCCCGAAGCAAAATTTCTACACCTTTTTCTCCTCTAAGATATTTTTCATATGAGCGTTCGACACCTTGAATACCAATAAAATCGCCACTACGATAATAATCATCCTCTTCAATATCTCTCTTTGAAACCTCAGCTACATCACCTAATACATGAGCAGCCACATTATAAGCATACTGCCTAGTAGTGCGCCGTTGAATATAAAAACCAGGAAAACGAAAAAGCTTTTCTTGAAAGACTGCAAATTCTTCAGCAGGCAATTGACTCATAAATATTTGCTCTGTATAAGGAGAATATCCGGGATTCAGAGCTCTATTCTTTATATCTTTCATTCGCTTATTAAAGAACTTCAAATCTATCCCCAAAGTCTTGCAAAAGTCCACTGTGTCTAAATCACGTACTTCGCGCATCACTACCATCACATCATAGGCAGGCTGATTATATACCATCAACCTTCCTTCACGATCATAAATAGCTCCCCTAGCTGGGAACTGTACTTTATTTAAAAATGCATTACTATCAGCATTTTTCTTGTAGTCATCGCTCATAATCTGCAACGCAAACAAACGCAAAATGTAAACCAAAACAATAATTATGGCTACACCTCCAATCACAAATTTTCGTTTCTCCAGATTATAATCACGCATATTCTCTTATTTTCCTCCCTTATTATTTACTACGGCGCATGCTTTCCATAGCTATTACACAACAAGTAGTAAGTATTACCGAACCTATTAACTTCAACAATAATAATATCCAATCGAAGAAAGAAAAAGTATCTAATACAAGCAATAGAGAATGATGAATTAGTATGGAAAGAGTTGCATATCCCAAAAAAGAACCGAATCCCATAGAACGTACACTTGGCTCCCATTCACCTATAGTATCATGTGATACAAAGGAATTTAATAACATTGGTCGTAAAAAAGCCAAAAGTGTAGTAGCAGCCGCATTCATTCCTGGCGTATTTGAAAATACATCTACTACCAACCCTAAGAAAAAACCCATCAATAACATCTCATTACGCTTCACATCACAATTAAGTACCAAGATGAAATAAACATATAGAAAAGGAGTTGCATACCCCCCTAAATGAATGTGATTGAGCACCAGGACCTGCACCAAGACCAACAAGACTAGCCACAATATACGTTTTATATACACTATTCCCATAACCTTACCTGCTTTTTTCTTTCAATATAGACAATTCTAGTTCTTTTCTTTCTTTTATTCCATTACGTGAAATAACACGTACATCATTCAAACGACTAAAATTTGTAGCTAGTTTTATTTTCAACAAATAAGAAAGGCCATCGTGAGAGTCTGCAATTTTTTCTACTATTCCTACCATCAATCCCTCAGGAAAAATAGACGAATGTCCACTTGTAACAATCGTATCTCCTTCAATACACTCGGCATGGCGAGGCAAATCACATAAATAAGTATAACGCACATCCTTTCCATCCCAACGCAAATAACCGAAATATCCTCTATTCTTTATCTTGCAGCTAATATTCGAACGACTATTGAGTAACGAAATCACCAAAGCATGACGAGAAGCTACTTTACTGACAATTCCAACTACACCCTTACCGCACACTACTCCCATCTCAGCATTTACTCCATCTGATTCTCCTCGATCTATCGTAATAAAATTATCAGCTCTATTTAAGGAGTTGTTCACTACATGTGCTTTTATACGTGTAAACCCTTTCAATGACTCATTACTTACACTATCTACCATAACCGAATCAGAAGTCAAATCATACAACTTAGATCTAAGAGCTGCTATTTCACATTCCAAATCCAAATTACGGTCCGTCAACGTATCATTTACATCTCTCAAATGAAAATAACCGGTAATTCCGTGAGATATTTCATATATTGTCCCACTTATACAATTAGCAGAAGATATATACACACTTCCTTGATAACTGTTAAAACGAAACAGCAATACAAAACATACCACTTCAAGTATCACAAAAAGAAAACAATGGCTGTATTTTAGTATAAAATCGAGAAGATGGCGCATGAAATACTATTTTATCTGAACTGAAAGTCGGGAATCAGAAACCAAACTTTCGGTTTCCAATCCCCGGCTCTATCTTTACTTCTTTTCGGTCAACGCATCAAGAACGAGAATTTGTCAACGTTCTTCAGCGCTATGCCCGTACCTTTAGCCACACTACGTAAAGGATCTTCTGCAATATGGAAAGGTATGTTTATTTTGTCTGTTAACCGGCGATCGAGCCCACGAAGCAATGCTCCTCCACCAGCTAGATAAATACCATTATGAACAATATCAGCATACAACTCAGGTGGTGTATTCTCCAACGCATTCAAAACAGCCGTTTCTATTTTTGCTATTGATTTTTCCAAACAATGAGCTATTTCTTGATAACATACAGGTACCTCCATTGGCAAAGCTGTAATACGATTGGGACCGTACACAGTATAATCCTCTGGAGCATCACTACCCAAATCTGTCAATGCAGCTCCAACAGCTATCTTAATACGTTCCGCCATTCGCTCACTTACCTTCACATTATGCTGACGACTCATATATTCTTGAATATCTGCTGTAAAATCATCTCCAGCTATTCGAATAGAACTATTGGTTACAATACCACCTAAAGAAATCACAGCAATTTCAGTAGAACCACCGCCTATATCAACAACCATATTTCCTTCAGGTGCCAACACATCCAATCCTACACCTATAGCAGCAGCCATCGGTTCAAAGATAAGATACACATCACGCCCCCCTGCATGTTCAGCAGAATCCCGCACTGCACGCAACTCAACTTCGGTACTGCCCGAAGGCACACCGATAACCATACGGAGTGAGGGAGAGAATAGACGACGTCCGGTACTTACTTTTTTAATAAGCCCACGCATCATCTGTTCGCATGCATTAAAATCAGCAATCACACCATTTCTCAATGGACGAACAGTACGAATATGCGGATTTTCTTTCTCGTACATCATCTTAGCCTTCTCACCCACAGCCAACATTTTTTCTGTTCTGCGGTCAAGAGCTACTACTGAGGGTTCATCAACCACAATTTTATCATTGCTGAGAATAACTGTGTTTGCTGTCCCGAGATCCATTGCAATCTCTTGTGTAAATGAAAATAATCCCATCCTTATGTTATTTATCAGACTTAGCTTAGCCTCTACAGCTAAGTTTTATTAGTGTTTAAAATGACGGATTCCGGTCATTACCATTGCCATATCATGTTCATTACAATAGTTAACCGATTCTTCATCGCGAATAGAACCTCCAGGCTGAATAACAGCAGTTATTCCTTCTTTTCCTGCTATTTCGACACAATCACCAAAAGGGAAGAAAGCATCACTAGCCATCACAGCACCATTTAAATCAAACCCAAAATTATGAGCTTTTTCAATAGCCTGTTTCAAAGCATCAACACGCGAAGTTTGACCTACGCCACTTGCTATTAACTGTTTTCCTTTAGCTAATACAATAGCATTGCTCTTACTGTTCTTCACTATTTTATTTGCAAACAGCATATCCTCAATTTCTGTATCAGTAGCTGTTTTATTTGTTACAGGTTTCAAATCTTCCTTGTTTTCAATCTTCAAATCACGATCTTGAACCAATACACCATTCAATAATGAGCGGAACTGCTTTTTAGGAAGTTCTACATCTTTACGCACCAAAATTATCCGATTCTTCTTCTGCTCTAAAATTTCCAAAGCATCCATATCATAATCTGGTGCAATAATTACTTCAAAAAATATCTTATTTATTTCTTCTGCTGTAGCTTTGTCTATTGATTCATTCGTAATAAGTACTCCTCCAAAAGCAGAAACCGGATCACCAGCAAGAGCATCTTTCCACGCCTGCAATAATGTAGGACGGGATGCTAATCCACAAGCATTATTATGCTTCAAAATAGCAAAAGTTATTTCATCAAACTCATCAATTAAATCTACTGCAGCATTGATATCAAGTAGATTATTATATGAAATTTCTTTTCCATGAATCTGATCAAACATTGCGTCTAGATTTCCATAGAAATAACCTTTTTGATGAGGATTTTCTCCATAACGAAGTTGTTTTTGATCTTCTTGAACACAACGGAAAGCAGAACAATCTTCGCCATCAAAATAATTAAAGATTGCAGAATCATAATGAGAAGATACTGCAAACGCTTCTTTAGCAAACCAACGACGCTCTTCCAATGTCGTATTAGCCCCACGTTCCATCAAAATATCCCGCAAAGGTTTATACTGTGATTTACTTGCAACAATCACCACATCACGGAAATTCTTAGCACCAGCGCGGATAAGTGAAATACCGCCTATATCTATTTTTTCTATAATAGCCTGCTCTTCTGCTCCTGAAGCTACAGTATCCTCAAAAGGATACAAATCCACAATAACAAGATCTATTTCTGGAATACCATATTGAGCCATTTGTTCGCAATCTCCGTCCATAGCACGACGAGCTAAAATACCTCCAAAAACCTTAGGGTGTAAAGTCTTCACACGTCCACCCAAAATAGAAGGATAAGAAGTCAAATCCTCTACAGCTTGGCATGGATATCCTAATGACTCTATAAACTGACGAGTGCCACCAGTTGAAAGAAACTGCACTCCTTCTTCATGAAGTTTGGTTATAATCTCATCCAAACCATCTTTGTGGTAAACCGAAACTAATGCGGTTTTTATCTTCTTAATTTCAGACATTTAATAATAGATTTAGCGATTTTCATGCAAAGGTAGGAATTTTCAAAGAAAGTTTTTTGTGAAAGTACTTAATTTCTAATAAAAAATAACACCATCATTCTCTTCAATTCGTAAATGAACCGAACGACGTCCATCTACCACTTCATACATTAACTCATTTTTACTTGTTGATGTTATCTTATTCAACGATTTTTTCCCCATAAAAGACAAATCAACATCTAATTCCAACGGTTCTTTTTGAGCATTTATTCCAGCTAAAAACCAACGTGTTCCCAAGCGACGTGCCAACACTACATATTCTCCAGGAAAACCTGCCAACAAACGGATTTCATCCCAAGAAGCTGGTACTTCCGACAAATATTTAAAAATAAAAGATGGATATCGCTGCAAATCCTCGGGAATCATACCATAATGTTGAATTCCCGAATGAAGCAAAATAGGCAAAGCCAATTCAAAAGCCAACGTTGTGGAACGCATCACTCGCTTGCCATTAGACAAACCTAATTCTTCACTCAGAACAATCGGAGTAAAATCGGCTGGTGCCACAGTATTTCTTGTAAACACCAATACTGCAATATGCTTCGAACGCATATTTTCTAGCTCTTGACTCCTCATAGATTGTTCCATTCCCTGTAATGCTTCCGCTGTCATTAAATTAGGAAACATCCGTTCCCATCCACGCGGCAAAATAGTTCCATGCAAATTAACAGCCAACCCAAAGTCATTAGCATCTCTCAACAATTCTTCGTAAAAGCTAAGAGCATTTTGATTTTCCCGACCAGAAAAATTAATCTTCATTCCTTTAACTCCAATTTCTTGCAACCAAGCCATTTCTTCTAGACGACTTTCACGTATCTTTAAGTAGCTATTAGGTAACTTGCCTTCTTTTTCACTTTCCATATCACCATTATACCAAAGCCACAATCCTATATTTTTAGTCTTGGCATAACGTGCCAACTCCTCTATTTTTTTCTTTCCTAAAGATACATCCCAACCTGCATCAACCAAACAATATTCAAAGTTTAAACTTTCTGCCAAATCAATAAAACGTTTCTGCTCTTCTAAAGAAGTTACGTCATCATCTTTTGTCAGCCAGCTCCACGTAGCACGTCCTGGAATATACTTCACCGTAGGTTCAAACTCTTCTACAACAACATCTGTCATCCAAGTGTTTTCCACAATATCTTTCAACCCCATAGAAACAACTAATACATGCCATGGTGTCGCATTATTAAAAACTGGATAATCAGCTTCTTGTATTCCCTTTACTATCTTTTCCGGATATGCTACACGCAAACATCCCACACTGTCACCTTCAGCTAAATGTGTACCACAATAATTTTTACGTACTCCTGTTTCACTTATTAATACCCAATAATTCTTTTCACTACCACAATCAGTCTTCACCAATGCAGGATAACACCAACCACAATGTTCTTTAGATTCCTGCGTCAAAGGTACTCCCATTTCATAAGAAGCCTCATAAC
>Cinder_p2__coassemble_2291_pt1 | contig 13164 bp, 10 predicted proteins | sample Cinder_p2__metabat2_low_PE_026 | metagenome-assembled genome bin Cinder_p2
TGTATAGTATTGAACAAAAAAGAAGGTGCATCGTGCATTACGACACACCTCCTTGATTTTATTTTCCGAAAACAAACAAAACGCTCCTACAAAAAAAGAACCACTCGGACACATTCCCAAACGGTTCTCTTTTATACACGTACAGAACGTCAAGCTCTTTCTCACGTTCATTTATCAAACCCAATCATAACAAACGAGCATGATAAGAGAAGAGAGTTTTTTTTCTCGCTCTATGAATATTATTCGCTTTCCTACTCTCTATAAAAATCAATCATAAAATTTTAATAAAGCAAAAAGAGGGATAGTCACGCCTGAATCCCTCTCTGGAAAAACAACCCTAAAAACTAATTACCTATTGAATACTATTAGGCATTTGGTGTCAAATTTAATATTTGTTCATCCTAATATTTTTTCTTTCTCTACGCCAGCAAAGATAGAAGTATTTTCTTGAAAAGAATGATATAATCTTATCCAGTTCTAATACTATTTTATCAAATAATAATCTTCTGCTTCCTATAAAGTTCCCGATAGATTTTGGGAGGATGATGCTTGTTCTTTTTAAAAATCCGATTAAAATTTGAAAGATTATTGAACCCACATTTATAACAAATATCAGCTATGGAATCACCCGAATCTACCAATAGACGCGAAGCATGTTCCAAGCGAACGGCTATCAGATAATCGGAAAAAGTCTGGCCTGTAATCTGCTTAAAAAAACGACTAAACGAAACGGCAGTCATTCCTGCAATATCTGCTACAGTAGCAAGACGCACTTCCCTCATGTAATGCTCCTCCACATAATCTTGAACTTTATTAATCCGTGCAGAATTAGCCAAATAATGAATACGCATAAAAGAATTGCTCGAAAGTACTTTAGCTTTCGAATCCAAAGATAATTCATAGAGGATAGACATGAAACGAAGCACTGCATAAAATCCGCGACACTCAGCCGAAAGAGTCTTCAACAAAGGAGCTACCTTTAAAACGGTTTCTTCAGAAAAAGCCAATCCTCGCTTTGCCTTTTCAAACATCTCTTTAATAGAGTGGCAGTGAGTTTTATTTAAAAATGATTCAGAAAACAAATCCGAAGAAAAATGAATCGTAATTTCCAACGAATCGGACGATTTACACTGATGACGTTCCCAAACATGCTCCAAATTCTTTCCTGTAATAAGAACTAAATCATAACAGCCCAAAGTTTCAACCGAATCGCCCACGATACGACGTGCTCCACATGCATTCTGTGCAAAATTCAATTCATATTCAGCATGACAGTGAATAGGATAAGCCAGCAATTTATTATGCCGTTCTGAAATATACAGACAATCCTTTCCGGAAAGTTCTGTAGTAACTTGAGATAAAAGCTTCATAAAATCAGATTTAAGGTATAAAAGGTTATGCAATGACTTTCCAATTATTCGATATTTTCCAAGAAAGTCGCTATTCTTTTTCGGATACGCTCATACAATTCCGAATCTCTGTAACAAGTATGTTTACGAATAATAAATTCCACCCCACTTTGACTACGCTGATAGCAAGTTAGTTCGTTTTGAAACTGAATATCATGTTCGGCTAATTCTTTTATTTCATTCTCGCGTTCCCTTCGCAGGATAACACACAAAGGAGTCAGTACTTTCAATACTACATTATCCATAATGTGATGTCCTTGAATAAATAGATAAGTATTTTCCGGAGTAACTCCTAGCGAGCGAAACTCTTTTTTCATAGCCTCTATCTCACGCAAAGCCTTCGGATATTCATGTTCCAATTTATACAACTTCTGCCTCACCCTCTTCTCCATTCGGCTCAAAGACACTTCCAGATGATAAATACTCACCTTATCCAAACGCACCACATAGCAAAAATCCAGCAAAGAAAATCCCGAGCGATGTTTTCTATAAAACCATACGGACCAGATAAAAAGAGGATAGGCTATACGCGAATACATACGCATAAATTCTGGCAAATCAATAATCTCCCGATCATTTAATGTTGCCATCACACACACTTCATGCAATGATTCTGCCAGACACTGATAATTTTCAATAGCATAAGTATAAGTCTGAAACACGAAACGATTGTTATTTACCACACGTGAAGTATTCGTAGCTCCCTGCATCAAGTAATCATAATCACTGTCTACACAAGCTATCATGTTCTGTCCTAGCGAACCTCCCAAAATATTCATCAATACCGATTTTTTTCCCTTTGCCAAAGAAGTAGAAGAAGGTAACATCACTTGAAAATAGCGAGTATCATTCTCGAACTCATTGAGCAAGGTACGCCAAAAGAAAACATCATCATAGCTTTCTACATAAGCCACAATCTTTTTACGTGCTTTTTTAGGACGCAATTTGTTTGCAGCCTCTACATAAAGAGAATTAAGGTTTTGGGCTAAACGTTTACTCATGGCTATCCTCCTTGAATTTAAAAAGAATAAAAGAAAAAGACTATTCGGTAATATCACTCACCTCGGTCACAGCATCGAGCCATCCGTCCATAATGACAGCCGGTGAATGAGTAGTGAGCACTATCTGCACATTCGGATTCAATTCCCGTATAAGTTTGATGAGTTGTTGTTGCCACTCTATATGTAACGAAATTTCCGGTTCGTCCATAAATAAAGCATAAGGCTGTTCGTCCTGCACCAAAACCGTCAGCAAGATAACCAGCATCTGTTTTTCACCCGAAGAAAGTTGATATGGCAACAGCTGCTCGCCGTCTTGCTCTATGATAATTTCGTTACTTTTACGATTGATGGTTTTACCAGTATCTTTGAAAAGATAATCCACCATATCCTGAAATTTCTTTTTAGGGACCGACACTGATGCCGCTTTCTGCTGATCTTCCAAATTTCCGCTGGTAAGCAGTTCGATAATACGATTTCCAATATTCACTTGATAGTCCAAATAACGGCGCTGCAACTGATACAATTGCCAGTCTAGCTCAGTATGTACATGTTCGTTTGCTACCTTTTCCATTACACCGGCATTCAACAGAGGACGATCGAAGCTACGTATAGTATCAAAACGAATAAAAGATGCATCTTCTGGCGAAAAAACAAATTTCACATTTTCGGGAACCATCTGACAATTCAGTTCTCCACCACTAAGCAAATTGAGCGAATGAACCGATTTGTTAACGATTGTACTTTTTCCTATACCGTTTATTCCGCTTAAAATATTCACATCGGGGCGCAATGTCCACGAAATGTTCTTCCGTCCCCAGATACCCTTTATCTCGATACGCTTAATATAGTTAGCTTGCTTTTTCATGGTGCACTCCTTTCTAAATAAACCTTTATGTTTTTGTACAAAGTTATAATAAAACGTTGAAAGAATCAACCGGAAACAAGATAATAGTGTTTCTTAAAAAAACGACAATCTTATTATTCCGGAGATTTCAAAAATTATGATAACTATCATTCCAATCCGATGACAACGAAAAAAGCACCCGTTTTATCATTTACAAACGAGTGCCTTTTTCATTATCGTCAAACAATTCTATGAAAGTAGTCCGTAGAGCAAATAAATCCAATGAGCCACAATGGCTGCTGCTATTCCACCTATAGTATGTGCCAAGATAGCTTTCGAAGTAAGTTCACGATAGCCCAACGAATCAAGCATGGCTGTATGAGTACTCAGATAACCACTCCAGCACATGCCTATAGCTGTGAATACTGCAATGGCATTGCCATCGGCCCAACCCTCGCTTACAAAACTAGGTATCAAACTCAAAGCTGCACCAACAGCACCAAGAGCTGTAATGGGAAAAGCTATGAGATGTGGGTCTGTAAATCCAAACAAGAAACGAAATATGATATCTATTTTATTGGCAAGCCAAGGCAAAAGTTCCACACCTTCGTAAGCAGCACCCGTATAACCGGTGGACGATGGACCAAAAGTAAGAATCATAACCAGAGTTGATATAATCAAAACACCGGGAATGATAGCTATACCTACATCCACTCCTGTACGACCACCATCAAGCAAAGAATTCAGAATACGGATAAAAAGAGACTTTTCCTCTACTTGCTCTTCTGCTACTTCTTCTAACGGCTTCTGACTTGCCGATTCCTCAGCATAAGTCGGATAGGCTTTAACTACAAAACGTTGCATCAAGCGAGTAGAAACTATACAACCGCAGAAAGCTCCAAATAGTCCGATAAAAGGTTCAGCATAGAATCCTTGTCCTACCATAAAAACGATAACCAATAATCCCATACCAAAGGCTGTACCAAAGTTAGTCAACGAAATATACTGATATTTTTTAAAATAACTACAAAAGCGCTTGTCCTGCGACAAAGCAATGATAGCAGGATTATCCGAAAGGAAAGTCATAACAGCTCCCAACGAAGCCACACCCGGCAGGTTAAATAAAGGGCGCATCAACGGACGAAGGAGCCGTTCGAGTAACTTCACCACACCAAACTCAACAAACAACCGACCGATAGCACCGGTAATAACACAAATACCCATCAAATAAAACACGGTATTAAGCAAAAGATCGTGAGCCGTTTTCATGATGGTGTTCAGCATTTGAGGAACTCCCATTACCGAACCTATGTAAGCAAACAAGCTGAAAACAATAACTAAACAAGGGATTCCTTCGGGAATGTATTTCCCTATGTTGTTTCTTTTCTTTATCATAATGCAGAGGATAATTTACGGGTAAATGAAAGAATATCAACTTTCCACGTTACACCTAAGTCCACTATAGATTGCTTGGGAAGCATCGTACCGGAAACATTGCTGTTGTTACCCCATGAATAGCAGAAATTAGCATGAAAACGGATATCACGGTTACCATTGGACAAAGGATAATACTCCACACCACCTCCCACACGAGTAAGTTCGGAACCAGTGTACACACAACGGTCGCCTTCCTCTCCTGTGCGATTCACATCATACGTTACTTTACCGAAAACACTGACGTGTTTACCTATAGGACAAGACAATTCACTCATCACCGAACAATCTTTGAAGAAAAAAGCATGTCCTTCAGTGGCCCGGTTCATGAAATCAAGCTGCCACTTAACTTTTCCAAACTGGAACTCATTACCAAGAGCCAAATAATAGATAAATTTTCCTGGACGATATTCCATAGCATTAGCCGAATAGATAGTATTGAACCAACCGTGCGAACCATACCACATCAAATTATAGGCATACATATCCTCATTTTCCAGATTAAAAGGACTTTCGCACATCTGAACTTGAATTTTATCACGACCGCTACTAGTGGCATAAGATGCACTTACACCAAACTGATAACAAGGAACATTATTCCAATATTCCGAACAGAAATACAAATCGATAGGAGAACGATCGTACTCATAACCACCGATACCTACTACTTGTTTACCACCCGAAAAGCTCCAATGTTTGTTGGCCTGATATGTCAAATAGACCCAATCTGTTGCATCAAAAAAACTTTGGTCCGAATGTGCTTTGTTCAAACGTTGCCGATACGAATAAGAGAACTTGTCTGTTATCTGACCGCTCAGCATAAAATTAACATATTTTCCTTTAAAACCAGAATTTGACTTTATGGCATCACCATCTAGGTATTCGCGCTGATAATCCACACGCACTTCACCTTGAAGATTCAGCCATTTGGAATCTTGTGCACTGGCCGTGCCCATAGCAGCTACAGCCAAACACGTGCATAAAAACTTTTTCATCGTACCGAACTTAGTATGTTGTGTTTTTTAATGGTAATAGTTCTATTGAAATAGAAATCGACACAAAGATAGTATTTACAACGGAATCTACAAGAAAAAAAACAAATCTATCCAAAACTTTAAGTATAATACCCTAAATAGCTTTCTATTTGATATATCATCTATTAGTATTTCAACGTTTTTTAAAGAAGTAACAACTATCCTTAATGGGAAAGATACGCGCCCTTAATGAGCAGAATATTTCCTCCAAAGAATATATAAACACCTATAACAGAAAGCTTCTATTCAAATAGTAAATGCATTTCATCCTCACAAGAAGAATTTACACATCTCTATTAAAAAGTTTTATTTAATTATATAAAGTTATAATTAAGTGGTAAATAATTTAAATTTAAAAGATTATAGACATTAAAAACTTCTTTATGTTACACAGCAATTCTCTTTTTATTTACCTTTGTCCACTGAACATTAAAAAACATAAAGAACCCTATAAACCAAGGAGCAATCTATCATGAATCTATCCAAGTCATCGCATACAGCCACCACAATGCTATTAAACAGTATCCTAACTGCTGCACTTTTCTACGTAGGATACATATTCGTTATCCAACTCATATACTCTCCGACAAACTCTTTCCTATTCATTGGCTCAGGAATTGCATTATGTATTATCTCCGAGATTGTATTTTCCACATTTTTGTATCGAATGGAAAATGCTTGGCACAACAAAAAACAATCAAACAATACCCAACATCTACTCACTCACCTTTCTGCTTCGAAGTGAATCCACTTCCATTTTAATATTCATCAATGAATCCGATACTCGTAATGTTAAACCTTTCAGCTGTGTCAAACTACCATTAAACACATTCATGTCCACACGTCCTTTAATCCCAGGCAAACGTCCATGATCTGTATGTTGCCAAAAAGCCCATTCTCCAGTATATGTAAGCGAATCAACGTAATAGTGAGCTATCCAAAAAGGATAGGTGTTTAATGTATCATCATCCAAATATTTCTCTTTGAATTTTCGAGAGGTATAAATTATAGGCTTCATACCATAATGTGCCTCCACCTTGCGCAACCAATTCTTTACCTCTAGCCTTAGTGAATCATCACCATAATTCCCTTTAGTTTCTACATCAAGCACGGGTGGCAAATCACAATCTGTAAGATTTACTTGTTCACAAAAAAAAGAAGCTTGTTTTTCAGCAGGTGAAGTATTACTGAAGAAATGATAGGCACCGCGAATAAAACCAACTTCGCGTGCTTTCTCAAAATTATATTGGAATGTAGAATCAATCCAATCCGACCCTTCGGTCGCTTTCATAAATACAAAGTGAATACCCGACCCTTCATGTTCAGCCTTGGCAAGCTTATGCCAATCTATCTCTCCCTGATGGTGCGAAATATCTATTCCATGTACTACAGGGTGGCCATCATAAGTATCACCAAAATCCCAACGATAAAAATAAGGTTTCAGATGATGATTGTAAACAAACCAAAGATAGCCCACCGCAATCAGTATTGTCAACACCCACAACATCCGATGAGAAAACTTCGTCCACAAAGAAAATGTTTTCTTCGACTTCAATGTAGATTTCTTTTTTCCGGAAGCTACCCGGGTATATTTTTTACGCGGATACGTAGACACAGACTTTTCACCAGTATTCCGTTTCTTTCTGGCCGGTTTGTTCACTGCATCCATCGGGTTCTTTGCCACCATATATTATAGTTTAGTTAAAAGCGCAGATTTTCGACAATAGTACGAAAATCTGCGCTCTAAGATAATTAAATTTTCAAATCAGCTGATTTTTTCCAACTGCAAAGTTTTTGTTGGCTGATCACAAAGTTCCGACGGACCAAAATATTGCACCGGACCAGGATAAATAAACAACGTATCAATGGCCCAACGAGCACGCTGTGCTACAAAAGCCTTAAACGGTTTTCCATTCAGATCAACCAAAGCCTTCTTGATTACAGGATAATCTTTTCCTTTGCGACGTTCCATATTCAACATCATACTCAAAGGAGCACCCCCAACAATCCATTCCTCGGCAGGAGCAACTGTATTACTAACCGAAGCCATATAGCCAGACTTTCCGGCAGCAATCAACTGAGAAGCTGTAAATCCCAAAGAATAACAATAATCGGCATCATAATTAGAAGGGAATCCACAACGGCCTTCATAACCAAGAAAGTGATGCTGTGTAGCAAACTTACCTACATACTTACCTTCAGCTTTCCATTGCACCAATTTCGTTGCTACCATAGTGGACAACAGTTCTTCGGTTTCGATACGCGATACACATACGTTTCCATGAGGATCACGATCCAAAGTAAGCTGATTGGCTACACTTTCGGGCAAACTGGCAAAAATAGCTGCATTCTCTGAAGATAGATGAGACATAATCCAGTTTCTTTGCTCGGCATGCTTCACACCCACACCCTCATTATTATCGGCCAACAATTCGTTCAGTTCGGCTATCAAACTTTTCATAGCAGGAATAAACTCTATCAGTCCCTCGGGCACAAGCACTGTACCGAAATTCAATCCTCTTGCTGCACGATTAGCTACTACTCGTGCTATTTGACTAACCAAATCATCCAAGGTTTCATTCTTAGCAGCTACTTCCTCCGATATAATACATATATTAGGTTGTGTTTGCAAAGCACATTCTAAAGCAATATGCGATGCAGAACGTCCCATCAGTTTAATAAAATGCCAATATTTCCGTGCTGAACTACAATCTCGTTGAATGTTTCCGATAATTTCTGAATAGATTTTACAAGCAGTATCAAATCCAAATGATGTTTCTATATACTCGTTTTTCAAATCGCCATCAATAGTTTTGGGACACCCTATCACCTGAATTCCAGCATCCTTTTTCAGATAATATTCAGCTAATGTTGCAGCATTGGTATTCGAATCATCTCCTCCCACAATGACCAAAGCCGAAATCTCCAGCTTTTTCATTATCTCCAGTCCTTTTTCAAATTGCTCTTCCTTTTCGAGCTTAGTACGTCCTGTACCAATAATATCAAAACCACCGGTATTGCGGTATTCATCGATAATCTCAGCTGTCAACTCCCGATATTCATGATTCACCAGTCCACCTGGTCCCAACACAAAACCATACAAACGACTATCCTTATTGTTTCTCTTCAGTCCATCAAACAAACCCGAAATCACATTATGTCCACCCGGAGCCGGTCCACCAGATAATATAATTCCCACATTAATGGCCGGATAATCAATCTTTTCTTTACTTTCCACCAAACGAAGAATAGGCAACCCATAAGTTTTAGGGAATAAAGCTTTCAAAGCTTCTTTATCTGTCACAGGCTCCGTTTTTCCCAACTCTTGTACAGCAACTATTCCTTGTAAAGCCTTTGGCAGTTTAGGCTCATACAACTTTCTCGCAAGCTGCAATGCACTTTGTGTTTTAGTCATAGCTTTTATAGTTTTTATAAAGGTCTAAATATTAACTTTCCTTATATGTGAGCAAATTTCGTTGATTTTTCAGAAAATTCAAAATAAAAGCCATATCTTTACCAAAGAGAATATAAAATACTAACCTAAAAATTACAATTATGGCAAACAAAAGAAACTTAAAAAAGACTGTTAACTATATAGCAGGAGAGCTGTTTACAGAATGTGTTGTCTTAAAGAATTTCGTGCCAAACACTGATGGAGAGAAACTTACAGACATTATGGGCAAAATAATGGATATGCAGAGTCATTTCCTATGCCGCATCAGCCATCCAGAACCGGGAAATATCAAAGGTTTCTACAAAAAATTTCATGAAGACTTCAATAAACAAATTGATGCGATAATCGCAGAAATCAGTTCTACCCACTAATATTAGGCTAATGAGAAAAGCAATTTGCAGCTTTATCTATCATAAAATCTTGGGATGGAAAGAATCTGTTTCCATCCCAGATTATGATAAATATATCATCTGTGCAGCTCCGCACACCACAAACTGGGACTTAATTATTGGCAAACTATTCTATGCTGCTATAGGTAGAAAAACTTTTTTCATGATGAAAAAAGAATGGTTTTTTTGGCCTTTAGGTACTTTCTTTCGTTCTATCGGAGGAATTGCTGTAAACCGAGATAAAAAAAATTCTTTGGTAGACCAAATGACTGCACAAGCACGAACACGCAAAATATTCCATTTAGCTATCACCCCGGAAGGTACACGCTCAGCCAATGGTGAATGGAAAAAAGGATTCTATTATATTGCACTCAAAGCACAAATACCCATCGTGCTGGTAGGGATAGACTATTCGCGCAAATGCATAACCATAGAAAAAGAAGTGTTCCCGACGGGTAACATTGAAGAAGACATGCGCTCCATAAAACTTTATTTCACTCAATTCAAAGGAAAATATCCCGAAAAATTTTCTATCGGCGAAATTTAACCATTCGAAATGAAAGCTTTCCAATTAGTCTTAATAATCCTGCTATGCTGTATTGGCCAAACAGCCGTTGCACAAGAACTAGAAAAAACAGTAAAAGAACGACTGGAAACGTTCTTCAAAAACTATACAACAGTACAAACCAATATAGGTACAGTACTATTGGAATCATTTAACTTGAATAACCAAAAACGTACCCTTGACATTTATGCCAATGAAAACTTCGGCTACCAACCTTTCAACGAAGAAAATGTCAAAGCTATCTACCGCACTGTAAAGCAATCCCTTCCCGGACCTGTAAACTATTATAAGATAAGAATATTTGCCGACAACCGTCCCATTGAAGAACTTATTCCAAACGTTTTGCTCAAACGCAAAGCACAAGACAAAGACAAACTATGGGGGGATATAAACTACCAAGATGCCCCATGGGTAAAAAATCAATCTCTACCTTATAATATAGAAAAAGGACTGAATGGGAACCATATAGCTGTATGGCAAAGCCATGGAAAGTACTTTAAGAACAGCAAAGAAATATGGAGCTGGCAGCGCCCAAGGCTTTTCTGTACAACCGAAGACCTATTCACACAATCCATTGTTGTTCCCTATCTTATCCCTATGCTAGAAAATGCCGGTGCTGTGGTATTCACTCCACGTGAACGTGACTGGCAAAAAAATGAAATTATAGTAGATAATGACATCAATGCACAAGGCAGCATCTACTATGAAAACGAAAACAAAAAAAGCCGTTGGCAAAAAGGGAACAAGCCAGGATTTGCCCACATCAGACAAGTCTATATAGATGGACAAAACCCTTTTGGAGATGGAAGTGTAAGAATAGTTAATACTACACAAAAGAAAAAGAAACAAACTTTTGCCGAATGGATTCCTTACATTCCACAAACTGGAAAATATGCCGTATACGTTTCCTACCAAACTTTTCCAAACAGCATTTCCAATGCCAAATATATGGTCTTTCACAAAGGAGGAGTTACAGAATTCAATGTCAATCAAAAAATAGGAGGAGGCACTTGGGTCTATTTGGGACACTTTGAGTTTGATAAAGGAAATAACGATTATGGCATGGTGGTACTCAGTAACGAAAGCAATGAAAAAGGAATTGTGTGTGCCGATGCTGTACGCTTCGGAGGAGGTATGGGTAATATAGCTCGAGGAAATAAACCAGAAACAGTACAAACCAGTGGAATGCCACGTTTTCTAGAAGGAGCCAGATATGCAGCACAATGGAGTGGTATGCCCTACGAAATATATGCCGGACGAAAAGGAGAAAATGATTATCCGGACGATATCAACACACGTTCGAACATGTTGAATTTTCTCTCTGGAGGCTCTGTCTATAACCCTCAACAGAAAGGACTGGGAGTTCCGTTTGATGTATGCCTGGCTCTACATAGTGATGCAGGTTTCTCACATCATGACGATTTAATAGGATCGCTAGGTATATATACAACAAACTTCAACAATCAAAAACTAAATGCAGGCATTTCACGATATGCTTCAAGAGATTTGACCGACATGGTATTAACTGGACTCAAACGTGATATTGAAGCAACCTTTAATACCAATTGGATACGTCGTGCCATGTGGAATCGTAATTACAGTGAAACTCGACTTCCAGCCGTACCATCAATGATTTTAGAAATTCTTTCACATCAGAATTTTGCCGATATGAAATTGGGACACGACCCATTATTCAAATTCACAGCTGCACGCTCTATCTATAAATCACTACTGAAATTCGAAGCAACCATGCACAATCGAGACTATGAGGTACAACCGCTTCCAGTAGATCATTTTGCCATACGTTTTATAAAAAAAAATACAGTAATGCTTTCATGGAGTACTGTATCAGATCCACTTGAACCTACTGCAAAACCACAAAAATACATTATATACACACGAATCGGATTCGGAGGTTTTGATAACGGAGAAGTGGTCAACGGAACATCTTTTACCAAAAAGCTCGAACCCGGACTAGTATATAGTTTTAAAGTCACAGCAGTAAACCAAGGTGGTGAAAGTTTTCCTTCTGAAATTCTATCAGCATACCAAGCTAAACAAAGCAAAGGGACTGTGCTTATAGTCAATGCATTCGACCGACTTAGCGGACCAGCAACCATAGAAACCATCAACTTACAAGGATTCAATCTAAAACAGGATCCAGGTGTTCCCTATATTGCATCTACGGCTTTTTGTGGAAATCAACTATGCTTTGACCGAAAAGGAGCAGGAAAAGAAGACTCTAGTGGGTTGGGATACAGTGATAACACTTTAGAAGGTCAAGTCATTGCCGGAAATACTTTCGACTATCCTTTTATACATGGCAAAGCTATACAAGCAGCCGGGAACTACTCGTTTGTTTCATGCAGTAACGAAGCCATTGAAGACCATCTTATTAATTTAAATGACTATCCTATTGTCGACCTCATTTTAGGAGTAGAACAAAAACCTTTCTCTCCTTCATTGAAACAAATCTTAAAATCCTATTGCCAAAATAAAGGTAATCTATTTGTGAGCGGTGCTTTTCTAGACAATGAAACTGACACACAATTCACCAGTTTACTGAAATACAAACCTTATGGAAATATGCTTTATTCTCCCCAATCCGAAATTATGGGAACAAACATACATTTCCACATATACCGAACTGCTAATGAAAACAGTTATGCCGTACCTTCGCCTGCCTGTATTCTTCCCATAGATGGTGCAATACAGACTTTTATCTACACAAATGGAAACCAAGGTGCTGGTATTGCCTATAAAGGAAATGATTATCGCACATTTATTTTAGGATTCCCTTTGGAAAGTATTACTGATGTCAATTCCCGTTCTCATATCATGGCTGCTATACTTCACTATTTTACAAACAAATAAAAAATCGCAACTATATACTTTATTGTACCAACGGTTTTGTATAATTAGGGTTTGCTCTTTTTACGAACCAACCGCTTGTTTATAATGTCAAAAACGGACTAATAAATTAGCCGGAACTTTGTCCGGCTAATTTAGATAGTTTTAATAGTGTGTTAAAAGG
>Cinder_p2__coassemble_2330_pt1 | contig 12881 bp, 10 predicted proteins | sample Cinder_p2__metabat2_low_PE_026 | metagenome-assembled genome bin Cinder_p2
ATTTCATATGCGCATTTACGACATTCTGCACATAATTAGCAAGAATTTCACATTCTCCTATTAATTCTATATAAAAAGCCCCTATAGAATTACTATATTCTCCAGATTTTATATCCATAAAATTCTGATTTTTCAATTGTATACAGAAATTATTTATTTCAGTCTCTATACTAAATGACAAGTCAGTTTCTATATCAGACGTGGTATTTTGAAGAACTCTCAGCATCTGCAAAAGAGATTCATTGGCAAACTGAAGCATTTGTCCTAGATGTTCTTGCTGACGTTTGGTGAAGTTTTTACGCAAATCTAATTCTCTATGCATACTAGCAGCCAGCCTTTTGCAACTTTTAGCTATATCCGATAATGCCTGCACTTCTGCTTGCAACCTATATATTTCATTCCTTGATTCGCATATACTTTTTTGCAGGACTTTAAGGCCAAACAGCAAATCATTTTTCAAATATATAATTGCATTATATAGTTTCTTAACCTCACGAAAAAACAGCTCCGACTCTTTCTCGGTAGTGACTTTGGACAAAGCTCGTACCTGCCCGAAAAGATCACTCACATGTTTGGCTAAATATTGGATTTCTTTACATGCCTGACATTCAGTAATTTCATCTGTCAGAAACATATATTTCGACAGATTCTGACTACCCATACAGCTTTTTACTATACTGAAACAAAAAAGCCGAAAACGATTATATATAATCTTTAAAAATACACAAATAGACATGCGTTTTATTGTTATTTTAGTATTATACCAAGCTTATATCGCTCAATATTCCTATATTTAGCTACTAACTTTAACAAATTGGAAGCTTATGAAACAGGTAGTACAAATATGTTGCAAAAATAATCAAAAAACTCAATGCTTTCCCATAGGAAGCTCACTTTTCGATATTTATAAAGGATTCGACTTACAGATGCCATATAGTGTGGTAAGTGCGAAAGTAAACAACCGAGTAGAAGGACTTAACTTTAGAGTATATAATAATAAGGACGTGGAATTTCTAGATATTTCGTCTGAATCGGGACTACGCACTTATATACGTTCGCTCTGTTTTGTTCTGTGCAAAGCCGTAGCCGATTTGTATCCCAACGGCCAGATTTTATTAGAACACCCAGTATCAAATGGGTATTATTGTAACTTACGAATCGGAAGAGAAGCTGGTTTGGATGATGTACAACGCATCAAACGACGCATGGAAGAAATCATTGCCGATGACATTCCTTTTCATCGAATAGAACAACATACGGATGAAGCCATCCGTCTCTTTCAAGAAAAGGGTATGGAAGACAAAGTAAAACTACTACGTACCACTAAAAAGCTCTATACCTTCTATTACACATTGAACGATTTTGTAGACTACTACTACGGTAGTCTGCTTCCCAGCACCGGACACCTGCATTTATTCGACCTTGTGAAATATTATGACGGTTTATTACTCAGATTTCCTAACAGACAGAATCCAAAGGTTTTGGGTGAAATTGTAAAGCAAGAAAAAATGTTTGAAGTTTTCAACGAACACAGACAATGGCAGGAGATTATGGGCGTAAGTACCGTGGGTGACTTTAACCAAGCCATTCAAGCCGGCCATGCCACAGACCTTATCAACGTATCGGAAGCTTTGCAAGAAAAATGTATAGCCAGAATAGCTGACGAAATCTGCTCGCGCAAGGATGTGAAAGTTGTTCTTATTGCCGGACCATCATCGTCCGGAAAGACCACGTTCAGCAAACGACTATCCGTACACCTCATGGCGAATGCCAAACATCCCTATCCCATCTCACTGGATGATTATTTTGTAAACAGGACCAATACTCCACGCGACGAAAATGGAGAATATGACTATGAATCGCTCTATGCCCTCGACCTGGATTTATTCAATCAGCATATGCAGGCTCTTATCCGCGGTGAACGTATCGAGCTTCCCAAATTCAACTTCAATACCGGAGAAAGGGAATATAAAGGCGACTATCTACAACTAGAAAAGAATATGATTCTTATACTAGAAGGTATTCATGCACTTAATCCTGAACTGACACCTCACATTGCCGAAGAAAACAAATACCGAATCTATGTATCGGCTCTGACCACTATTTCACTCGACAATCACAATTATATTCCAACAACCGACAACCGCCTATTGCGCCGCATCATTCGCGATTACAATTACCGTGGCTATTCAGCCGAAGAAACCATCAAACGCTGGCCGAGTGTACGTGCAGGAGAAGCAAAATGGATATTCCCCTATCAAGAAAATGCAGATGCAATGTTTAACTCTGCTCTACTTTTCGAACTCTCGGTATTAAAAAGCCACGTAGATCCAGTACTCTATCAAGTTCCCGAATCGTCACCAGCCTACTCGGAAGCTTATCGCCTCCGTCGCTTTTTAGAGTACTTCATTCCTGTTACCGACCATGATCTTCCACCCACTTCTCTTTTACGTGAATTTTTAGGAGGAAGCAGTTTTACCTATTAACCCAAACATAGTTGTACAACAACTCGTAAAGACACAAACTTATAAAAAAGAACGGTCTGCCTTTATCATTTAATAAAACAGACCGTTCTTTATATTCATTACTTACTCAATTATCGAGATTCTCCTCTGTCTCTTCGAATCAAATCGAGCAACTTATCGACAGCTTCTTCAGCCGGAATGTTCTTTTCCACACACTCCTTACGACGATACAAACTCACCTTGCCACGTCCAGCACCAACATAGCCATAATCAGCATCTGCCATCTCACCAGGACCATTCACAATACAGCCCATCACACCAATCTTCAAACCTTTCAGATGAGAAGTGGCAGTTTTAATGCGTGCTAAAGTATCTTGAAGATCGAACAACGTACGCCCACAACTAGGACAAGAGATATACTCAGTCTTACTGGTACGTACACGTCCTGCTTGTAAAATGCCGAAAGCTGTAGCATCAACCACCGTAGAAGGCAAACTTCCCTGATTATACAAGAAAATACCGTCACAAAGCCCATCGAAAAGAAGAGCTCCCATATCGGCAGCAGCCTTTATCTGCAAATCTTCGGCTTCATGCTCGTCATAATGTTGGAACATCACTACCGGATTCTCTATACCCTGACAGGTAAGCTCATGTACCAATCCGCGTAACTCACCCAAACGATTCGGATGATTACTTTGTGCTATAACTACTATCTCAGGATGCTGACGCAATAAAGCCAAGATTTCATCATCACATCCCATATAAGTTAGAAAAAGGAATTTTAAATCAGCCTTACAACGCATGAGTTGCATAAAGAGAGGCTCATCACCCTCACGTGGTAGCATAAATGCCGGATAAGTTCCTTCCTCCCCTTTCCAATGTGTCGCATCAAGTATGTATCCACAAGACTCGCGTTCCACCGGAACAGCTTCTCCTGTATATACATAGTCAGGCTGAAACTGCGGATTCACTTTATCGCGCGGCACAATACCTTCAGCAATCACCACCGGCACATTATTTCCTCCGATATTATGTACCGCACGCGTATGCCGACGCACCGGCGAAAAATAATCAAATGATTCTGGAGCCTTTCCTGGAATATAAGGATGATTTCTATGTGTCAGTACATAATCCACCAGCTTACGTGCTACTGGAATCTCTGCTTCTGGAGCCTCACTCAGTGACACCCGGATGGTATCTCCCAAGCCATCAGCCAACAGAGCACCAATTCCCAATGCAGACTTAATTCGTCCATCCTCGCCATCGCCAGCCTCAGTTACACCTAGATGCAGAGGGAAATCCATACCCTCTCGTTCCATTACCTCAACAAGTAAACGCACAGTTTTTACCATCACCACCGTATTACTTGCTTTAATGGAGATAACTACATCTTTAAAGTTTTCAGCTACACAAATGCGCAAAAATTCCATGCATGATTCCACCATACCTGCCGGAGTATCACCATAACGCGACATTATACGGTCTGATAACGACCCATGATTTACTCCTATACGTATAGCGGTATGATTCTCTTTACAAATATTCAGAAACGGAACAAAACGCTCACGTATCCTCTCAATCTCAAGTGCATACTCTTCATCAGAATATTCCAAATGTTTAAAAGTTCGTGCTGCATCCACATAATTTCCTGGATTAATACGTACTTTCTCAGCATAAAGAGCAGCCACTTCGGCCACTTTCGGATTGAAATGCACATCGGCCACAAGCGGTGTCATATAACCTTGTTCTCTCAGTGAGGCATTGATATTCATCAAATTCTCGGCCTCGGCAACACCTTGCGTTGTAAGACGCACATATTCGCCTCCAGCTTCAATGATGCGTTTAGCTTGTTCCACACAAGCCTCTGTATCGCGCGTCACAGTATTTGTCATCGACTGCACACGCACGGGTTGATTTCCCCCTAAAGGAGTTCCACCTACCTGCACCTCATGTGTAGAACGACGTCCGTAATTGAATAAGTCCACCATGAGTTTACTTTTTTAATTGGTCTTATAAGTGTATTTCACTTCTCTCAAATCCTCGTTTGCCTTTACAATTTTCTGCTTCAGTCCTTCCTTGTAAGCTGCAAATTTTTCTGCCAAAGCTTCATCACCCAAAGCCAACATCTGCACGGCCAAAATAGCAGCATTCATAGCTCCGTTTATAGCAACAGTGGCTACAGGGATTCCAGGAGGCATCTGTATGATAGAGTAAAGTGCATCCACACCATCAAGAACCGAGCCTTTAACCGGCACACCAATAACAGGTAACGTGGTGTTGGCTGCAATAACTCCAGGCAAGGCGGCAGCCATACCGGCAGCAGCAATAATCACCTTCAATCCACGCTCTTGAGCACCTTTAGCAAAAGCTTCTACAGCCTCAGGAGTACGATGCGCCGAAAGGGCGTTCATTTCGAAAGGAACCTGCATTTCATCAAGCAGCTTGGCTGCCTTCTCCATTACGGGAAGATCGGAAGTGCTTCCCATGATAATACTTACAACTGGTTTCATTGTTATATGTTTTGTGTTAATGAGTACTATTTATCGGTGTTATATAATCGGCTACAATGTCAGATAAACAAAATACCCGACACTCCGCACACGAAGCCCACAGCAAAACCTACCAATACTTGTGACAAGGTATGTTGACGAAGAATAATGCGCGAAGTACCCAGCATGCCTGATACCAAAATAGCCAAACAAAGCCAACCGGAAAGATCATAAAAAAATAAGAAACTAAACGATACCATACCACCTACAAATTGTCCGATAGCTGCCATATGTGCACTGATTTTCCACCAGATATTCGTTACGGCACAAATCACCATAACAATAAGTGAAGCAACAATAATACCTGACATAAAACGAGGGATACCCATGCGATACATAAGTAATAGACATGCTACATAGGAAACAATTCCCATGGCATAAGGCACAATGCGTTTTTCTTTGTGACTTAAATGACGAAGACTCCATCCATTTACTTTCTGATAAAAATAAATGGCTGTCATGGGAAAAATCACCGTAAACAAATAGACACTACCTACTACCACTACCTGATAGAGCATAGGCAGTAACTTCAAATAAGTGAAAAGGAATAAGGCTACGAAACACACCGTGGGCACATAAAATGGGGTAAACACGGTGGAGAGAACACGTGCCGTTATACGCAAATATTTTTCTTCCATAGGCTTTATTTTCTTAACCGTGCCACAGGGATTCCCAACTGCTCACGATATTTCGCTACTGTACGACGGGCAATGGCAAATCCTTTTTCTTTTAAAATACGTGCCAATTCATCATCGGTAAGCGGATGAACCTTATCTTCTTTTTCCACACATTCTTTTAGGACTCGTCGGATTTCACGAACCGAGAGTTCTTCGCCCTCATCAGTCGTATACCCATCGCTGAAAAAGAACTTTAAAGGATATATACCATAGTTAGTTTGCACATACTTACTGTTACTTACCCTTGAAATAGTAGATATATCAAGTCCGGTAATGGCTGCCACGTCTTTCAGAATCATGGGACGAAGTAAAGCCTCATCCCCCTCACGAAAGAAAGGCATCTGCAAATCAATGATAGCTTTCATAGTACCAAGCATAGTTTGCTGACGTTGCTTCACCGCATTAATAAAACCTTGTGCTGCATCCATTTTCTGCTTAAGAAACTGCATTGCTTCACGCGACTCCCTGCTTTGGTTCGCCGCATTTCGAGTATGTTCATCAAGCATTTCAGAATACTCACGACTCACATGCAACTCAGGCACACCTCGATCATTTAATGAAAGCGACACCGTACCATCCTCCAAGGTTTCTACCAAAAAATCGGGTATAATCTGTTGGTTGGTACGACCTACCGACTCACCCAACGAACTTCCTGGACGAGGATTCAGCTTCACTAATTCGCTCTTAGCTTCAGCAAATTGTTCATCACTAAGCCCCAAACGTTGTTTTATCTTGTCCCAATGCTTGCGTGTAAACTCATCATAGCATTTCTCTATAATATCTTTTTGAATTTGTTTCAACAGAGTATTTTCCTTACGTGCTATCTGTATAAGCAAACATTCTTGAAGATTACGTGCTCCTATTCCTGCCGGGTCAAAATCTTGAATGACTTTCAACACCTGTTCCAACTCATTGGGTGTAACCTCCATCCCATAATTAAAAAGCAGTTCATCGCAGATACTTTCAAAATCTTTTCTCAAAAGTCCGTCATCATCAAGCGAACCGATAAGATATTCGGCTAATTGTTTTTCGCGTTCAGTTAAATCCAACTCGCCTAACTGTTCTTTCAGGTTTTCATAAAACGATACAGCATCGGAAAAAGGGATTTCCTCTACTTGTGTAGCTGGATTTTTCTTTTCGTGCAACTTGTAATCAGGTATATCGTCTTCTGTACGATAATCGCCCATCTCCAAGTCTTCGGATGTGATAGTTGCTCCCTCATCTTCCTGTGCCGCCTCTCCATAACTATCTTCTGCCATTTCGGCCTCAGTGGCTGAAGCTTCACCTTCTTCCAGAGCCGGATTGTCCAACACCTCTGCTCTCACCCGTTCCTCCAGTTCCACAACAGGCAGTTCAAGCAGCTTCACAGCCAACACCTGTTGAGGCGAAAGAGTCTGAACTTGTTGCTGTTTCTGTATTTGATAATTCCCTTGTCGCATGAACTTCATTTTTAGATAAGCAAATTTAGACGTTTTGCATCAAATAACAAAAAACTTGCCAATCTATGAAAGATTCCATGAAAATTCACCTGTCTTGTCAATGTATATATTCCATCATTCCAATTATAACGAAATATATAAAGGGAGTGATTTCTATAAATCAATTGAATGATAACAAACCTGTTTACAATTCCCCTTTGTACTCCCGATAAGGTTTATCGAATCTAACAACTCGATAACGATGTTGAATCTGCTGAGGTTGTGGTGGTATCTCCATATAGTTGCCATAAAGATGACGAAGTAATGCATCAGGCTGACTCACGCCACGAAAGGTTCTCCCCTCGAATAGAATCTCTTGTCCTTCTCCATACCATTCTTTAAGAGCCACTCCTCGTTTTAAAGAGAAATCATTATCTATCACTAAGCTACAATCACAAAAGTCATATTGCATTCGAATACGCTTGATAGCTTTTTGCAATTTATCAGGATTTAAACATTTGCGACAAAGCAAGGAAGGAAGAGCCCGTACCCCATGTCCGTGTTTGTAAGGGTCGCGACAAACAAAATAAAGCAATTTCGCATAAAAATGACTAAGTCGGTAGTTCCACTTCTGTTTGAACCGATTGGTCGGAAAACCGTCCAGTGGAAAAACATCGATGCACAATCCGCCGACATATTGTAGTTTTCGCCGTTCCAACAAAGTAGTACTACTATCCTGCACTTTGGCAAAAGCAAACGGATAGTGTTCGGTACACTCTGGTGCTACAAGCTCCAAAGGAGCCGGTAACCATTCATGAGCATGACGCAGGAAGCGCTCGTAATCAGGACGAGGCATAGCTATGTCAATATCATCATCCCAAGGAATGAATCCTTTGTGACGAATAGCTCCAAGCAGTGTACCCGCTGTAATATAGTAACAGATATGATGAGTGCGGCAGATCTTATCCACTTCGGTCAATATGCCTAACAAATGTAATTGAAAAGCACGTAAATCAAATGGTTTATTCATAGCTTGTCACAAAATAGCATTCGTCATTATTTTATTCATTATAGTGAACGGGTATCTGTATTCCTTCATGTTCCAAAGCTTTACGCAACACTTTAAAGAAAGCTTCTATATCTTCTTTATCGATAGCTCCCAAAGCGCAAAGACGGAAAGTATTAGTTGTAGATATCTTACCTGGATAAATAGTGAATCCATGTTCATAACAATAGTCATGTATTCGCTCGAAATTCCAGTGCACATCATCAGGATAAATCACCGACACCACTAACCCCGACTGCCATTCACGTTTTATCACATTGCGGAAGCCCAGCTGTTCCAACCCTTCGTGCAGCGCATCGAATACCCTCCGGTGGCGAGCGAACTTGGCCTCTTCGCCTAGTTCGAAATATTCGTCGAGTGCCTGCCGGGTGGCATATATCGTTTGCACGGGAGGTGTAAAATGCATTTCCCCAGTGCGTTCAAAGAAGTCATATTGCAAATAAAGATTGCAGTAGTACGAACGTTTAGGATACTCTTTAGACTGCCGGATAATAGCCTCGTTACCAATAATAAAAGAGAGCCCAGTCATAGCCATAAGTCCTTTCTGTGCTGATGCCATACAGAAATCAACGTTATCTTGTACCACATCCAAAGGAATCATACCCAAAGAAGAAGTGGTATCAGTCACGAATATGGCCCCGTAACGATGAGCCAAAGCGCCGATTTCCCGAATAGGATTAAGTAGTCCGGTACCGGTTTCATGATGCGTGGTATACACCAGTGCAATATCCGGATTGCTTTGTAATGTACGCTCTACCTCTTCCAAAGGAGCAGGTTCATAAATAGAGCACTGCATGTCAATGTGAGGCAGTCCGTAATAGCGGCACACCTCCACAGCCCGGGTACTATAGGCACCGTTATTGATGATAAGCGCTTTCTTGCCGGCAGGCAGTAGCGAATTGAGACATACATCAATGTTGATGGTACCTGAGCCACAGAATAAAACCGCCGTATAGCAATCTGCAGGAGCGTGTACCACTTTTAATAAATCACTTCGCAAAGTGCGCATCATGCCGGCAAACTCCTTTTCACGTGGACAAATATCAGGTACCACTTGCGCCAACTTCACCGTATCGGTAGTAGTGGCAGGCCCCGGATTCAGCAATATATTTCTTTTAATATTCATCTTGTTATTCATTAATCCGTTATCGTTGATTGCTATTTTCTATGCTTCAGAACGATTTTTTCTCGTTGAGTAACTTCATCAAACTCTCTTTATTTTCGATGGGTGTAGTAGTTGGGCGTCCCAAGTCTTTGCGTGCTCCTTTTTTTACCTTGATTTCGAGCAGTACAGGAGCCTCACAATTATCGATTTGTGCCAAGACCTCGTCCAGTTCCTTACGAGTCGTTACACTAAACACAGTCTTATATCCACAAGCAATAGCAATGGCAGGGAAATCAATATGCAAGCCCACAGTGGGTTGTCCACCTACCGAGTCGTGCGCACCGTTATTGAACAGGATATGATAGAAATTGGCTGGAGCAGACTGGCCTATTATAGCCCATGACCCCATATGCATGATAGAAGCGCCATCACCATCCATACAGCAAACCTTTCTCTCTGGCTGCTCCAAAGCAATTCCCAAAGCTATTTGCGAAGCATGGCCCATAGAACCTACTGTCAAGAAATCACGTCCGTGTCCTTCGCCGGTAGCTTCACGGTATTCGAAAAGCTCTCTCGAAATCATACCTGTAGTAGATACTGTTACCTCGTTTTGGTTCCAGTGTGCAGCAACCTCCCGGATGGCCTCCTCACGAGAAAGTTCCAATAAGCTTTCCTTCTCTTCCGGCAGAGCATAAGAATCAAATGTCCCTTTTCTTATAACCAAGGCAAACGGTTCTTTGGTAGTATACAAAGCTTCGGCAACACGTTCAATCTGCCCTTTCAGAGTCGTTTCATCCATTTCCATAATTTCATAGCGTATATTCATTGCCTCCAACAGCGAACAGGTCACTTTTCCCTGTTTTACATGCTGTGGCTCATCTTTTACGCCCGGCTCACCTCGCCAACCTATCAACAGTAACACCGGCATATTATACACCTCTTTGTCCATGAGCGACATCAATGGATTAACAGTATTGCCAAGGCCTGAATTTTGCATGTACACCACAGGTATCCGTCCGGTAGCCAAATAATGTCCGGCTGCCAATCCAATGGCAGCACCCTCGTTAGCAGCAATGAGATGATGACGAGCATCGATGGTATCTGTCAAACATGCACAAAAATTTTTCAGCAACGAATCAGGTACTCCGGCATAAAAATCCATACCGTGTGAGCTCAAGCATTGTTGAAAGAATAATGGACCAATCATATTTTATTGATTTGTATGATACGTTTTTATTTATGACTCCAACTATTTAGTTCCGGGAATCAGGTTTAATATCTCTTTAATAGGCATGCAATAGGCATTAGCCTCTTCAGCCCGTTCATTTTGCAAAATTGTTTCCGCTACCTTTACCATGGCCGGATAAGCAGCACGTAGCATATGATTTGCATAAATCACCACGTTGGCTCCCCATTCGCACAATTCTTTCTCATAGAACTGACAATAGGTAGTAGGCACCACCACTATAGGAACAGCAGGATGTACAGCACGGAACTGCAGACAGAATTCACGAACATCTTCTCCCGATTGGTTTTTGCTATGTATCATAATACCATCAGCTCCGGCTTTCACATAAGCATGCGCCCGTTGCAATGCATCTTCTACCGGCTTTCCGGCAATGAGACTTTCTATGCGGGCAATAATCATGAAGTCGTCAGTGATTTGTGCCATCTTTCCTGCATGAATCTTTTCGCAGAAATGTTCAATAGAATCTTGGGTTTGAATGGCATCAGTACCAAATAGCGAATTCTTCTTCAGTCCTATTTTATCTTCGATAATGACTGCCGAAATTCCGTGACGTTCCAATGTACGCACCGTAAAGCAAAAGTGTTCTATTTTTCCACCCGTATCTCCATCGAAGATGATAGGTTTAGTAGTACACTCCAAAATATTGTTCAAATCGTGCAACCGCGTAGTAAGATCTACGGCTTCTATATCAGGTTTCCCTTTCGAAGTGGAATCAGTGAGCGAACTCGACCACATGCCGTCAAAGCTTTCCGTTTTTATGCCGTTTTTCAACTCCAGATGCTCGATAATTAATCCGCATAATCCGTCGTGTGCTTCCAAAATACGCACAATAGGCTTCGAGGCAATCAGTCGGCGCAATGATTTCAGACGCACATCGGGAGTAGTACCAATAGCTTTCATGTCATCTGTAAGCGAAGAAGAATTGATACCTTTAGTATAAGGAACTTCAATAACTTTTCCACCTATCTGTTCCATCACTTCGAATACCTCTTTGCGCATTTCAGCTTCAGCTCCTTCTTTCCAGTCGTCGCCATGTATAATATAATCGGGTTTAAGCGCAAGCAAATTCGGGATATAGCTCCAGTCGTCCTGCGGTACGACCCGAGATACTCCTTTGATATTTTCCACTACCCGCTTACGCTGTTCGTAAGTGAGATAAGGCAATCGTTTATATGTAGCAATAGCTTTATCGGTAAAAAGTCCAATGACAACTTCACCATACTGAGCCGCTTGACTAATAATGTTAATTAATCCGGGATGCATAATATCTGCAATCATACCTAGATATACAGTCTTATGTGTTGTGTTTTCCATCTATATGTTTAATTATATGTTTTTCTGCATATGCAAGATCTGCGTCATCGTCTATTTCATACCAATAGAGCTGCTCTTTCAAGACATAAAGTGGGCGAATATACTGGGACATATATTCCAGTTCGAACTCATATCCCATACGCAAATGATTTTCAATCTTACTCTCATAGTCGGTACACATTTCTGCAAAAAAGCGTGCCGAGAGTTTATGTATACCCACCAACTCCCCTTTTACATCCAGCTTTCCAGCATCTGTGGAACATCGGGTGAGCAGATGTTCTTCATCATACTCTACATAATACTGGTCTTGAAATTTGGTAACCGGTGAGATGAGCATAATGTCCGGTTTCGGACAATTCAACAAGACTGTAAGTGCTTTTTTTTCGTATATCAAATCAGACTCCAACAACAAGAAGTCTTCGTCTTTCAAAACCTCCCGACACAAATAGAGGGTATACATACTATTAGTTTCGGCATAACGAGGGCTATAACAACACTCTATTTCAGGATAACGAAGCGCCAATTCTTCGAAGCATTCTTTTTTATAACCTACTCCTAAAATGATACGTGTAATGCCGCATTCCAACAAAGTAGTGATAGAACGTTCTATCATTGTTCTTTCCCCGACAGGTATAAAACCTTTCGGGTAATCTTCTGTCATTTTGCCAAAGCGGGAGCCCAATCCTGCCGCCATGATTACTGCTGTTTTTACCATCTGATTTTATGATAAGTATTTATAATACTTTTTCTTACAATCTGTTTCCTACAAAAAAGAAAATTTCACAAAGAAAAAACAAACTTATTATAAACTATTATTCACTTTTTCTTTCTTAAATGCAAAGATATAAAAAATTAAGATAAATAATAAAAACACGCATTACTTATCACCCAATTTTATAGCCCTACATTACTTATCTCTAACTTAACCTAGACTCATTTTTGAATTTCTTCTCTCAATCTATAATTATCTATTCGTAATATCTCTTTGAAAATCATCATACTTACATAAAAAGGAAACACAATTTAATATACTAATTT
>Cinder_p2__coassemble_2351_pt1 | contig 12686 bp, 11 predicted proteins | sample Cinder_p2__metabat2_low_PE_026 | metagenome-assembled genome bin Cinder_p2
GTTAATTTTTAATTTTTGAATCAGAAAGCCAACTGCTGATTCGCATTATTAATTATTTCCAGTAAAAAGAGTTCTGTTCACGATAGAACGTCCCAATGTTACTTCATCTGTATATTCCAGTTCATCTCCAATAGATATTCCACGAGCTATTATACTCAGCTTTACATCCAATTTGGCTAGTTTACGAAAAATATAAAAATTAGTCGTATCACCTTCCATGGTAGAACTCAAGGCCAAAATAACTTCCTTTACTCCACCTTCTTCTACTCGTTTCACCAGGCTATCTATTTCCAAATCCGACGGTCCAATACCATCCATAGGTGATATTACTCCTCCGAGCACATGATACAGTCCCCTAAACTGATGAGTATTCTCCACCGCCATAACATCCTGCACATTCTCCACTACACAAATAGTAGAAACATCGCGCTGCGGATTTCCGCATAAGCTACACACATCTGTATCCGAAATGTTATGACACACCTTGCAATACTTCACATCGTGCTTCAACGTAATCAACGCATTTCCAAAAGACTCCACCATAGCGTTATCCTGTTTTAAAAGATGAAGCACCAATCTCATAGCTGTTTTCCGCCCGATACCAGGCAATTTGGAAAATTCGTTGACAGCCTTTTCCAGTAAGGCCGAAGAATACTGTTGGTTCATATATCTGTTCTTATTCTTAAACGGTAGGCAAAGATACAACATGAAAATGATTATCCGTATCTTTGCCACTCGATTTCCAAATACAAACGAAAAAGATAAAAGATGAACGGACTTTACATACTTTTTATTCTTGCTGCCTATTTTGGCATCCTGATTGTTATCTCTCACCTCACTGCGCATCATCCCGATAATGACACGTTTTTCCGGGGAAACCGCCGATCGCCTTGGCCTTTGGTAGCTTTTGGCATGATAGGTGCCTCATTATCGGGAGTAACGTTCGTATCTGTACCTGGCATGGCCAGCAGTATTGATATGACCTATCTGCAAACCTGCATGGGATTTTTCGTGGGATACATCATTATAGCCCATGTACTGCTCCCGCTTTACTACCGTTTGAATCTTACTTCCATCTATACCTATCTAGAGGGTAGATTCGGCTCACGTACCTACCACACAGGAGCTTCGTTTTTCCTACTATCAAAACTGTTGGGAGCATCCTTACGCCTTTATCTGGTATGCCTCATCCTGCAACATTTCATCTTCGATGCTCTTCACATACCTTTCTTTGTCACAGTTACAGGTATTTTATGCCTTATTTGGCTTTACACACACCGCAGTGGCATACGCACTATCGTATGGACCGATTCTTTACAAACCTTCTGTCTGCTACTAACCCTTATACTTATCCTCATTCAAGTAGCATCCCTGCTCGGACTTGATGCCAAAGAAACATGGGAAACAATTACCAATAATAAACATTGCCGCATCTTTGTGTTTGACGATTGGATTTCAAAACAAAACTTCTTTAAACAATTTTTTAGCGGAATCTTCATCACCATTGTCATGACCGGACTAGACCAAGACATGATGCAAAAGAACCTGACATGCAGAAACCTCAAATCGGCACAAAAAAACATGTATTGCTATGGACTGTCTTTTCTTCCTGTAAACTTTCTTTTTCTAGCTTTAGGCATTCTGCTGATGCTCCTGGCACAACATCTGAACATTCCTGTTCCCGAACGAGGCGATGACCTTCTACCCGCATTTGCAGCAGGGGGTATTTTAGGTAATGGAGTACTAATATGCTTCACCGTAGGTATCCTGGCCGCTGCATTCTCCAGTGCCGACTCTGCACTCACAGCCCTGACTACCAGTGTTTGTGTGGACTTTCTAAAAACTGAAAGAATGAGTAAATCACTTGCCGAGCATAAACGAAAATTAGTACACTTGATACTATCCCTACTGTTTATTGTATGCATCTTACTATTCAAAACTATAAACAGCCCCAGCGTGATAGATACACTCTACACAATGACTTCCTACACCTACGGCCCATTACTCGGACTGTTTACTTTCGGGCTGTTTACACGCCGCTTGCCACAGGACAGATATGTACCCTACATAGCTATTGCTTCACCTATTATTTGTTATTGTTTAAATCGCATTGTATCTTTGCTCACGCATTATCAGTTCGGATATGAACTACTTATGCTCAATGGCTTATTAACCTTTATCGGATTGGCCTGCCTTTCTATTCACCCTCTAAAAACTTCAAGCAATGGAAATAACCAGCGCTGAATTTAAAATCAGCAACACAAAAATCGACAAATGCCCCAATGACGGATTGCCAGAATATGCCTTCATCGGACGTTCAAACGTAGGTAAATCCAGCCTTATCAATATGCTTACTCGCAAACCGAAACTCGCCATGACTTCGGCTACTCCGGGAAAAACTTTACTCATCAACCATTTCATTATAAATAAGCAATGGTATTTGGTAGACCTTCCCGGATATGGATATGCCAAACGAGGAAAACAACAACAAGAAAAAATACAAACTATCATCGAAGATTATATTTTAGAACGTGAAGCTCTTACGTGTCTGTTTGTCCTTATTGACTGTCGACATGAACCACAAACAATCGATTTGGAATTTATCGAATGGCTCGGAGAAAATGGAATACCTTTTGCCATCATCTTCACGAAAGCCGACAAACTAAGTCCTACGAAAGTAAAAGGGAATATACAAAACTACCTCAACATACTACAAGAACAATGGGAAGAACTTCCTCCTCATTTTATAACATCTTCTGAAAAGAAACAAGGACGAGAGGATGTACTCAACTATATAGAAAGTATTAATAAATCATTGTAAGAATCAATAAGAGCGGGCCAAGTCCGGATTATAATAATAAATTCCCCCTACTTGGCCCGCTCTGCATCAAAAGTTTAGTCTTCCACTTCGCTCAGTTCCAACCAACGCAAAGTTTTTTCATCCAATTCATCATTCAGTATTGGCAAACGCTTGGATTGCTCCGTCAGTTGCTCCACTGTGAGAGTTCCACTACACAAAGCCTCTTCTATCTGCTTCTTTTCCTCCTCCAACATGGCAATATCCAATTCCAACTGTTCCATATCCCGCCGTTCCTTGAAAGACAACTTACGTTTTTCATTTTGTCGTACTCTGACTGTTTTTTGCGCCACAGGTTTCTCCTCCTGTTTCAGCTTTTTCTGTTCAGCCTCCTTCCACTCACGGTAGTCCGAATAATTTCCTGGAAAATCTCGTATATCGCCCTGTCCGTTAAAGACCAATAGATGGTCCACAACCTTATCCATAAAGTAACGGTCATGACTTACCACAATAACACATCCTTTAAAGTTCAATAAATACTCTTCAAGAACCTGCAAGGTAACAATATCAAGATCATTTGTCGGCTCATCCAAAACCAGGAAATTAGGATTGCGCATCAACACCGTACACAAGTACAAACGACGGCGTTCACCTCCACTCAACTTATACACATAATTGTATTGGGTTTCGGGTGTAAAAAGAAAATGCTGAAGGAATTGTGAAGCTGTAAGTCTTTTTCCATTACCCAACTCTATTACCTCGGCAATATCCTGCACCACATCTATCACCTTCATCTGTTCATCAAACTTCAACCCCTCTTGAGAGTAATAACCAAAGCGTACTGTTTCTCCTATATCAAGTGTGCCACTATCCGGATTCTCCAGTCCCATTAGAATTTTGATAAAAGTAGACTTCCCGGTACCATTATCCCCTACAATTCCCATCTTCTCATAACGAGAAAAAATATAAGAGAAATCATCCAAGATCTTCAAGTCACCAAAACTCTTGTACAAATGGTCGGCTTCGAATATTTTTGAACCTATATAGGAAGCTTTCATATCCAGCTTTACTTCCTTAGTGTTGAAACGTTGCTTTGCAACTTTTTCCAATTCAAAAAAAGCTTCTTCTCTGTAACGTGCTTTATGTCCACGTGCCTGTGGCATACGTCTCATCCATTCAAGCTCTGTCCGATAAAGATTGTTCGCTCGTGCAATTTCAGCATTAGTTGCTTCAATTCTCTCTTCGCGTTTTTCCAGATAATAACTATAATTCCCTTTATAAGAATAAATTCGTTTATTATCTATTTCTATGATTTCAGAACATACCCTATCTAGAAAATATCTGTCATGTGTAACCATCAACAAGCTCAATGTTCCTTTCTTCAAGAAAGCCTCCAACCATTCAGTCATATCTAAATCCAAATGATTGGTGGGTTCATCTAGAATCAACAAATCGGGTTTGTTAATAAGAACATTGGCCAACGCCACCCTTTTTACCTGTCCGCCCGAAAGTTGCTCCATCGGTTGGTCAAAATTATAGATTTTCAGTTGAGAAAGAATCTGCTTGGCCTTATGTTCATAATCCCATGCATTGGCCTGCTCCATACGCTCCAATAACTTATCCAAGCCTGGATTGCCAGGAGTTCCCATACATTTTTCGTATTCACGAATTAAATTCACAGTTTCATTTCCATGCCAGAAACAAGCCTCAAGCACAGTTATGCCCTCGGGATAGACAGGAATCTGCTCCAAATATCCCACCTTTAAATCGTTTCGATATACTATACTTCCAGCATCATATCCTTCCTTTCCGGCAAGTACATTAAGCAAAGTAGTTTTACCGCTACCATTTTTTGCAATCAATCCGATACGCTGTCCTTCGGCTATACCAAACGATATATCTTGAAACAAGACCAAATCACCAAAAGACTTAGTCAATCCATCTACTTGTAAAAAAGGATTTGCCATTACAATCTTTTCTCTACTTCAGTTTTTATCTTATCAAATTCTTCTCTAATATCGCACTTTTCGCCTTTGCGTACCTGATTAGTAAAGATATCCAATGGACATATCACCAAATCAGAATTCCGAAAACGCAAAGCAGGATATTCCCGTACTCCATCAACAACGGTCACCCAATCCATTCCGTCCATCTCGTTCACCAGCATAACGCCCAAAGCCATGCCCATAGCCTGCCAAGGTTCATCTTTATGCATGTTCAGCTTTCCTGAATTAATCAGTTCCTGCATATGTACGATATCCTGCACAGATGCTGTAAAATCTTTTTTTAACCATTTCTTTATCTGTGCCGATACCCATTCATAAGCCATGTTTATTTCATTTATTTCAAGAATCCGCACCGGAATCATTTCTTTGGGATAACGCTTCTTTTCCGAACGTATATCTAAAGATTCAATAATTCGCTCCGCCTCCGTCACAGGTTGTCCCTTTCTAGTAGTAAAGCTACACTCCACCGACACATTTCCTTCCCCTGTAATCCAGAAATGAGACGTGTAAGCTTCGTTTCCTTCCATAAAGGTTTCACAGCTATAAGAGCATTTCCAAGGTCCTACTGTTTTCAATAGTGCACTCCGATTATTCTCCAAATCATAGGCTATTGATTCTTTTGCATAAGAGAACGAACGATCCTTGTAAGCCGAGATACGAAAATTTCCACTCCATTTTTCCGGATTATAAAACAAGAAACTACCTTCTTCCTCTTCAAACTCACTCCACGTTTCCGGATAGTTCAAAGAAAACCATCCACCAGGAGATATATATCTTTTAACGTCCATAAGCATCACTCTTTTAAGGGAAGAATCTCAATCCAATAATCGTCCGGATCATTAATAAAGTACAAGCCCATCTTCTCGTTTTCAAAGCACACACATCCCATCTCCTTGTGATAGGCACGAACAGCATCATAATCACCAGCTACACGGAAACACAAATGGCTTTCATTATCACCCAACTCATAAGGTTCTTTTTTATCACGAAGCCATGTCAGCTCAAGCAGAAATCCTGTAACATCATCTGTCAGATACACCAAGATAAAAGAACCGTCTGAAGCTTCTTTACGATGATGTTCACGCAAATTCAATGCCTTGTGATAAAACTCTATACTCCGTTCCAAATCGGATACATTTATATTAAAATGGTCAAATCGTGCTTTAATATCCATAATTTTATTTTCTAAGTTTTCTATAATTATTTTCCTATTGGTTGAATTCGACTTCGTGTTTTTTTCGAAATTTCTAAGAACATATAATTAAAATCTCCACTCCGAAGTTTCTTCTCATGCTTCTGATATTTTTCCGTAGCATATTGCTTCGACTTTTCAAAAGTCAAAAGAGACATTTCTTTTTGACTTTTTCCCACAAAAGCAGAATCTAGTTCTTCTTCTGGGAAGAAATCATTTAAATCTACCTCGCCAATAAAAGTCGTTTCCAAAAACTTCATGTTGCGATGTGTTTTGTCTGTATAATACCCCACAAACATATGCCCGGGTATCCGGACCAATATCGGATTAATATTAATAGCCTTCAACAACGAAGCAAACAACACACTTCCATCCACACAGTTTATTTGTGAAGACTCCAAGGCGTTGTCAAAAGTACGCACTCGTTGTGCAAACACCACATTCGAAGATAAACTTGAATTTGATATCGAGCTGTATTTGAAATTTCGTTTCTGGAGCACATACCATAAGGCATAGACTTGTTTGTCTACCTGCTCCTCCGTTCCTTGATATCCCCAAAAGCGTTTAACAATTCGTGCATTCAATGCCTCTCTCAATAATTTATCTATCATTGGGTTTTCCTCATTCACATAAGCTGCAAAAAATATACCCGTATCATGAAATCTGTTCTTACTATCCTTATATCCTAGCAGACACTCATTCACACTCCGCACCGACAATGTTTCTGTTTTTACAGGAAGCTTCTTACCATTCAGCTCTACCCTGACCGAAAATGTCAAGGGAGTAGACTGGACATTATTCTTCAAAGCCTCGTAATTCCAGATAATTTCAGGATATATATAATAATCTGTTGATGGTTTTTCTAAAATAAATTCGGATATAGATTCTGCAAAATAAGGAGATTCATTCAATACAACCCGCACACGACTATTTGAGTGAGTCGACCTCAAACAAATCGCTATACCCGATAAAGGCTTTCCCACATAATTACTATCAGCCGGCATCATAATCTCGGCATTGGTCGCAGCAGTAGAGAGTATTGCAGAAGGGAAAATATTTCCACCCAGTTCATCCACAATATCAAACCCTCGTTCCCATAATAAATTGCGGCACACATAAAGTATGCCGCAAATAAATGTTAAACAGGCCAAAACAAGGGTTAGCCACCTCTTGGAATTTGGTTGTATCAGATACATGATCACTTCACGGCAATGCTTTCAATTTCTACCAATACATTTTTTGGAAGACCTTTTACAGCAATAGCTGAACGAGCCGGGAAAGCTCCATCGAAATATTTTGCATATACTGCATTCATTTCAGCGAAAAGCGACATATCAGCCAAAAATACAGTTGTTTTCACAACATTTGCAGTGGTCAAGCCAGCTTCAGCCAACACGTTTTTGATATTCTCAAACACCTGAGTAGTCTGTTCAGTAATGCCACCTTCAACCACTTCGCCTGTTGCCGGATTGATAGGAATTTGTCCTGACAAGAAAACCATACCATTAGCTTCGATTGCTTGGCTATAAGGTCCGATTGCTGCCGGAGCCTTCTCTGTTGCAATTACTTTTTTCATAATTCTGTTCTTTTAAAATTAAACTAAGTTTATAATGCTAAATTACACCTTTTACATATATAGCATGATAAAAAAAAGCAAGATTCTCCGGACATTTGCAATCCTTAACATCATATTGAAACTTTTTGAGATGTTTATCCGATTTTTTTAGTAACAACTTATACGACTTTTCACTTTTATCTTTATTTTTGCAAAGCAATAAAGAACAAGAAGCTTTTTTCTAAAGCCCAAATTCAAGAATTCAATAAAATCTAAAAACATCATTCTCTTTTTATGTTACAAACATTACTGTCCCTTATTCACATCAGGCGGAACGGGAATGTAGCCTTTTAAATATATCATTTATTTAAAAAGAGAATAAAAGATTAGTTATTTATATGTATAATATTATTCAGTTAAACGACAAATCCTTGTCTGAACTTCAAACTATCGCCCAAGAGCTGGGTATCACTAAAATTCATTCGTACAGAAAAGAAGAGCTTGTATATAAAATTCTCGACGAACAAGCCATCGCAAGTGCATCTAAAAAAACAGAAACCGACAAAAACAAGGAACCACGCAAACGCTCACGCATAGCTGCCAAAGACAAGAACGAGAATGTAAAAGTTTACACAGCCAATCAAGATAAAGCAGAAAAGGTAGAGAATAACAAAAAAAAGAATGCAACAGAGGAAACTACCTCTCAAAAAGATATAAAAGAAACAGACGCTACTGAAGACGAAAAAACTGCAACCAAAGAAGCTCCTAAAAAACGCGGACGCAAACCCGGAAGCAAAAACAAATCAACCATTGCTAAAGAAAAAAACGAAAACGAAACTGAAACCAAAACCGAAATTAAAACTGAAAAGGCTGAAGAAACCGCTGCTAAAGATGAAAAAAACATCGAAAAAGTCAAAATAGTACCGGTACTCGAAGAAATAGAAGGTATCAACAATGATACTGAAGAAGAAAATGAATTAAACAGCAAAACAGTTACAGAAAATGTTCAAACAGACGAGTTTATTCCTATTGAAGACCTTCCTTCTGAAAAAGCCGAAATCCCAGCCGAACTTCTTAACAAATTCGAATCAACTAAAGTAGAACAGCCTGTTCTGCCCTTGCAAAATAATAACCCAAACCAGAAAACGCGCCGTAATAATGGCAACAACCAACAACGTTTTTATCAAAACAACAACCAGCAACGGCCTTATTTCCAAAACAACAACGGTGAAAACTATCAGCAGGAAAACCGTAACTATTCCAACACAAACCGACGCATACAGGAACCGGTAGAGAAAGCTTACGACTTTGAAGATATTCTAAACGGAACCGGTGTATTGGAAATCATGCAAGACGGTTACGGATTCCTCCGTTCTTCTGACTACAACTACCTGTCTTCACCAGACGATATTTATGTATCACAATCACAAATCAAACTCTTCGGACTCAAAACCGGTGATGTGGTAGAAGGTACAATCCGTCCACCCAAGGAAGGCGAAAAATACTTTCCTTTGGTCAAGGTTTCAAGAATAAATGGCAAAGATTCTTCTGTGGTTCGCGACCGTGTTCCATTCGATCATCTGACTCCGCTGTTCCCCGATGAGAAGTTTAATTTGTGCAAAGGATATAACGACAATCTGTCGGCCCGGGTTGTCGATTTATTCTCCCCTATTGGAAAAGGACAGCGTGCGCTTATCGTGGCACAACCCAAAACCGGTAAAACCATCTTGATGAAAGACATAGCAAACGCCATTGCAGCCAATCATCCCGAGGTATATATGATCATGTTGCTCATTGACGAACGCCCAGAAGAGGTTACAGACATGGCACGCAGTGTTAATGCCGAAGTGATAGCTTCCACTTTCGATGAGCCGGCCGAACGTCACGTCAAAATAGCCGGAATTGTTCTTGAAAAAGCCAAACGTATGGTTGAATGTGGACACGATGTGGTTATCTTCCTCGATTCTATTACTCGCCTGGCACGTGCCTATAACACCGTTTCACCTGCTTCTGGAAAAGTTCTTTCGGGCGGTGTGGATGCCAATGCACTGCACAAACCCAAACGTTTCTTTGGTGCCGCACGAAACATAGAAAACGGAGGTTCACTCACTATTATTGCCACAGCGCTTATCGATACCGGTTCGAAAATGGATGAAGTCATTTTCGAGGAATTTAAAGGAACCGGAAACATGGAACTCCAACTCGACCGTAACCTGTCGAACAAACGTATATTCCCGGCTGTCAACATCATTGCTTCCAGCACTCGCCGAGACGATCTTTTACTCGACAAACAGACACTTGACCGCATGTGGATTCTGCGCAAATATTTATCAGATATGAATCCTATTGAAGCCATGAATTTCGTCAAAGAACGTTTGGAAAAAACCAAAGACAACGACGAATTTCTTATGAGTATGAACTCATAATCTCTGCGTTTTCGAATAATCCTCCAAAAGATATCCAAAAAAGTCCCGTCAACCTCTTATAAAAAGAAGATTGACGGGACTTTCTTCTATAATTCTGCAACTCTTAAAACATCTGAGACAGAAGAAATCTTCCACTACAACAAGTTATAAGACAAAAAATCATTTACCTTGGCAAACACTCCTCATCTTCTCCACCAGCTCCGGTGTGTTAAGGGTCTTTCCTCCAGCAATCATCAAACTGAAATTTTCAGCCAAAATCTCCTCCGGATCGAAAACATAATTAGTATTACGTCCCACTTTATCATAAAAATCTGTAGCTTCGTCAAGCTCATGCAAAACCACTTGTCCGTTTTTTGTCACCGCACTACAAGTATTGCGATCTATCTCCACAAGTCCTATTTTGATGTAAGAGAAAAAATCTCCACCTTCATAAGGTTTGGACGCATAGATAAACATTGTGCAATCCGTTTCCTTTCCATTGATAAGGAAAGTAGCATAACTGTCCCTACGCAGAATATCAGGATTGGTAATCAAGCGTTGTGCAAAATTATCAGGCAGTTTCACCTCTTCCGCCAACATTTTAAATCCTATCAAGGAATACATTTTTTCACGGAATTCAGGATTGTTACGTGTCAGCACATGAAACATTTCGTGAGCCAACAAACTTGATGCACTCTGTTTCGAAACGGCTCCTATCCTATCGAAAAGCACAATATAGTTATCTCGTGTATATCCACCCGCACCGCCTTCTTCTTTCATTGTAGTTTTAAGGAGACGTACATGTTCCGGCAAAGGTAAGCGCAAACTATCCTTACATATAATGGCATTGACATCCTCCACAACCGAATCCATAAACAACTGTTCACTTTGCGTCCAGTCGCAAACTTGCTGCACTACCATATCAAGTAACTCTTCTTTAGTTCCTCCCTGTTTACCCAGACGGGAATCTATATCAAACTGTGTCCAACGTTCCGTTCCGCTATCCTCTTTTCCAAGCATGGCAGCCGCATCCTCTTTCTGCACATATTGCACGTTCACATCAACAAAATTGTCCCCTTGGAGAGTTTTTTCTTTTCCGCAGCTCATAAGCAAAAAGCTCCATGCTGCCATCATTACATATGCTTTCATTTTTAAAACCTTTATTTAGTTCATCCAGAATAATTTGTGCTGTAGTTAAACTTATTGATTTAACTAAAGATATTATATTCAACAGTAGAATATCAATTCCTTTATAACTTTAAACAACACTACAAAAATAAGGATTACAAAATGAAGTTTCAAATATTCGCATAGTTTGTTCTTCGCAACAAAAACATTCAAGGAAGCAGGAAAGAAATACTTCCATACCACCCTGAATATTGAAATTCATAAATACTTATCCACACCACTCTCACAACGAACTGTCTTTCGTTCGTCCTGCATTCTCATATACTGGAAATTCTTCATCTTATTATACATGAACTTATCTTCATGCCAAAGATGATAAACTATGCCTGCAAACTTCAAATACCGCTTCTGACAGCCACTATTCTGTAAACGTTTTCCTAAGTCGACATCTTCACCTCCCCAACCTTCATAAAATTCATCATAACCGTTTATCTTGATGAAATCCTCACGAAAAAAAGACATATTACATCCCAAGGCAGGCGAACATTTCTTGCGGTATCTCGAAGCCAAAATATGAGCTAACCATATACAACGGAGTGCATTTTCAGGCTTACTCTCAATACCCTTTGTCCAAACATTGATTGGACGTATTATACCAGTTCTACATATCTCCTCGGTCAATGCTTTACCCAAATTCACCCTTCCGCCTTTCACATAAACACCATGGTTAGCTTCACGAAGATGATCGGCTATCAATTCTGGATGCAAAAACACATCACCATCTATCTCAATAATATAGTTCCCTGTACTACGAGCAACACACTTGTTACGCATCATAGCCAATCGGAAACCCTTATCTTCATGCCATACATGTATGATAGGAAACGGAGCCTCTTTTTGCAGTTTTGTAATCAACAAAGCTGTTTCTTCTGTCGATCCGTCGTCTCCCACTATGACTTCATCGGGTAAAACAGTTTGTCTAAATAAGCTTAAAAAACAGAGCCGCAAAGCATCGCAACGATTATAAGTAGAAACTATTACAGAAACTTTTCCCAAATCCTTTCTATTCATTACTCACAGATTTAAATAAGTTTATCAGATTATTATCATGGCTCCACACACTTTTATCTCCTCTGCATGGATTAATAAACCAAAAATAAGTTACAGAATACATAGCATAAGCTACACGCAATTTTGATTGATTGCTACGTTAAAAGAAAAATGTCTGTTTCGTGAAAATCTGTATCATAGCCAGTATCCCAAACTGACTGTTATACAATAAAAAAAGTGTGGGAACTTACTGCTTTATCCTAAAGTCTGGTCTTCGCATACCAATAGCATGGATAAAACAATAGCCCACACCTAATTGATTATATCTGATGCCCTTATAATTATATAAGGAAAGGATATATCAATGGCATGGTGCTATTGCTATCATCTTCATGCTATTTATCAAAGTTGCGAAGTTTGACTTTAGAAGATAATTTCAATAACACCTTTCGTTAACTATGTCCTTCTAACTCCCCAACGCATTAGGTTGCCAGAATTATGGGTCAGTAGATTTTTCGTGGGGATAATTTTTTATCTTCGTGAAGTATTGCTT
>Cinder_p2__coassemble_2356_pt1 | contig 12631 bp, 13 predicted proteins | sample Cinder_p2__metabat2_low_PE_026 | metagenome-assembled genome bin Cinder_p2
TTTCAAAGAACTCATTTTATTTACTGCCAGAGCCGCTTAGGCTTGGCTATTTTTAACGAACTATTGGTTATACAAGGAAGAGTATAAAAATAAAGCTTGTGGAAAGTCAATTTAATCACCATCGGGATAAAGAGGCTTGTAGGATTGTCCGTTGTTCAAACAGTGGTTGTCTTTTCTTTGTATTCCCGTATTCATGACATTGTTGAAGAGGCGTATTTTGTGTCATATCGCTCTTTGAAAAGCTGTTTTTTTGAATCTTAATAGCAGCGAATGAGAGCCGAAAAAGTTGCAGCCTGCATGAATATCCGCTTTTTACCTGCATGCAATCTTGTATTCCTGCATATTTATTCGTTTTTATTGCTTTGAATAGCTTTAAAGTCTTGAAGGGTAGTGGATACATTCTTAAGGAATACCGTTTTTTCCCTTAAGTGGCATCACGTCGAGGCTTGGAGCAACATTGCGATTTCCTTAAATTCATGTATTTTTTCCTTCCTCTTTCTCTTGTTGAGGCTTCGGACTATCTGGAATGGGAAAAGATATAAGTCATACGTCTTTTATATATGCTTTGTTCTCGAGCGAATAGGGTTTGAAAAGAGAGATTTTCGGTTATTAGACGTTCCTGTTGATTAAGTCCAAATCGTCAGGAATCGATTTTTCTCGCCAGGGGCTGTTGGTTGGTGCAGCAAAACGTAAAATCAGAAGGGTAGAAATGTCAGAAAGATAAAATGAAAGTAAGAAGCTTTTTCTACAGTTTGTATAATGAAAGTGAAATCCCTACCTTTGTCTGCACAATAATAAAACAAAAACTAAAATGCATACTAGAGAAAAAAAACTGGAAGCCTTCGGGCGTTTTCTGGACATTCTGGATGAACTGCGTGTGAAATGTCCTTGGGACAAGAAACAGACGAACGAGAGCCTGCGCCCAAACACCATAGAAGAAGTGTATGAACTGTGCGATGCCTTGATGAAGAACGATGCGAATAATATTTGCAAGGAACTGGGCGATGTGTTGCTACATGTGGCCTTTTATGCTAAAATAGCGTCGGAAAAAGACGAATTCGATATAAAAGATGTGTGCGACAAGTTAAGCGATAAGCTGGTGTTCCGCCATCCGCATGTGTTCGGCAATGTGCAGGCCGATACTCCTGAAAAAGTATCGGAAAACTGGGAGCAGATAAAGTTGAAAGAGAAAGATGGAAACAAGAGTGTGTTGAGTGGAGTGCCTGATGCGCTTCCCTCGCTCATTAAAGCCTACCGAATTCAAGATAAAGCCCGCAATGTGGGTTTTGACTGGGAAGAACGAGAACAAGTGTGGGCTAAAGTGAAAGAGGAGATAGGTGAATTTGAAGCCGAAGTGGGTCGGATGGACAAGGAAAAAGCCGAATCTGAGTTTGGCGATGTGCTCTTCAGTTTGATTAATGCGGCACGTCTGTACAAAATAAATCCGGATAACGCACTTGAACGTACCAATCAGAAATTTATCCGGCGTTTCAATTATTTGGAAGAACATACAATAAAAGCCGGACGAAAACTGACCGATATGACCTTGGCCGAGATGGATGCTATCTGGGAAGAAGCAAAAAAGAACGAAAAAAACTAGCTTCTTGTAATGTCTATATAGCAATAATGCTTAAAGTAATCACTGAATCGCGCTGAAAATCCCTTTTTGAAGGCGAAAGATGGATAATTCGGCTCTTTTATCGGTATTACTTGAAACATTATACTTAAATTTGTTGAATTGAATGAAAAGAAACAGTATGTACTTATTGTAATATTAATCTATATAATTATGGTAAACTATAAAGAACTCGGACTTGTAAACACAAGAGAAATGTTTGCACGCGCCATTGAAGGAGGTTATGCCATTCCGGCATTCAACTTTAATAACATGGAACAGATGCAGGCCATCATTCAGGCATCAGTAGAAACCAGCTCACCGGTTATTCTGCAAGTGTCTAAAGGCGCGCGCAACTATGCGAACCAGACTTTGCTGCGCTATATGGCTGAAGGTGCTGTGCAGTATGCCAAGGAAATGGGATGCGCTCACCCCGAAATCGTGCTCCATCTAGACCATGGCGATTCTTTTGAACTTTGCAAGAGCTGTGTTGACCTCGGTTTTTCATCTGTCATGATTGACGGTTCTCATCTTCCTTATGAAGAGAATGTGGAACTTACTCGTCGCGTGGTGGAATATGCACACAAGTATGATGTTACCGTTGAAGGTGAACTGGGTGTGCTTGCAGGTGTAGAAGATGAGGTTTCTGCCGAGCATCACACATATACTCGCCCCGAAGAAGTGGTAGACTTTACTTCAAAGACCGGCTGCGACAGTTTGGCTATCTCTATCGGTACTTCACACGGTGCTTATAAGTTTAAACCCGAACAGTGCCATGTGGATCCTGCAACTGGTCGTTTGGTTCCTCCTCCTTTGGCATTTGATGTGCTTGATGGTGTAATGAAAGAACTTCCGGGATTCCCCATCGTTCTTCACGGTTCATCATCAGTTCCTCAAGAATATGTTGAAACCATTAATCAATGTGGTGGTAAGTTGAATGCTGCTATTGGTATTCCTGAAGACGAGCTTCGCAGAGCAGCCAAATCGGCAGTTTGCAAAATCAATATTGACTCGGATAGCCGCTTGGCTATGACTGCTGCTGTTCGTAAGGTGTTTGTTGAGAAACCGGCAGAGTTCGATCCGCGCAAATACTTGGGACCGGCTCGTGATGAGATGAAAAAGCTTTATATGCATAAAATAGTCAATGTACTTGGTTCAAATGACAAATTGATGAAATAATAATATAAGCTTGAAAAAAAACAGGATGCTCTTAAAAGAGCATCCTGTTTTTTTTAATTATGTGGAGTTTAATGGGTGAAACCCAGTTCCTCTCAACGTGTAGCAAAGAATGTATTGCCCATTACGGCATCGCGTGCCATGGTTACTCCCATAGCATCAGGGGTTACATTTATGTATTTTCCGTTCTGCAAATTCAAGTCCACAGTTCCATCATTAAGAAGCTTCATTATTTCGTAGTTCTCGTTACCGTAGGTCACGTTCCAGCTTTGTGCTTCTTTGTCGAATTTCAATTCGATAGGTTCTTCCACGCCTTCTTTATCAATAGAGTATCCATCTTTGGTAGCGGTAACCAGTAATTTCCCATTTTCGCTATTTATTTCTTTTACAGTGCCAACAGCCATAGGGTTATTTCCTGTCCAAAATTCCACTGAGTTGAAGATGAACACATCAGCAACTAAAGAAACTTCATATACTGGAACTATCCATAAACCGATGAAGATAAGTTCGTTTAAAAACTTATGGTTCGTTGTTTGTTCATTCCAATTACGCACTTTGTTAAAAAGGCCAAAAGAGCCGATGCAGGATGTAAGCATTAAAGCCGAAAGGCAGTAGCATGCAACAGAGATTTTAATTTTTTTCATGTTGTTCTTTATACTTTATCTTTTAAGAAGTTTATAAATCGTGTAAAAGTAGGATATTATTTAATGTTATAAAGAATATTCGTTATAAATTAAAGCTTATTATAGAAAATATAGGAATTGCTGTTTAAAAACATATTTAGCTTACGTTTATCTGTCTTTTTTTTCAATATTTGTAACATCCATGGTTGTTTATATTTATAATAATTGTACATTTGTCAAAACATTAACTTAAAACAATCAATAAACTAGAACAATGACTGATAAAATTCACCAAACCCTGCGTGATTCAAAGGGCGCACGTTGGACAGCGTTAGTCCTCTTGGCTTCGGCCATGTTTTTCGGTTACATCTTCATGGATGTGTTATCCCCTTTGCAGGAGTTGCTGCAGACGCAGCGTGGTTGGTCACCCTCTGTGTATGGCCGTTATGCCGGTTCTGAAACATTCCTGAATGTTTTTGTATTTTTCCTTATTTTTGCAGGTATCATTCTTGATAAAATGGGTGTGCGTTTCACGGCCATTCTTTCGGGAGCTGTGATGTTCTGCGGTGCCGCTATCAATTGGTATGCCGTGTCTGATGCCTTTGCCGGTAGTGGTTTGGAATCATTTATGGCTGCTAACTTGAATTTGCCTTTGGAATGGTGGAACGTAACTCCGTTCTTCGAGGGTATGCCAGCTTCGGCCAAACTTTCGGCTGTAGGTTTCATGTTTTTCGGTTGTGGCGTTGAGATGGCTGGTATTACTGTTTCGCGTGGTATCGTGAAATGGTTTAAAGGTAAGGAAATGGCGTTGGCTATGGGCGTTGAAATGGCTATAGCACGTATTGGTGTGGCTGTAGTGGTATTGGGAAGTCCCTTGTTGGCATCCATCCGTCCGGTGAGTGTATCACGTCCGGTGGCAGTGGCTGTTATTCTGCTTATGATTGGTTTGATAGCATTCATTACTTATGCCTTTATGGATAAGAAGTTGGATAATCAGTTAGGTGTGAGTGAAGAAGAAAAAGAAGATCCTTTCAAAGTGAGCGATTTAGGACAAATTTTCTCGTCTAAGGTATTTTGGCTGGTAGCTTTGCTCTGCGTTCTTTATTATTCTGCTATCTTCCCCTTCCAAAAATATGCAATTAATATGTTGCAGTGTAATTTAGGTTATACTTCCCAGCAAGCTGGTTTGGTGTTCTTCGTTTTTCCTTTGGGAGCAGCGGCTATCACTCCGTTCCTGGGAAATTTCCTCGACCGTAAGGGTAAGGGTGCCAGCATGCTGATGTTGGGCGCTATTTTGATGATTGTGTGTCATCTTACTTTTGCTTTGGTTCTGCCGGTTACCCAATCGGTAGGTATTGCCTATGCCGGAATCATTCTTTTGGGAATATCGTTTTCTTTGGTTCCCGCAGCTTTGTGGCCTTCAGTTCCCAAGTTGGTGGATAATCGCTTGCTTGGGTCGGCTTATGCTGTTATCTTCTGGATACAAAATATCGGCCTCTATGCTTTCCCGATGATTATTGGTGCGGTAATCCAATCGTCCAACCCTGGTGTGACAGACCCCTTGAAATATAACTATACTGTCCCGATGTTGGTATTCGCATCGTTGGGTGTGTTTGCTTTAATCCTTGGCTTTTGGTTGAAGATGGAAGACAAACGTAAAGGTTACGGTTTGGAAGAGCCGAATATTAAATAAGAAAAAGGATAAGGGAGAGAAAATCCAAATCCGGAAATTGGAAACTAGAGGGCATCTGAAAAGGATGCCCTCTTTTATTTAATATGCTAATGTAGGGTTTGAAAAAGCAAGCTTAATCCATAAAACAGGTAATAATAACCAATATTTGATTGATAGGTGTATAGGATAAAGGAAGTATATTTGTGTTTAAATTAAAATATGAAAAAAATGAAACGTGTTATAGTTATTTCTACCAGTCTTCGTTTAGGTTCTAATAGTGATATGCTTGCCGATAAGTTTATTGAGGGTGCATTGGCTGCTGGTAATAATGTGGAAAAAATATCCTTGATTGGTAAAAACATACAGTTTTGCCGGGGATGTTTCGGGTGTGCTAAATTGGGTAGATGTGTCATTAAAGACGACGTGAACGGTATTATGGAAAAAGTAATGCAGGCCGATGTCGTTGTGTGGGTTACTCCTATCTATTATTATGAGATGAGCGGACAGATGAAGACTTTAATCGATCGAATGAATGCCATGTATGAACAAGACTATAAGTTTAGGGATGTTTATCTGTTAACTGTTGCTGCTGAAGATGAAGAATTTGTACCTCAGCGGGCAGAATCTGGTTTAACAGGTTGGATAGATTGTTATCCGAAATCAAGACTTGTAGGAACATTGTTCTGTGGTGGGGTGAACGAAGCAAACGAAATAAAAGGAAATGCCAAGTTGCAAGAGGCATTTGAATTGGGAACAAAGGTGTAAATATGATATGGAAGAAGTTCGCTTTGATACCATTCAGCAAATAAATGACTATTACGGTGTGCCTACGTTGCATCCTATGGTGAGTGTAATCCATTTGGAACGTTACAATGAGAATGAATCTTCCAAATATCAGGTTTACTATGGGGTATATGCCATATGGTTAAAAGAAACCAAGGGTTGCAATTTGTCATATGGACGTACTCCTTATGATTTTGACGAGGAAACAGTTACTTCGTTCGAACCCGGACAAACCATAACTGTGGAGGTCACTGATAAGAGTATACGTCCGCGTTGTGTAGGACTTTTTTTTCATCCTGATTTTTTGCAGCGTACTAATCTTGGCAGAAACATAAGGCGTTATGAGTTCTTTTCTTACAGAAGTTCGGAAGCTTTGCATCTTTCTGAAGCAGAAGTGATTGTATTTAAGCAGGTAATCGATATGATAGATATGGAAATGAAACATTCTATTGATAATCACACTCGTGAGCTGATTATTTCAAATATAGAACTTTTGCTCAATTATTGTCTTCGTTTTTATGATCGACAGTTTGTTACTCGTGAAGAAATCAATCATTCGGTAGTGAAACAGTTTGATGTGTTATTGAGTGAGTTTATTCGTGAGCGTGCGTCTACGGAAGGTTTGCCTACGGTTAACTATTTTGCTGATAAATGTTGTCTTTCTACAGGGTATTTTGGCCAGTTGGTAAAAATGGAAACAGGACGTACAGCCAAGGATTTTATTAACGATTATCTTGTGATAGCTGCTAAAGAGTATCTAAACGATGAGCAACTTACTGTGAACAGAGTGGGAGAATTACTTGGTTTTGAATATCCTCAGCATTTTGTACGTTTTTTCAAGCAACATACAGGAATGACTCCCGGTGAGTACAGATGTTCCATTTAGAAATTATTCTCTTGCACACTTGCGGATAAAACAAGGCTATTTGAATTTGAAGGATAGTTTGGCTAGACATCAATGAAAGAATATCATAAGAGCGAGATTGCAATACATACATAAAAAGTAGCAATCTCGCTCTTATAATTATTTCATAAAGAAAATGTTATTTAGATTCGTCGGCAGTGATTTTTAGAATGCCTCCAGTAGCTTGGTCTAAAATGACTTGGGTGGAACTCTTCTTGTCAAATAGTTTTTTGCTTAGTATTTCTTGATTACCGAATTGAGCGAATGGAAGTTCAGCTTCGTAATATTTTTTGTTCCCTTGAAATACATGAACACGAGCTTTGCCAGGGATGGTATACACCACACCATCGAGTTTCTTTTTTGCTTTCTCTTCGGGGGTTGCAGTCGGAACGGATTGCAAGTTTTCTATCGAAATGTAAATAGGTTCTCCTGCAAGATCGTCAGCTCCTACAACTCCTAGTTTTTTCGAAAAACGGAACAACACTTGTTTGTTTATGTTTCCAGATGGCTGTATGGTTAAGGTAAATTGACGTGTGTCTTTAACGGTGCTGCCTTCGAACAGTTGCAGTAGGGCTTGTTCTTGTTTGTTAAGGTTGGCCAACATTATTTTTAAAGACTCTCCATCGGTAGGCATATAGTCGGCTTGTCCGCGTGTCAAGCTGTTCTTGCTTTCACGAATGTTGTATATTTCTTTGGCTGTAAGTTCGGCCATCTTGGCTGTAGAACCTGCCATGAGAATTTCTTCAGTAAGATAATCGCGTGGATTGACTTTCGGTTCTTGTTTGTCTTCTGTTTTTTTTGTTTGTTTTTTTTGTTGGGGACTGTTTGTATTGATAGCTTTCAATATGCCGTCATCAGACAGTTCCACTAGTGGAGCACTGGTTTTATCTTTTAAAGCAATGGTATAAGCTAGTTTTTTATCAGGCTTTCCTATAGAGTGTACTTGTATATCTTTAATCTTCCAAGACTCGGAAGCTTGAGCTGATATACCAGCTAATCGAAGATATTTTTCTGCATATCGACAGAAATCTCCCGGAGTAAAGGTTGTTCGTTCTGCTGTAACGGTGACATGCAATGCTGTTTGTGGAAGAAAGTAGGTTATACCTTCTTCATTCTGTCCCGGAGCGTAGTTGCTGACGTTAGTTTGTGCACCGGCATTAAAAGCCAATAATAGCGCAAAAGCAAATAATCCTATTTTCATGTCAGTATTGTTTTAGATGGTATGGTTTATTGTTGGATTTGTTTCCACGCTTCCGGTAAGTAGTTAATAATACTTCCGGCAGTCATGGCCATTTGTGTTTCTGCATCGGCGGCCAAATCGCCTGCCAATCCGTGAACATAGACACCTAGATGGCATGCAGCTTCAGAGTTATATCCCTGTGCTAATAGAGCCAGTAGAATTCCAGTGAGTACATCACCGCTACCTCCTGTAGCCATGCCTGGATTCCCGGTAGAGTTGAATGCTATATTACCCGAAGGGCTGACAATAGCTGTACGTGTTCCTTTTAATACAATGTAAACTTGATAGCGTTGAGCTATTTCCAAAGCTTTACTCAGACGTTCATAGGTATCGTTGCATCTGCCTGCCAACCGTTCGAATTCTTTTGGATGTGGAGTAAGAATACTGTTTTGAGGTATTTGTGTGAGCCAATTATGGTTCAGTGCCAGAATGTTGAGGGCATCAGCATCAATCACTGTTGGTACAGAGGTGATTTGGAGTTGTTCGATGAGTGCTTCGGCTGTTTCCATTTCTTTTCCTATTCCAGGTCCGATAGCTACAGCTTGGTAGGCTTCGGTTTCGGTTGCAGAGGTGAAACAATTGTCGCTTTCATCGTGTTCCACTATCGCTTCGGGTACACTTATCTGCAGGATGTCGTTGTTACGTACCGGTGCATGTACGGTAAGCAGTCCCACACCACTACGCATGCAAGCTTTTGCTGCCAGAACTGATGCCCCTGCCATACCTACTTTCCCGGCAATGAGTAGGGCATGTCCATAGTTTCCTTTGTGAGAAAACTTACGTCGTGGTATTATCAATTCTTTTACTTCCTTTTTTTCTAAAATATGGAAAGGTGTTTGTATGGCTTGCACGTAATCGGGATGTAGGCAGATATCTAGTACTTCTATTTCGCCCAGCAACTCTTCGTTTTCTTGAAATAGAAATGCGAGTTTTATTTGTCCTAAAGTGAGTGTCAGGTCAGCACGGATGATACTTGTACGTGGATTGTAAGTATTGTCCTCGCACATTAGTCCAGATGGAATATCAATAGCTACCACATTACAATGAGAGTTGTTGATGTATTTCACTACGGCGGCAAATCCTCCCGTAAGTGGTTTATTTAGTCCGGAACCAAATAATCCATCTATTACAAGATCTTTATCCGATAGCTGCGGTGGGTCAAATTTAGATGTTACTTCTTCAAATTTTACATTGTTGCACATGGTCAGCAGGTCGCGGTTCGTTTCGCAGTCTTCGGATAGCTTTCCGGTAGTATTGAAAAGAAATGCTTCTACGGCATATCCTTTTTCGGACAACATGCGGGCTACGGCAAGTGCGTCTCCACCATTGTTTCCTGGTCCGGCAAAGACCTTTATAGGTGTATGATTGTTCCATCGGCGTGTGATGGCATCGGTGATGGCTTGTGCAGCGCGTTCCATAAGATCTATGGATGAAATGGGTTCGTGTTCGATGGTATATCGATCCCATTCTTTGATTTGCGAATTTGTAAGTATTTTCACTTTTGTAAAATCTTTAATCATATTAGCGTGTAAAAATACTATTTTCGGTGTAATGATGCCGTGCATTTTCTTGAAAAATTGTATTTTTGCAGCAATTTTGCAAGTAAATAACATAAGGAAAGAAAAACAGATATGTTGAACATTGTAATTTTTGGAGCTCCGGGTTCAGGAAAAGGGACCCAAAGTGAGCGTATTGTAGAAAAATTCGGTATCAACCACATTTCTACAGGTGATGTGCTTCGCGCAGAAATCAAGAACGGTACAGAACTAGGTAAGACAGCCAAGAGTTATATTGATCAGGGACAGCTAATCCCCGATTCATTGATGATTGATATCTTGGCAAGTGTATTTGATTCTTTTAAAGATAGCAAAGGTGTTATTTTCGATGGTTTCCCTCGTACTATTGCACAGGCAGAAGCTTTGAAAGTGATGTTGAAAGAACGTAATCAGGAAGTATCAATCATGCTTGATTTGGAAGTACCCGAAGATGAGTTGATGACTCGTCTTATTAAACGCGGACAAGAGTCCGGACGTGCAGATGACAACGAGGAAACTATTAAGAAGCGTTTGGTAGTATATCACTCTCAAACAGCTCCGCTTATCGACTGGTATAAGAATGAAGGTAAATACTGTCATATTAACGGTGTAGGTTCTATGGATGGAATCTTTGCCGATATTGTGGCTGCTGTTGAAAAACTGTAATTAAAAAGTAAATAAGTAACGCAAATTGCGCAAATATTTAAAAGATTTGTGTAATTTGCGTTTGTTTTATGAAAATAATCAAAGAATTTCACAGAAATGGCTGAATCGAATTTTGTTGACTATGTAAAAATTTATTGTCGCTCCGGTAAGGGAGGACGAGGCTCGGCACACATGCGCCGTGAAAAATATATCCCAAACGGTGGCCCTGACGGAGGTGACGGCGGACGAGGAGGTCATGTAATCTTACGTGGAAACCGTAATTATTGGACTTTGCTTCACTTGAAGTATGATCGTCATGTGTTTGCCGGACATGGAGGAAATGGTTCGCGTAACCGAAGTTTTGGTAAGGATGGCGAAGATAAAGTGATTGAAGTACCTTGTGGTACGGTAGTTTATAATGCAGAAACCGGAGAATATATTTGTGATATCACTGAACATGAACAAGAGGTGGTGTTATTGAAAGGTGGACGAGGTGGATTGGGAAACTGGCATTTCAAGACTGCTACCCGACAAGCTCCGCGTTTTGCACAACCCGGAGAACCGATGCAGGAAATGATGGTGATTTTGGAATTGAAATTGTTGGCCGATGTGGGTCTGGTGGGATTCCCGAATGCCGGAAAGTCAACGTTGCTTTCGGTTGTATCTTCAGCAAAACCAAAGATAGCAAACTATCCGTTTACAACCTTAGAACCTAACCTGGGCATCGTTTCTTATCGTGATGGAAAATCGTTTGTGATGGCTGATATTCCTGGAATTATAGAAGGGGCAAGTGAAGGTAAAGGACTTGGACTTAGATTTCTGCGCCATATAGAAAGAAACTCGTTGTTACTTTTTATGGTTCCAGGTGATACAGATGATATACGTAAGGAATATGAAGTCTTGTTGAATGAATTGGCTACATTTAATCCTGAAATGCTGGATAAACAACGTGTACTGGCTATTACGAAGAGTGATATGTTGGACGAAGAATTGATGGAAATGTTGTCTGAACAGCTTCCTGAGAATGTTCCTCATGTGTTTATCTCTTCGTTGACAGGTATAGGTATACAGCAGTTGAAAGACATTCTATGGACTGAGTTGAACAGTGAAAGCAACAAGTTGGAAACAGTGGCAAGCGAACGGATTGTACACAAGAACAAGGATGTCAGATTTCTTCAGAATGAGTTGAAAGCCATGGGAGAGGATGAAGATATCACTTATGTTGATGAAGAAGATATCGAAGACCTTGACTATGAGTATGAAGAGGACTTTGAAGAAGAATGATAAAAAATATATACCATGAGCCGCTTAACATGTAACAGAGAGTTATTGGAATATGAACTCTTTGGCCCTAATTCTGGAGTAACAGCTTTTTCTACTACTCGAAAGGGTGGATATAGTAAAGGTAAATACGCTTCGTTTAATTGTTCTCCTTATTGTGGGGATGATGCTGCAGATGTAAGACAAAATTTTCAGCATTTGTCTGCGTTATTGCCTGTTATGCCTAGGGACTGGGTCATACCGCAACAAGTACACGATACGAAAATTCTTTCTATAGGAAAAGAATATGCAAGTTTGTGTCAGCTGGAAAAAGACAAGCTACTCAATGGTGTGGATGCCTTGGTTACAAGCGAATATGGTATTTGTCTATGTGTGTCAACGGCCGATTGTATACCTTTATTCTTTTATGACAGTGTGCAGAAGATAGTGGCAGTAGCTCATGCTGGATGGAGGGGAACGGTGAATCGTATCGCAACTAAAACTGTGGAGAGTATGCGCGAATGGTATGGCTCGAAAGCGGAAGATTTGCGTGTAGCTGTAGGACCGGGAATTTCAATGGAGGCGTTTGAAGTGGGGGTTGATGTTTATGAAACATTTCGTGAAGCCGGATTTCCTATGGATAAGGTTGCTCGTTGGTATCGTCCTTCGGCAAAGTGGCACATTGACTTATGGGCAGCAAATGGCTGGTTGTTGCAGGAAGCTGGTGTTCAACGTGAACAGATAGAGTTTTCAGGCGTATGCACTTATCTTCAATGTGAGGATTTCTTTTCTGCCCGCCGGCTAGGAATCAAGTCGGGACGTATCCTGTCTGGTATAATGTTAAATATGTAAATAGAAGACTGTTATGAGTATAGAAAAAGCTTTGACGGATGGAATTGTATTCCGTGGTTCGTCGTCAGCGAAAGATGACAAGAAAGAAGTTCGTACAAAAGCAAAGAAGAAAGCCTATGTTACAGGAGCGCATGGTTCAGGCTCGGCTAAAATGAAAGCCGAGTATCGTCGTAGGCGAGCTAACAGACATAAATGATTTGTTGACTTTCAGCTTGGAAAAAATAGACGGATAAGTTGAATTATTGTCAAAACCTATAGATAAAATGTGATTTCTCATTAGTGTCCCGTTAAAATCGGGACGAATTAAATATTAATCAAACAACCCC
>Cinder_p2__coassemble_2393_pt1 | contig 12347 bp, 14 predicted proteins | sample Cinder_p2__metabat2_low_PE_026 | metagenome-assembled genome bin Cinder_p2
TGTCGAAAATTTGTCAAATTACCGGAAAGAAAGCCATGATTGGCAACAATGTTTCACATTCGAAAAGAAGAACTAAAAGAACATTTGATGTGAACTTGTTTACTAAAAAGTTCTACTATGTAGAGCAGGATTGCTGGATTAGCTTGAACATTTGTGCTGCTGGTCTTCGTGTGATTAATAAGAAAGGTTTGGATGCAGCTTTAAATGATGCTGTGGCCAAAGGTTATTGTGATTGGAAAAGCATTAAAGTAATTGCTTAAAAATAAGAGGAGATACAACTTATGGCAAAAAAAGCAAAAGGTAATAGAGTGCAAGTAATCCTTGAATGCACAGAACACAAGGCTAGTGGTATGCCGGGTACTTCTCGCTACATCACTACTAAAAACAGAAAGAATTCACCCGAAAGATTGGAACTGAAAAAATATAATCCTATCTTGAAAAGAGTGACAGTACATAAAGAAATTAAATAATATTTATAACCTATGGCAAAGAAAACAGTGGCAACCCTGCAAACGGGTAAGGAAGGACGTTCTTATACTAAGGTTATCAAAATGGTTAAATCTCCGAAAACTGGAGCTTACGTTTTTGATGAGCAAATGGTTCCGAACGACAAAGTTCAAGATTTCTTCAAGAAATAATTTTGGAAAAACATATTTATGTTATGAAAAGAGGTTGCATTATCTAATGCAGCCTCTTTTTTTAATGCTACTTGTAGGAACGCTTTTGTCATATTAGTTTAATTTCACTATCTTTGTACCAACTATTACTTAAAATCATTATTATGGGATTTTTTAGTTTTTTTTCAAAAGAAAAGAAAGAAACTTTAGACAAGGGCTTGTCGAAAACAAAAGAAAGTGTCTTTTCAAAAATAGCTCGTGCTGTAGCTGGTAAGACCAAGGTGGATGATGAGGTGCTTGATAATTTGGAGGAAGTGTTGGTTACCTCGGATGTGGGAGTAGAAACAACTTTGAAAATCATCAAGAGAATTGAAGAACGGGTAGCACGAGACAAATATGTTACCACTGAAGAACTTAATAGAATATTGAAAGAGGAAATTGCTGCATTGCTGACTGAAAATAATGCAGTGGATACTGTTGGCTTTGATGTCCCGAAAGATAAAAAACCTTATGTGATTATGGTAGTGGGGGTGAATGGTGTAGGAAAAACCACAACAATTGGTAAGCTGGCTTATCAGTTTAAAAAAGCTGGAAAGAAAGTCTATTTAGGTGCAGCAGATACGTTCCGTGCAGCAGCTGTAGAACAGTTGGTTATATGGGGAGAGCGTGTGGATGTGCCGGTGGTGAAGCAAAAAATGGGGGCAGATCCAGCATCGGTAGCTTTCGATACATTGAGTTCTGCTGTAGCAAATGATGCAGATGTGGTAATAATAGATACGGCAGGGCGTTTGCATAATAAAGTGGGACTGATGAACGAGCTGACAAAAATAAAGAATGTAATGAAGAAAGTCATTCCTGATGCTCCCAATGAAGTGTTGTTGGTCTTGGATGGCTCTACTGGACAAAATGCTTTTGAACAAGCAAAACAGTTTACTCTTGCAACTGAAGTTACTTCGATGGCTATTACAAAATTAGATGGTACTGCTAAAGGTGGAGTAGTGATTGGAATTTCCGACCAGTTTAAAATACCTGTTAAATATATCGGATTGGGAGAAGGAATGGAAGACCTTCAGCTCTTTAATAGAGCAGAATTTGTTGATTCTTTATTTGGGGGAATTAAATGAAAAGAAATACCGTTGATATAATCACTTTGGGTTGTTCTAAAAACCTAGTAGATTCAGAAAAATTGTTGCGTCAGTTACGCGAAAACGGATATAAAGTAACGCATGATGCGGAAAATCCACAAGGAGAAATTGCTATAGTTAATACATGTGGATTTATTGGAGATGCAAAGGAGGAATCAATCAATATGATTTTGGAACTTTGCGAAGCCAAAGAAGAGGGAAGACTACGCAAATTATATGTAATGGGATGTCTCTCGGAACGTTATTTGAAAGAACTGCAAATGGAGATTCCCCAGGTAGATAAATTTTATGGAAAGTTCGATTGGAATGAGCTCTTGAAAGATTTAGGCAAAACCTATCATCAAGAATTAAAAAATGAACGCTATCTGACAACTCCTTCTCATTATGCTTATCTGAAAATATCGGAGGGGTGTGACCGGAAATGTGCCTATTGTGCGATTCCCATTATTACGGGATGTCATGTGTCGCGGCCGATAGAGGAAATTCTGGAAGAAGTGAAATGGCTTGTTTCACAAGGAGTGAAAGAGTTCCAAATCATAGCACAAGAGCTTACCTACTATGGCGTAGATTTGTATAAGGAACAGAAAATTGCAGAACTGATTGAGAAAATAGCTCATATTGAAGGGGTGGAATGGATAAGATTGCATTATGCTTATCCTTCACATTTTCCGGAAGATTTGTTCCGTGTGATGAGAGAAAATGATAATGTGTGCAAGTATATGGATATTGCACTTCAACATGTTAGTACTAGCGTGCTCACACGCATGCGTCGACATGTTACTAAGGAAGAAACCTATGAACTTGTTCGCAAGTTTCGGGAACAAGTGCCAGGTATTCATTTAAGAACCACATTAATGGTGGGATTCCCAGGCGAAACAGAAGAAGATTTTGAAGAACTGAAGGATTTTGTACGTGCTGTAAAATTCGACAGAATGGGAGCTTTTGCTTATTCTGAGGAAGAAGGTACTTATGCAGCTATGAAATATGAAGATGATATTCCACAAGAAGTAAAAAATCAACGACTTGATGAATTAATGGCTATTCAGGAGGAAATATCTGCCGAATTGGGAAGTGCCAAGATTGGAAAAGATATGAAAGTAATAATAGATCGTGTGGAAGGAGAATACTATATAGGAAGAACGGAATTTGATTCTCCGGAAGTGGATCCTGAAGTATTGATTGCCTATGAAGAAGGGAATTTAGTAATAGGTTCGTTCTATATTGTGCATATTACTGGTGCTGATGACTTTGATTTATATGGCTCGGTAGTGGGCGAAGTGTGATTAGCTGGTAAATATTTTTAAAATATGACATTCAAGATATTTTTTAGTGGATTTTAATTGTTGCTGTTGACTAGAAAATATATTTTTGGAAAGACTAAAAGACCAGTCAATAAATAGTGATAATAAGAATAAGAAACAATAAAATATTAAATTGAAGAATTATGGCTGAAACTATTGATATTCGTGAATTGAACGAACGAATTGAAAAACAAAGTGCATTTGTAACAAACTTGATGGCTGGAATGGATCAAGTGATTATTGGACAAAAACATTTGGTAGAATCCTTGTTGATAGGTTTGTTGTCGGATGGGCACATCTTGTTGGAAGGTGTTCCTGGATTGGCTAAGACTTTGGCCATAAAAACATTAGCTTCATTAATTGATGCACAATATAGCCGTATTCAGTTTACTCCAGACTTGTTGCCTGCCGATGTGGTGGGAACCATGATTTATAGTCAGAAAGATGAACGCTTTATTGCGAACAAAGGACCGGTGTTTGCAAACTTCGTATTGGCTGATGAAATTAACCGTGCTCCGGCAAAGGTTCAGAGTGCTTTGTTGGAAGCTATGCAGGAACGTCAGGTTACTTTAAGTAAGGAAACTTTTAAACTGCCTGTACCTTTCCTTGTATTGGCTACACAGAACCCGATAGAGCAGGAGGGAACTTATCCGTTACCTGAAGCTCAGGTGGACCGTTTCATGCTGAAAGTAATAATTGATTATCCTAAATTGGAAGAAGAAAAGAAAATTATTCGTCAAAATATAACTAATGAAAAGACAGAAATACGTCCTATCTTGCGGTGTGAGGATATTTTAGAGGCAAGAAAGGTAGTAGGTCTGGTTTATTTGGATGAAAAAATAGAGCAATATATTGCCGATATTATTTTCGCTACTCGTTATCCGGAAAAATATGATTTGAAGGAATTAAAAGATTTGATTGCTTTTGGAGGTTCTCCACGTGCTTCTATCAATTTGGCATTGGCTTCTCGTGCTTATGCATTCATTAAACGCAGGGGATATGTTATTCCAGAAGATGTGCGTGCTGTGGCACATGATGTACTCCGTCACCGTATAGGTTTAACTTATGAAGCAGAAGCCAGCAATGTTACTTCTGATGAAATTGTCAGCAAAATTTTGAATCGTGTTGAAGTGCCTTGATTTTAGTTCTCTAAAAAAGAAAGAATGGAAACAAACGAACTCTTAAAAAAGGTTCGTCAGATTGAGATAAAAACTCGCGGACTGTCGAATAATATTTTTGCCGGTCAGTACCATTCGGCATTTAAGGGCAGAGGTATGGCTTTTTCAGAAGTTCGTGAGTATCAATATGGCGACGATGTACGCGATATAGATTGGAATGTAACCGCTCGTTTTCATAAACCTTATGTAAAAGTCTTTGAAGAAGAACGGGAACTTACAGTTATGTTGCTGGTTGATGTGTCCGGAAGCTTGGATTTTGGTACAGTTAAACAAATGAAACGTGAAATGTTGACAGAAATTGCTGCGACCTTGGCTTTTTCTGCTATTCAGAATAACGATAAGATTGGAGTCATATTTTTCTCGAATATTATAGAAAAGTTTATTCCTCCTAAAAAAGGAAAGAAACATATTCTGTATATTATTAGAGAATTGTTGGATTTTCAACCTAAAAGTCGGAAAACAGATTTAAAAGTTCCGGTTGAATATTTGACAAATGTAATCAAGAAACGCTGTACGGCTTTTGTTTTAAGTGATTTTATTGCAAAGAATGACTTTTGTAATGCTCTTACTATAGCAAATAGAAAGCATGATGTGGTGGCTGTTCAGGTATACGACCGTAGAATAGAAGATTTACCGGATGTAGGACTAATGAAGGTTTGTGATGCTGAAACCGGACATATGCAGTATATTGATACCTCATCGAATGCGTTGCGAAAGGCGCATCACGATTGGTGGATAAGCAAGCAAGCTGCTTTGCATGAGATATTTACAAAAAGTCAAGTAGATGCTGTTTCTATCCGTACAGATCAAGACTATGTAAAGTCATTGTTGAATTTGTTTGCTAAACGGAATTAGAATGGGAAAGTTGTATATAAAGAAACTTTTGAGAAATGCTTTGGCTTGCCTGGTATTGGGATTGACTTCTCCAATGATGGGGCAAGCGCAGAACGTAACTGTAGAGGCCTCCATTGATTCGATGCAGATACTTATCGGAGAACAAGCTAAAATCAAATTAGAAGTTAGCTTTGATGCGCATCAGAAAATGCAATTACCTATTGTACGTGATACTTTAGTGAAAGGTATTGAGGTCGTAGAAATAGCCAAGCCTGATACGCAATTCCTTAATGAAAAACAACGGTTGCTTATTCAACAGGAATATATCGTAACTTCTTTTGATTCGGCATTCTATTATATTCCACCTTTTGAAGTGAAGGTGGATGGTAAGGCTTTTCAGTCGAAAAGTTTGGCTTTAAAAGTTTTGACAATGCCTGTAGATGAAGAACATCCCGAACAGTTTTTCGGGCCTAAAGGCATTATGGAACCGCCTTTTGCATGGAGTGATTGGGCATTAATTATCTGTTTGTCATTGATGGTAATTCCACTTTTCATCTTGGCTGTTTATCTGATAATGAGGTATCGTGATAATAAGCCAATTATTCGCACTATTAAAGTGGAACCCAAGTTACCTCCTCATCAGCAGGCTATGAATGAAATAGAACGATTGAAAGCCGAAAAAAGTTGGCGACAAGGAGCAACGAAAGAGTATTACACAGAACTTACCGATACCATTCGTACCTATATTAAAGAACGCTTTGGGTTTAATGCTTTGGAAATGACCTCTTCGGAAATTATAGAACACTTACTTCAGGAAAAAGATCAAAAATTGATAAACGAACTGAGGATATTGTTTGAAACTGCGGACTTGGTGAAGTTTGCGAAGCATAATCCATTAATGAACGAGAATGATATGAACTTGGTAAATGCGATTGATTTTATTAATCAAACAAAGATTGAGGTAGATCCAAATGCGAAAGCCGAACCTCAAGAAATAACGGTTGAAGAGAAACGTTCGCGTCGTGCCAAGGTAATTTTGTTGGTTTCAATTGCTGTTCTGATCATTGCCATTGTGGGTATGTTGACTATTGTAATTCGCGATATTTATAATTTGTGCTTTTAATTTAAGAAAGTATTATGGTTTTTGCTAATATAGAATTCTTGTTTCTTTTACTGCTGCTTATACCTTATATAATATGGTATATTTTGCGCAGAGGCAAGACATCTCCGGCTATTCAGGTATCTGATACGCATATGTATGTATCGGCCCCTAAAAGCTATAAGATTTATTTGATTCATGTTCCATTTATTCTACGATTGGTTGCTTTAGTTATGTTAATACTGATTTTAGCACGCCCGCAAACTACAGATAACTGGCAGAATACCGAGGTGGAAGGTATTGATATTATGCTGGCTGTGGACGTATCTACTAGTATGCTGGCTGAGGACTTAAAGCCTAATCGTTTGGAAGCGGCAAAAGAAGTTGCTTCGCAATTTATTAATGGTCGTCCCAATGATAATATTGGATTGACTATTTTTGCAGGAGAAAGTTTTACACAATGTCCGTTAACTATAGATCATGCAGTCTTGCTAAATTTATTTCAAAGTATAAAATGTGATATTGCCCAGCGAGGCTTAATTTCAGATGGAACAGCTATTGGTATGGGTATTGCCAATGCTGTTTCGCGTTTGAAAGACAGTAAGGCAAAATCAAAAGTGATAATTCTGCTGACTGATGGAACAAATAATGCGGGTGATATATCTCCGCTAACTGCTGCAGAAATTGCAAAAAGCTATGGTATCAGAGTGTATACCATTGGAGTTGGAACAAATGGAACGGCTCCTTATCCTATGCCAACTTATGCTGGAATACAGTATATGCAGGTGCCTGTGGAAATAGATGAATCTACTCTTACTCAGATAGCTGATATAACGGAGGCTAATTATTTCCGTGCTGGCAGTACTTCGAAGTTGGAAGAGGTTTACAAAGAGATAGACAAATTGGAGAAAACAAAATTGAATGTGAAAGAATTTAGCAAACGAGAAGATGATTATCAAGTATTTGCATGGATTCTAGTGTGTTCGATTTTAGCGGAAGTATTACTTCGTAATTCCATATTAAAAAGAATTCCTTAAAATATACAGGAGGATTTATTATGTTTCGATTTGCAGACCCCAATTTTCTATATTTGCTTATATTGCTACCTTTGTTGGCAGTATTTTATGTATATTCAAATATTCGCTATAAACAAAGACTTCGTAAGTATGGCGACCCGGATTTATTGAAGACTTTAATGCCTGAGGTGTCATATTATCGTCCTATGTTAAAATTCTGGTTAATGTGGTTAGCTCTTGGATTAGCTATTGTTATGCTGGCACGTCCACAGTTTGGAACTAAGCTGGAAAAAGTGAAACGTAGTGGTATAGAAACAATCATAGCTTTGGACATTTCAAATTCTATGCTTTCAGAAGATGTTCAACCTAGTCGTTTACAAAAATCAAAAGCTTTGGTATCAAGGTTAGTAAATGGTTTTAAAGATGATAAAGTGGGCTTAATTATTTTTGCTGGAGAAGCGTTTACACAGTTGCCTATTACTAGTGATTATATTTCTGCTAAAATGTTTTTAGAATCAATTTCTCCTTCATTAATTAGCAGTCAAGGTACAAATGTGGGTGAAGCTATTCGATTGGCTATGAAAAGTTTTACACCGCAAGAACAAGTGGGGAGAGCTATTATAGTCATTACAGATGGAGAAAATCATGAAGGAGGAGCAGTGGAAGCTGCTCAAGAGGCTGCTTCAAAAGGTATGAAAGTATATGTTTTGGGAGTAGGTTCTCCAGAAGGAGCTCCTATCCCTATCGAAGGAACAAATGATTACCGGAAAGATAATGAGGGAAATGTGATTGTGACTCGTTTGAATGAACAAATGTGTCGTGAAATTGCTCAGGCTGGTAAAGGAGCATATATCCGGGTAGATAACTCTAGTTCTGCTCAGAATTTATTGCAAAAGGAGATTAATAAATTGGCAAAGGCGGATTTGGAAAGTACTGTTTATTCTAATTATAATGAACAATTTCCGATGATAGCATGGATGATATTACTTCTTTTGGTCATAGAAATATTGATATTGGATAAAAAGAATCCTTTATTTAAAAACTTCAAGTTATTTCGTTAATTGAAAAGAACCATGAATTTTAGAATAAAAATAGCCGAAGTGTTTGTGTTGGCAATATTGCCAATAGCTGTTTTAGCACAGCAAAATGGGCGTGATCATATAAGGCAAGGGAATAAATTGTACAATGACAGTTTGTTTGTTAAAGCGGAAGTAGAATATAGAAAAGCTTTAGATGTAGATCCGAAATCAACGGAAGCTCGATATAATTTAGGCAATGCATTGTTAATGCAGCAAAAAGCTAAAGAAGCTATGGAACAGTATGAGGCAGCTTCTAAAATGGAGGAGAATAAAACAAAGCTAGCAAAGATTTATCATAATGCAGGTGTCGTGTTGCAAGGAGGAAAGCAATATGCACAATGTATTGATGCATACAAACAAGCTTTGCGTAATAATCCCTATGATCATGAAACACGTTATAACTTGGCCTTGGCGCAAAAAATGCTGAAAGAACAGCAGCAAAATCAGAATAACGATCAACAAAAAGATCAAAACGGAAACGATAAAAAGAAAGATAAGGAAAAAGAAAAACAAGATAATAAGCAGAATCAAGATCAGCAAAAACAAGATAAAAATCAAAAGCAGAATCCTGACCAGCAAAAACAGCAACAGGATAAGAATCAAATGTCAAAAGAAAATGCAGAGCAACTGCTGAATGCTGTAATGCAAGATGAAAAGAACGTGCAGGAGAAGGTGAAAAAGAAACTTCAAATGCGTGGTAAAAAGTATGATAAAGATTGGTAATGTTTTAATTTGGATGAAATTAATATGAAAAATCTATTATTTCTGATAATGTTATGGGTGCTAGGTATGCATAATTTGTATGCAGATGATGTACAGTTTACTACCAATGCACCTGATGTTGTGGTAAATGGTGAACAGTTTAGAATTGCATTTACTATAAATTCTAGTAATGCGAAGGATTTTCGTGCTCCCTCAATCTCAGATTTTGATGTTTTAATGGGACCTAGCCGTTCTCAACAAATGAGTACGCAGATAATTAATGGAAATGTTTCTTCAACTAGTTCTATCACATATACGTATGTAGTGGTTGCAACAAAAGAAGGATCTTTTACCGTTCCTGGAGCAACTGTAAAAGTAGATGGGAAGGAATATAAATCAAATTCAGTAACAATAAAAGTTTTACCTCCAGATCAGCAAAATGGAATAGGGGGACAGCAGAAAAGAGATGCGTCTGTATCTCAAAATATCTCGAATAGTGACTTGTTTATGACTGCCACTGTAAACAAAAGCAAAGTGCATGAGCAGGAAGCTATATTGTTAACCTATAAAATTTATACGGTGTTGAATTTGACAGAGTTGCAAGGTAAAATGCCTGATCTAAAAGGATTTCATACCCAAGAAGTTCCTCTTCCGCGTAACAAGACTTATTCATTGGAACATTACAAAGGAAGAAATTATAGAACGATTGTGTGGAGTCAATATGTGCTTTTCCCTCAGCAAACTGGAAAATTGGAGATACCATCAATTACTTTTACTGGAGTTGTGGAACAAATGAATCGTAATGTAGATCCTTTTGATGCATTTTTTAATGGGGGTTCTGCTTATGTTTCTGTTCGAAAAAAAATTGTAACACCTAAAGTAAGCATTGATGTATTGCCTCTCCCTACTAATAAACCGACATCATTTATGGGAGCTGTTGGTGATTTCTCTTTGACTTCATCTATAAATTCCAAAACTATAAAAACAGGTGATGCTATTACTGTTAAACTTGTACTTTCGGGTACAGGTAACATGAAGCTTATTAGTACACCGGAGATGAAATTCCCTTCTGATTTTGAAGTTTACGATCCTAAAGTAGACAATAAATTTTCTTTAAATCAAGCTGGATTGACTGGAAATAAGGTATTTGAATATTTGGCAATTCCTCGCCATCCTGGAGAATATACTATTCCTGCTGTAGAATTTACTTACTTTGATTTGAATACAAATAGCTATAAAACTCTTAAAACAGAGGCTTATGATATTCATGTTGAAAAAGGAAAAGGTAATGCTAGTCAAGTATTGGCTGATTTTACCAATAAGGAAGAAATCAAGAGATTGGGAAAAGATATACTTTATATAAAGTTGGGCGATACAAAATTGAGGCAGTCAAATGACTTTTTCTTTGCTTCTGTAAGTTATTATTTGTGGTATATCATACCATTGGTATTATTTATTATTCTTTTCGTTTCAGCTAGAAAACAGGCGATGGAAAATGCAAATATAGCAAAGATGCGTACAAAGAAAGCTAATAAGATGGCTGTCAAAAGGATGAAACTTGCAGGACAATTATTGTCTCAGAATAAGAAAAGCGAATTCTATGACGAAGTTTTGAAGGCATTATGGGGTTATGTGAGCGATAAATTGAATATATCTGTGTCACAATTGTCAAAGGATAATGTGGAATATGAGCTGACAAAATATGGTATTGAAAAGAATTTGATTGAGGATTTTATTAGTGCCTTGAATGAATGTGAGTTTGCACGTTATGCCCCAGGAGATGAGAATGAAGCAATGGATAAGGTTTATTCATCTGCTTTGGAGGTCATTACGAAAATAGAAGATAGTATAAAGTGATTAGGAAGATAAATATGAATAGAATAATATCTATAATTATAGCTTTGGGTTTCCTGACATCATTGTCTGTACAAGCACAGGAAACTTCTGATGAAAATGTTGTTCCAGAAAGTGTAGAACAGAAGTCTGCTAATGAAAATATAGTAGTAGATGATGCATTAACGAAAGCTTTAGCAGATAGTGCCTACGCACGCAAAGATTATGCTACAGCCATAGAAGTGTATGAAAGTATTCTTAAAAATCAAGGAGAATCTGCTGATATATATTATAATTTAGGAAACAGTTATTATAAGAATAAAAATATTGCACGTTCTATTTTAAATTTTGAACGTGCTAGATTGTTGAATCCTGGCGATAATGATATTCGCTTTAATTTGGAGATGGCAAAGAGCAAGGCTGTTGATAAGGTGGATACTGTGAATAATTTCTTCTTAACAGGATGGATAATCTCTTTACGTAATAATTTTAGTGTAGATGGATGGGCTAGAGGAGGAGTTTTTACTTTTATCCTCATGCTAGTGTGTATTGCAATTTATCTTTTTGGTAAAAACCTGCTGTTAAGAAAAATAGGCTTTTCACTATCAGTATTATCTGTTCTATTTGTTATAATAGCCAATATTTTTGCATATCAACAAAGACAGGTATTAATAGAACGTAAGTCTGCTATTGTTATGTTACCAAGTATTACAGTTAAAAGTACACCAGATAATGGGGGCACAGATTTGTTTATCTTGCATGAGGGGCATAAAGTGGTTATTAAAGATGATACAATGAAAGAATGGCGCGAAATTCAGTTGGAAGATGGCAGTGTTGGTTGGGTTCCTGCTGACGTTCTAGAGAAAATATAATTAGGAAGAGATGTTGTTAATACAGTGCAATGAATTATATACAGATTCATGGATAGGAAAGGGACTGATTCAATCCCTTTCCTGTTTATTCATGTATATCCCAATTCTTTTGATATTGTTCTATGTAATAGCTAAAAATAGTTCTTTGCGAAGTTGTATATTGCTGATTTCTATTCTTACTGTATTGATAGTATTTAATGTATTACTTCCTTTTATCTGTATTAATAGCTTAGAAACATTTGATAATTTTTCATGGCCTATTTGTTTGGTTATATCATTGTGTACTTTCTTTTCATTGCTTTTTCGAAGTCGTTCTTTTTTAGCAATATTACTATTTGAAGCTGCATTGTTATCGATTTTATTCTTTTCTTACGCTATCTCACATTGGATATATATTGCTGTTAGCTGTGGTTCTGCTATCATATTTTATGCATTATTTTTTTTGTTGGACAGAAAAATATCTAAGCGAGAAAAACATTGGATTACAGAACAATATACTTCAAGTGGATTCTCTATTTCAGATATATCACTGTTGAATGTAACAATTGTAACTACTGGATTTATACATCTGTTGCTAGCTTTTTATTTTTTGCTATAATAAAAGATTATTGATAGGCTTAGTATATGTCAATTTTTTAAAATTAACCGATAATACATTAATTATCAGGCAA
>Cinder_p2__coassemble_2406_pt1 | contig 12195 bp, 11 predicted proteins | sample Cinder_p2__metabat2_low_PE_026 | metagenome-assembled genome bin Cinder_p2
ATATGTATCATTTTATAATACAATAAATATATATACTATCAAATAGTCAGTTTTCAAAAACCCTCATTTCTAACAACTGCAGTTCTTATGGTGTAAGAACTGCAGTTGTTACATCATAAGAACTGTGATTGTTACACCACAACAACCGCAGTTCTTACACCATAAGAACTGCTTTTTTATATTGGGCAACTCTAAATCCAAAACTTAGCAATAAATTCCATTATGATAAATATAATATACAAAATTGAATATAAAATTAGATTTTTATTTTTTCTTGCAAACCAGATTATTCATCAAATTTCAACTCTGAATCACTTCTAAACGCATGTTTGAATCTATATTTAAAACTGTAAAACTTATACTTATGCATCAGAAACAGACACAAGTGGACACTTTGCATAAAGATACATCCTTCACCTTCCATGTTCTATCTATCATTCTGTTTCCAAACAAGTCAAAACAAGAATAAAGTAGCGGGTTTCAAGCTCTATCTGCTTGAAACCCGCTACTCAGAATTCAGGAGAACGCAAAAAAGTTATTCTTCAAATAAAGAATCCAACCCTCCTTCTGAATTTATTTCGGAAGAACCTTCCATAATACCAGCACAAGGGTCAAAACCTTCAGGGATTTCAAATTTCTCATCCTGCGAATACCCTAAACTTTTGTCAGCATATACCTTATTCATATATATAGCCCATACGGGAAGAGCCATGGAAGCTCCTTGTCCATAAAACATGGTATCAAAATGAATATCGCGATCTTCACCGCCAACCCATACACCTGAAACAAGTGAAGGAGTAAAGCCCATAAACCATCCATCGGAATTATTGTTGGTAGTACCGGTTTTTCCTCCCATGTCGGCTTGTATACCATATTTAAAACGAACTCGTCCGCCGGTTCCTTCATTAATAACCGCCCTTAACATGATGAGCATCTTATATGCACTCGATTCACTTATCACTTCCTGCATGGCCGGAGAAAACTCAGCCAACACATTGCCGTCACTATCTTCTATACGACTGACAAAAAGCGGTGATACACGAATTCCCTTATTAGCAAACGCAGTATAAGCACTCACCATCTCGCCCACAGAGATTTCGCAAGGTCCCAAACATAAAGAAGGTGTAGGCTGTATATCCTTGTTCAACACTCCAAAGTTATGAATTAACCGCACCAAGGCATAGGGATTCAGTTTACTCATCAAATAAGCCGAGATCCAGTTATTAGAATTAGCCAATCCCCATTTCAGTGTAACCATCTCGCCGTAACGCTTATTGGAAGAGTTACGAGGAGTCCATGTTTCACCAGTTTCTGTCACCAAAGTCTGTTCCACGTTTCGCGTTTCATCGCAAGGTGAAAATCCATTCTCCATTGCCAATGAATATAAGTATGGTTTGATGGTAGAACCTATCTGCCTACGCCCCACCATTGCCATATCATATTGGAAATGAGTATAATTAGGACCTCCTACATAAGCTTTCACATAACCGGTATGTGGGTCCATCGACATGAATCCTACGCGAAGGAAATGTTTGTAATAACGTATAGAATCCATCGGTGTCATCAAAGTGTCTATATCTCCATTATAAGAAAATACAGTCATTTCCTGTTTTTCATTAAAAGCTTTCCGAATATCAGCTTCACTGTAACCAGCCTTTTTCATGATACGATAGCGATCACTCTGTTTCATAGCTTTATCCAGAATCTTCGCAACATCTTCTGCACTGATTTGCGTAGTATAAGGAGCCGTTTTCCGTCCTTTCTTCTCTTTAAAGAACTGAGGTTGCAGGTACATAGCCACATGCTCGCGTACAGTTTCTTCAGCATAACGCTGCATACGAGAGTCGACTGTCGTATAAATCTTCAATCCATCAGTATACAAGTTATAGTGTGTACCATCTTTCTTGGTATTCTTATTACACCACCCATACAAAGGGTTGGTTTCCCAAGCTAAGGAATCTTCGTAATACTGTTGCATTTGCCAACCCCGATAATCACTCCTATTCGGTTCTTTTGCCGTTATCATGCGGCGCAAATACTCTCTGAAATACGTAGCTATTCCTTCTTTATGATCCACCCGATGATAACGAAGTTTTAACGGTAACTTCTTCAATGAATCAGCTTCTGCTGCTGTAAGATGTCCGGCCTTACACATTTGATCAATCACCACATTGCGGCGTCCCCGGGTGCGTTCGTTGTGACGAACCGGATTAAAACGAGACGGATTCTTACACATACCCACCAAAGTAGCAGCTTCCTCTACTTTCAAGTCCTTAGGCTCTTTAGAAAAATATGTGTTCGATGCTGTCTTTATACCAACAGCATTGTTCAAGAAATCAAAATAATTCAGATAAAGAGTAAGAATCTCTTCTTTCGTATAAAACCGCTCCAAATTAACAGCAATGACCCATTCAATGGGCTTCTGAAACAAACGTTGGATAGTATTCTCAGCCACATCCGAATAAAGTTGCTTCGCCAGTTGCTGTGTAATGGTACTTCCACCTCCAGCACTGGTCTGCATCAAGATTCCACGCTTTATAATGGCACGAAACAAAGCACGGGCATCAATACCCGAATGTTGTTCAAAACGAAAATCCTCCGTATCTATAAGCGCATGTATCAGATTGGGCGACAATTCATCATATCCTACAAAGACACGATTATCCTTACTATAGGAGTAAGTGCCAAGCATCTTTCCATCCGAGCTTATCACTTCTGATGCAAACCGGTTGATGGGATTTTCCAGTTCTTCAACCGGAGGCATATAACCAATCCAGCCTTTTGCTATGGCAAAAAATACTGCCGCCACCAACAACATGCAACCTACCAGACCGGTCCACATGATAATTAAAAGTTTTTTTCTCATACTTCCTACTAATTTCCCATTAGTTATTAAAAAGGCAAAAATACAACAATTGACCGAGAATCCCTTTCTTTTTTACAAGTTTATAACGCATCCCGAACTTATTATAAAAAGCCATGGCTGTTTATCATTTTTTTATCTACCTTTACATCTCGATATCATAAGTCTTATTATATATGGAAAATAGAAGTTTGGTAACTATTGCGGAGCATTCCAAGGAGAAAATTCTTTATTTGCTGGAGATGGCAAAAGAATTCGAAAAGCATCCTAACCGCAAAATACTTGATGGCAAGATTGTTGCTACTTTATTCTTTGAACCTTCAACCCGTACTCGCCTAAGTTTTGAAACGGCAGTCAATCGTTTGGGTGGGCGTATCATTGGTTTTTCTGATGCCTCGACCACTAGTTCTACAAAAGGAGAAACGCTGAAGGACACCATTTTGATGGTGAGCAACTATGCAGACCTTATAATCATGCGACACTATCTGGAAGGTGCAGCACGCTATGCCAGCGAAATTGCCCCTGTTCCCATTATCAATGCAGGAGACGGAGCCAACCAACATCCTTCACAAACCATGCTCGACTTGTATTCCATCTACAAGACACAGGGAACTCTTGAAAATCTGAATATTTATATGGTGGGCGACTTGAAATACGGGCGGACTGTACACTCGCTTTTGATGGCTATGCGCCATTTCAATCCAACCTTCCATTTTATTGCCCCAAAGGAACTGGCTATGCCCGAAGAGTACAAGCTTTATTGTAGAGAGCATCACATTTCTTATGTAGAACATGAAGATTTCAACGAAGATGTCATAGCTTCGGCCGACATTCTTTATATGACCCGTGTTCAGCGCGAACGATTTACCGACTTAATGGAATACGAACGTGTGAAAGATGCATACATCTTAAAGGCAGACATGCTGAAAAAAGCAAAAGATAACATGAAAATTCTGCATCCGCTACCACGTGTGAATGAAATTGCCTATGATGTGGATACAGACCCACATGCTTATTACATTCAACAAGCACGAAACGGTTTATTTGCCCGACAAGCCATTATCTGCGATGTGCTGGGAATCACACTGGACGACATTAAAGAATAAAGATGAAAGAAGAAAGCATTATGAACGAAAACAAACAAGCATTACAAGTGGCTGCCTTGAAAGACGGTACTGTTATCGACCATATACCCTCCGACAAACTCTTTCAGGTAGTATCTTTGCTAGGAATTGAATCCATGGACTCGAATGTCACCATCGGCTTTAATCTTGACAGCAAGAAATTGGGTAAAAAAGGTATTATTAAAGTATCCGACAAGTTTTTCAGCGACGAAGAAATCAGCCGTTTGTCGGTTGTTGCACCCAATGTAAAACTAAACATTATTCACGACTATGAAGTGGTAGAGAAAAAAGAAGTGCATATGCCGGAAGAGCTGAAAGGTATTGTTAAATGTCCTAATCCCAAATGCATTACCAACAACGAACCTATGCAGACTTGGTTTCATGTAACAAACAAGGAACTGGGTATCTTAAAATGCCATTATTGCGAAAAAGAACAAAACAAAGAGAATATCAAACTTCTATAATCCTCTATCCACATGAAACAAGACTGGAAACCCGGGACCATGATTTATCCCCTGCCTGCCATCTTAGTCAGTTGTGGAAGCCAAGAAAGTGAATATAATCTCATTACTGTAGCGTGGACTGGTACTATTTGTACCAATCCACCTATGTGTTATATATCAGTTCGACCGGAACGACATTCCTATGACATTCTAAAAAGAAACATGGAATTCGTTTTGAACCTTACCACAGAGGATATGGCTTTCGCCACAGACTGGTGCGGTGTACGCTCTGGACGCGACTACAATAAATTTGAAGAGATGAACCTCACTCCGGGAAAAGCATCGGTAGTAAATGCCCCTATTATAGAAGAATCGCCTTTGAACATCGAATGCCGAGTGAAAGAAATCGTATCACTGGGATCACATAACATGTTCATTGCTGAAGTAGTAAATGTACGTGCAGACAAGCGATTCTTAAATACCCAAACCGGAAAATTCGAACTGGCGGAAAGCAACCCTCTAGTCTACCTGCATGGAGCATATTACGGTTTAGGCAAAAAGATTGGTCATTTTGGATGGTCGGTAAAGAAAAAACATTAGATTTGCATTACAATAAAAACATTCCAAAACTTTATATTTAAAACAAACATGAAAAAAGACGATTTAATTTTCGATATTATCGAAAAAGAACACCAACGCCAATTGAAAGGTATTGAGTTGATTGCATCTGAAAACTTCGTAAGCGAACAAGTAATGCAAGCCATGGGTTCATGCCTCACAAACAAATATGCTGAAGGTTATCCCGGAAAACGTTACTATGGTGGTTGCGAAGTAGTGGATCAAAGCGAACAATTGGCTATCGATCGTTTGAAACAAATATTTGGTGCCGAATGGGCTAACGTACAACCTCACTCCGGTGCACAAGCCAATGCTGCTGTTTTCTTGGCGGTGCTTAACCCTGGAGATAAATTCATGGGATTGAACTTGGCACATGGAGGTCACCTTTCACATGGTTCTTTGGTAAATACTTCCGGAATCATCTATACTCCTTGCGAATATAACTTGAATCAAGAAACTGGGCGTGTAGACTATGACCAAATGGAAGAAATTGCCCTGCGTGAACACCCGAAATTGATTATCGGTGGTGGTTCTGCTTATTCTCGTGAATGGGATTATAAACGTATGCGCGAAATTGCAGATAAAGTAGGCGCAATCTTTATGGTAGATATGGCTCACCCTGCTGGTCTTATCGCTGCCGGATTACTCGACAACCCGGTTAAATATGCACATATCGTGACTTCTACTACCCACAAAACTCTTCGCGGACCACGTGGCGGTGTTATCATGATGGGTAAAGATTTTGAAAATCCTTGGGGAAAGAAAACTCCGAAAGGCGAAATCAAAAAAATGTCACAATTATTGGATTCTGCTGTATTCCCAGGTATTCAGGGAGGTCCGCTGGAACATGTTATCGCAGCAAAAGCCGTAGCATTCCACGAGTGTCTGCAACCTGAATATAAAGAATATCAAAAACAAGTTCAGAAAAATGCCAGCACTTTAGCTCAGGCATTGATTGACCGTGGATTCTCTATCGTATCTGGTGGTACAGACAACCACTCTATGTTAGTAGACCTACGTACCAAATATCCTGACTTGACTGGTAAAGTTGCAGAAAAAGCATTGGTTTCTGCTGATATTACTGTAAACAAGAATATGGTTCCATTCGACTCTCGTTCTGCATTCCAAACTTCTGGTATCCGTTTAGGAACTCCAGCTATTACAACTCGTGGAGCTAAAGAAGATTTGATGCTCGAAATTGCAGAAATGATTGAAACTGTTCTTTCAAATGTAGACAACGAACAAGTTATTGCTTCAGTACGCGAACGTGTAAATAAACTGATGGCAAATTATCCTATCTTTGCCTACTAATTTTATAAAATCAAGATAAGCAGTCAAGATTACAGCATATCTGTTCTTGATTGCTTATCTTTTCTATCTTTGCATAACCTTTACAACAAACGACTATGAACATACGTAATATGAAACAATGGGCTGAACATATAATCGCCCAAAAAGAAGTTGTTGCTGTTCCGGTAATGACACATCCCGGTATTGAACTTATCGGCAAAACCGTACGCGATGCTGTAACTGACGGTCAGATACATTACGAAGCCATAAAAGCCTTATATGAGAAGTATCCATCGGCTGCTTCATGTGTCATAATGGATTTGACAGTAGAAGCTGAAGCTTTCGGTGCAGAAATTGTTTTTCCTGAAAATGAAGTACCAAGCGTTGTGGGTCGTCTGTTATCAGATGAGACTGCAATAGAATCACTTCAAGTGCCCGATTTGAATCAAGGACGTGTTCCCGAATATCTAAAAGCAAATAAATTGGCTGCTGAAAACTTAAAAGACCGTCCAGTCTTCGCTGGCTGTATTGGTCCATATTCCTTGGCAGGACGCTTGTATGACATGTCGGAAATTATGATGCTCATTTACATTAACCCGGATGCAGCAAAAACACTATTAAACAAATGTAGCGAATTCATTACACAATATTGTTTGGCTCTAAAAGAAACCGGAGTAAGTGGTGTTATGATGGCTGAACCAGCTGCCGGTTTATTGTCGAACGAAGACTGCCAGCAATTTTCGTCTGAATTCATAAAAGAAATTGTAGAAAAAGTACAGGACGACAATTTTGCTATCATTCTACATAACTGTGGAAATACAGGAAATTGCACACCGGCCATGGTCTACACCGGCGCTATGGGTTATCACTTCGGAAACAACATAAACATGGTTGAAGCTTTGAAAGAAGTTCCTTCTGATGCCCTAGCCATGGGAAATATAGACCCAGTGAGTGTATTCAAAATGGGCAATATAGAACTCATGAAAAAAGAAACTATGGAATTGCTGGAGGCTACACAAAAATATCCGAACTTTGTTCTATCAAGCGGCTGTGACACACCTCCTCATACCCCATTCGAAAACATTGATGCTTTTTATTCTACCCTTGATGAATTTAACAAACAGAGAAGCTGAATTAAACTTTAATGCACTAAACATTTCAGACTCCGACCTTAACGAAGCCATAGGATATGGTACATCATCTCCCGACGAGGCTGTATGTATGGAAATGAAGAATTTACTTCATCGGATAACAGCTGTTACTATACCACGCTTTGAGTATTTCTACTGCGATGGAAATCTTCTTCTTGAAAAAGAAGAATTGATAGTTGGAGATACTACTTTTCGTATTGGAAAAATCATTGCAAGACAATTACGAGGGTCTGAAAAATTTGTATTCTTTACGGCTACAGCTGGAATGGAATATGAAAACTTGCAACATCAACTTAGTGCAGAAAATGACATTGTAAAAATATATTTAGCAGACTGTATAGGCAGCGTAATAGCTGAAAAGACAGCCGACTATATGGAAGAAATTCTGCAAAAAGATTTGGATGAAATCGAATGGAAACACACCAATCGATTTAGTCCAGGATATTGCGGATGGCACGTAAGGGAACAGTCTTTATTATTTCCACTATTCCCCAACTCCCATCCTTGCGGCATTCAATTGACAAGCTCCAACATGATGGTTCCCATTAAATCTGTTAGTGGAGTCATTGGGCTTGGCAAACAAGTAAGAAAACTGGAATATACATGCGGGTTGTGTTCCTATGAGCAATGCTACAAACGAAAACGCCCTCAAAAATAGAATGCCACACTATCCACATAAAACAACTATTCTCCATAATGGAACATTGATATCTATAGTATCAACTGTTCCATTATGGTTGTTGCACAAGCATAGCCCTCATTATAAAAATCTGTCAGCTTATTGATATCTTTCTCTATCCGATCCACTAATACTGGATTTTGTGGACGTATTACTATAATTCGTTTCTCCTCTTCCAGCCTTTCAACCATTTCCAACTGCTTGTTATAGCAGGCACATCGATTACTTAACACTTCACGCAATTTAGGGTAGCTTTTATATATAAAAGAAGGTATTTTTATATCTTTTGTTTTTTTACGGTAGCCTTTGTTTCGTGTAAGAACAACTACATTCTTCCAATATCCCTGACTGATGGCACGCAATACTGGTATTGAGTCCACTATCCCACCATCAAGCATAGGAATACCATCCACGTAAGTCTTGGGACATACATAGGGAAGACTACTTGAAGCCTTGGCCAATAATACCAACCGAACAGGGTCAGAGCGCTCCTCCAAATAGCAAGGATTGCCTGTAATACAATTCGTTGTAACCATTTCAAACCGAGTTGGATTAGCAAAACAAGACGCATAATCAAAAGGTAAAATATGTTCTGGGAATTGTTTATATAACAAATCTAAATTAAGAATACTATGCTGTGTCCATAAATGGCGTACCCCAATATAACGGTATTCCTTCATCATATCAATATTACTGAAGCGAGCACGCCCTCTTTGATGTGACATATAAGACAGACCGTTGCACGCACCTGCCGAAACTCCTACTATATAGGGAAATTCAATCTTTTTATCCATAAAATAATCGAGAACACCGCAAGTGAAAACACCTCGCATGCCACCTCCCTCTAGAACCAAACCCATTTGATTATCCAACACCATAAATAAATTCTTAAAGATATAAGCAAAGATATTAGTTTTATTCATAAGAATGCTTATTTTTGCATTTAAAGAAACTAATATTTAATATGAATCACAAGAGCCATTCTGCTCAGGATTCATCTATTAAAAGATTAGTCAATACTCTTTTATAGGTTTTAACTAGGAGTCTGGAACTTTTAATTCCGGATTTACAAAAAAAATAAAAGGAATAACAATATGTTTCAAGCAGATTACAAAAAACGCCGCGAAGCTCTTCGAAAAAAAATAACTGGAGGTATCGTTGTTTTGTTTGGAAACAATGAAGCTTCGTGCAATTATCCTGACAACACTTACAAATTTCGTCAAGACAGTACTTTCTTGTATTTTTTTGGAATCAACCAACCAGGATTGGCCGGTGTAATTGATATCGACAACAACAAAGAGTACCTCTTTGGAGATGACGTCACTATGGATGACATCATTTGGATGGGACCCCAACCTAGTATTCAAGAATTGGCAAATAGTGTACAAATAGAAAACAGTGCACCTTACAATGCACTGAACAAAATAGTTGCTGAAGCACGAAAACAAAATCGCACTATTCATTTCCTCCCACAATATCGATATGATACCATGCTCTGTTTAGAGCAATTACTCGACATACGTATATCTGACTTAAAACAACATGTTTCTTTAGAACTCATACAAGCCGTAATTGATATCCGCTCCGTAAAAGAAGCATGTGAAATTGCTGAAATAGAACGTGCTTGTGATATAGGATATGAAATGCATACCACAGCAATGCGTCTTTGCAAACCCGGAGTGAAAGAACAATATATAGCCGGTGTAATTGATGGTATTGCCGCTTCATATGGAAGCATGACCTCTTTTGCTACTATCCTATCGCAAAACGGAGAAACCTTGCACAACCATTACCATGGCAACATATTACAAACCGGGAAATTGATGCTGACTGATGCTGGTGCAGAAACAGAAAACAATTACTGTTCTGACTTTACACGAACTATTCCTGTAGGAGGTAAATTTACTAGCAGACAAAAAGATATCTATAATATTGTACTGTCATGCCACGACCACGCTATCCAATTTGCTCGTCCCGGTCAAACTTGGAAAGAAGTCCATATTAACGTATGTAAAGTATTGGCTCAAGGATTAAAAGACTTGGGATTAATGAAAGGAAATGTAGATGAAGCAGTTGCTGCTGGAGCACACGCCCTCTTCATGCCCCACGGGCTAGGTCATATGATGGGATTGGATGTACATGACATGGAAGGATTAGGACAAATCTATGTAGGTTATGATAAGGAAACCCGTCCATCAACGCAGTTTGGTTTGGCCTCATTACGTATGGGTCGACGTTTACAAGAAGGATTCGTAATTACCGATGAACCTGGATGCTATTTTATCCCAGCTTTGATTGATAAGTGGAAAGCCGAAAACAAATTCGTGGAATTTTTAAACTATGATGTTATTGAAACCTACAAAGACTTTGGAGGAATCCGCTTGGAAGACGATGTACTAATTACTGCAGATGGCTCTCGTTTCTTGGGTAAGAAACGAATTCCTATCACAGTAAGTGAAGTAGAATCTATTATGAATGAATAAAACAACAAATAATATCTATTAATTTATCAAAACCAAAACCAGAACATGAAAAAAACTCTTTTTGCAGCTACTTTAAGCCTTGCATGCATGGGAACTGTTTTTGCACAAGAACAACCCAAACAAGAAAAAGAAGAAGGATTTGTATTTACTACAGTTAAGGAAAATCCCATTACTTCAATAAAGAACCAGAATCGTGCAGGAACTTGTTGGTGCTATTCAAGTTTGGCCTTCATTGAATCTGAACTTTTAAGAATGGGAAAAGGTGAATATGACTTTTCTGAAATGTACTTAGTATACAACACTTATATGGATCGTGCTGATGCAACAGTTCGTACTCACGGAGATGTATCTTTTGCACAAGGAGGTTCTTTCTATGATGTAATCTATGGAATGCAGAAATTTGGTCTGGTTCCAGAAGAACTGATGCGCCCGGGTGTAATGTATGGCGACAGCCTTTCAAATCATAATGAGCTTTCGGCTGTAACTGATGCTTATGTTGCAGCTATTGCAAAAGGAAAACACCGCTCATTACAAATGTCTGAAGACCATACTCCATTGTGGAAGAAAGGTCTTGCCGGAATCTATGATGTGTATCTTGGCAAACGTCCTGAAAGCTTCGAATACAAAGGAAAAACCTATACTCCGCAATCATTTTATGAATCTACTGGATTGAATGCAGATGATTATATCTCATTGACTTCTTATACTCATCATCCGTTCTATGCACCGTTTGTTCTTGAAATTCAAGATAACTGGCGTTGGGGACAATCATACAACTTGCCGATCGATGAATTGATGCAAGTATTTGATAACGCTATCATGAATGGTTATACTATCGCATGGGGAGCTGATGTCAGCGAAAATGGTTTCGGACGTACCGGTATTGGAACTATTCCTGATATGAAAAAAGCACAAGAAGACCTGACAGGTTCAGATATGGCTCGTTGGTTGAAACTCTCAAACACTACTTCTTTTACAAATAAACCTATGCCTCAAAAATGGTGTACACAAGAAGAACGTCAAATAGCTTACGATAACTGGGAAACTACTGATGACCATGGTATGCAAATCTATGGTATTGCAAAAGACCAAAATGGTACTGAATACTACATGGTGAAAAATTCATGGGGAACTACTGGCGACTACAAAGGTATTTGGTATGTATCAAAAGCATATGCTCGCTATAAAACAATGAACATTGTAGTAAACAAAAAAGCTCTTCCAAAAGACATCGCTAAAAAACTTGGTATAAAATAAACCAAGCTACACTAGCTTGACAAAAGCGTGCCAATTCTGTTAAATATATGCAGAATTGACACGCTTTTTTGTTTCTTTTTCCTAACTTTACAATTTAAATGAAGCAATATATCATTTAAGAATTGTTTTGATTATACTGCAGGCAGTAAAGTAGAGCTTTGAAACAAAAGCTCAAGCAATTCTCTATCAAAATAAGAAAAAGAAAAAACAATATAATAATGCGATATAAATGGAATTATCAAACTCCCACACATGAGCAATTTGAAGCGGCAGGAACTTTTTCCAAA
>Cinder_p2__coassemble_2449_pt1 | contig 11886 bp, 6 predicted proteins | sample Cinder_p2__metabat2_low_PE_026 | metagenome-assembled genome bin Cinder_p2
CCGGCAGCCAATAATTCTTCCCCACGCTCATATTGAGCGTTGCTAAGTTTTAATGTTCCCTGATTGATGCGTACCGACTCTTCAGCATAGAGAACTTGTATGTATAGTTTGGTTATTTCTTCTTTTAATGTGTTTTCTTGTTCGCTTACAGTTAATTCTGCAATTTCTTTATTTAGCTTTTGCTGCTTGATGGTGTTCTTGCGTTTACCTCCGTTCCATACAGTCCATTGTGCATTCAACCCATAATTCCCAGTATAGGAAGTTTTGTTTGTGCTATTGATGATTTCTGTACCATTTACCATACTACTGGTTTCTTGATAAGGACGATTCACTACATTGTGTCCGGTAGTGAACGACAGACTTGGGAATAGAGCTGCTTTAGCTGTTTTGACATCTACCTTGCTCTCTTCAAGTGAAAGACGGTTTTGACGCAACTGGATGTTCTGTTTTAAAGCGTAGCGGATGCACTCACTTAAAGTCCATGTCTTGGCTTCTTGAGCAGATAATGTAAGTGGTGAAGCTGTGGCGAGAGCCATCATTACATATACGATTTCCTGTTTCATCCTGTTTTAAAATTATATTTTTAACAGTACAAAAGTATATTGAATGAATATGTATTGCAATTGAAATAGATTCTTCGCCCTATTTTATCGTCAAAATGCTTCTTTTTTTCGATTAAACGAGTTTGGAACGTAGAGGTGTAGTAGACGGTACGATTGTTAGCTATTGAGGGGGAAAGGTATTTTTATTTGGAGGATATGTGTATAAAGAAGGAATATGTCTTTCTTCTCGGGAACATTGCTTACCTTTGCAATGATTAATTATGGATAAGTATTAACTGAATAAAAGAAGCAAATTATGTTTTCTGGAATAGTTGAAGAATATGCGCGGGTAATTCGTGTGGAAAAGGATCAAGAGAATCTGCATCTTACCTTGGAGTGTTCATTTGTGGACGAGCTAAAAATAGACCAAAGCATTTCGCACAATGGTGTTTGTCTTACAGTAGTAAAAATTGAAAATGGAACTTATACGGTTACTGCTATGCGTGAAACAATAGAGCGTTCGAATATAGGACTGCTGGCAGTGGGGGATAAAGTGAATGTGGAACGTAGTATGTTGATGAATGGACGATTGGATGGACATATCGTGCAGGGACATGTAGACTTGACAGCTACTTGTGTGGATATAAAAGATGCCGAAGGAAGTTGGTATTATACATTTGATTATGCTTTTGACCGTGACATGGCACAGCGTGGTTATTTGACTGTGGATAAAGGTTCGGTAACGGTGAATGGGGTGAGTTTGACTGTATGCAATCCGACTGAACATTCTTTTCAGGTAGCTATTATTCCTTACACTTATGAACATACAAATTTCCATACTTTTAAGGTGGGTAGCGTAGTTAATATCGAATTTGATATCTTAGGAAAATATATGAGTCGTATCATGCAGCTTTCTAAATAAAACTGCTATAAAGAAATAAAAACTTCTGGATTTCTTCATTAATAAAATAAGTGAAGAGTCCGGAAGTTAGTATATAATTATAGGTCTTTTAGTAGCACATTGCTTATGTTTTTGTAGTATTCGTTTTTTGCTTGCTCTAAAGTTTGCCATGTGCGGTTATATTTGTTTTCTTTGTCAATTTTGAAGCTTTCGCTTCCTGCAATGTCCAGGCGGGTGAGCAAGGTGCCTACATTTAGGTTATTTGTATCTTCGGTGGGGAGATAGAATGGAGCAGAACTTTTTCCATCATCATCAGAGGTACATTCATATAGAAGATTTAAATCCACCAGTTCGTAAATGATGGTGCGAGTCATGCGAATGGGAATGTTATGTATTTGTGCCAAACTCATAACAGTGTATGGACGTTTCCCAGCTGCAAATCGTTTGCAAATGAATGACATAATGAGAATACACAGAAAATCGTGGTAACGACGACTGATATTTTGGGTTTCGTTGGCAAAATTATAGTTCTCAAAATTTTGGTTGCAGTAACTTAATTCTGCACCAAAAAGGCAGATGCTCCATGAAATTTGCGTCCAAAGCAGGAATAAGGGAATAGCAGCAAAACTTCCATAAATGGCATTGTAGTTCGAAACCCATATCTGACTGTTGATATAGAAGAATTGCAGAATTTGAAATGCACCTCCGGCAATGAATCCAGGGACGATGGCATTTTTGAATAATACACGTGTATTGGGCATGAATATATATAACCCTGTAAACATGAAGCCGGTAAAGATGTAAGGAATGGTTCTTACAATGAATTTGGCAAAAGAGGAAAGAATAAGGTAACTTTCGAAATCTTTTAAAGTAGTGGTCATAAAGATAGAAAGACCGCCAGATACAACGATAACGATTGGAAGTAATAAGAATATGGAGAAATAGTCGGTTATTTTGCGGAAAGGGCTGCGTTGCTTTTTAACTTGCCAAATCTGATTGAAGGTGTGTTCGATATTTCCTGTTAGGGTGAGAACAGCCCAAAGTAAAACTAAAAGACCGATTCCAATAAAAATTCCACTTTGTGCATGTGCCAAATAGGAATCGGTCAGTTGTAGAATGGTATTTACTGCAACACTTTGTCCTTCCATTCCTTTACGGACTTGCTCCTCCATTATTTCAGAAAAACCTAGTCCACGTGCTACGGCAAATAAAATGGCCAAAATAGGGACAATAGAAAGAAGGGTATTATAAGTCAATGCAGAAGCTTTGTTGATAATGCGATCTTCATTAAAACGTTGAATTGATAATAGTATAACTTTTAGAATGTTATAGAAAAAATATTGCACACTGCTGACTTCACTTTTTGTTACTCGCCAAATTTCATCAGTTAGGAAACGTCGGAGAAGACGGACTCTTGTTTTGATGTGCATGTTCATAGAGGAAAAGTTATATTTACGTGAATAATAAAAGGGGTGTCCTTTAGTGCTGGGCAATCCCTTTTAATAAAAACAGAAAGTCTGTAAGCCGGGTTCTGTTCCTATTATAAATAATAAGTGTCTGTCATTTATCTACACCTATTGTTGCCAATAGGTTCTAGCAATCTACCCTCCGACTGGGACGAGCAACCCTCTTAACGCCGGTTTACATGATCTTACAGCTCCCAAGATGTACAGCCCGCATGTCACCATACGGCTGGTGAGCTCTTACCTCACCTTCTCACCCTTGCCTTTTTCAAGGCGGTTCTTTTCTTCTACATGACTCTACTCTCGCGAATAGCTTTCTGTTAGGAAGTGGGATGCTCTGTGCTGCCCGGACTTTCCTCCTTCGACGTAAAGCCGACGGCGACAGACCGACCTTCTGTTTTCTAAATGCAAAGGTACGAAAAATAGCTTATAGAAAGAGAAAAAGTTTAAAAAAATATCTTAGTAAGGTGAATGTCAGTAAGATATAATGAATGCAAATTTGGAAGTCTGCGTCCTTAACTGCTGTTAAGTATGAAAATGCTCTGTTAAAAGAAAGAAAAAAAAAGTGACAATGATAACTGACGAATATTTTTTGTTCTTACTTTAACAGCGTAAATGTTAAACATAAGCATATAATTAACAAATTAAATACCTATAGTTATGAAAACAACAACTAAAATGTTTTTTGGTGCGGCAGCTGTTATGCTGTTCAGTTCTGCTGTTGCAGGAGTGACTACTTATTCCTTAATGGAGAAAAAACAAGCTCCGGAATCATTTACTGAAATGTTTTCTCCTAATCCGGATGTGAAGTTGGCGTCAATGAATGCGACTGCGCTACAGCCGGTAGACTTGACACAAGCAGCTGAAATGTCGGTACATGCAGTGGTGCATATCAAATCGACACAAAATGGACGTGAACAAATAGTGCAGACTCCCGGTGATATTTTTGATTTCTTCTTTGGAGATGGATATGGACAGCAACGTAGAGTGAGAACTCAACCTAAAGTGGGAATAGGTTCGGGCGTTATTATAAGTAAAGATGGATATATTGTCACCAATAACCATGTTATAGATAAGGCTGATGAAATAAGTGTAACGCTAAATGATAACCGGGAGTTCAAAGGACGTTTGATTGGGGCAGATCCTGATACGGATTTGGCTTTGGTGAAAATTGAAGGAGATAATCTTCCTACGATTCCGGTTGGTGACTCGGATGCATTGAAAGTGGGAGAATGGGTACTTGCTGTAGGTAATCCTTTCAATTTGACATCTACTGTTACTGCTGGTATAGTTAGTGCAAAGGCACGCTCTCTGGGTGTGTATAATGGTGGAATAGAATCGTTTATACAGACAGATGCAGCCATTAATCAAGGTAATAGTGGAGGTGCATTGGTAAATGCACGAGGTGAACTGGTGGGGATTAATTCTGTTTTGACTTCTCCTACAGGTGCTTATACTGGATATGGATTTGCTATACCAACTTCCATTATGGTAAAGATTGTTTCGGACATTAAACAGTATGGTGCTGTACAACGTGCTATGCTGGGTATTGTGGGACATGATATAGATGATCGTGTGAAAGATAAAGATTTGGGTACGGTAGAAGGTGTTTACGTTGCAGAAGTGGCTGATGGTGGTTCGGCAAGCAGCTCTGATATACAGAGTGGAGATGTGATTATGGCTATTGATGGAAAGAAAGTGAAGAATATGGCAGAATTGCAGGAAGCTATGACCAAACATCGTCCTGGAGATAAAGTGAAAGTGATTTTAATGAGAAATAAAAAAGAGGTGAAGACAGATGTGTTGTTGAAAAATGCTCAAGGAAATACCAAGGTAATGAAGAATGTGGGTATGGAAATCTTAGGAGCTGCATTTAAGGAACTTTCATCTGAAATGAAGATTCAGTTGCGCTTAAATTATGGCTTGCAGGTTACTGGAGTAATGGATGGAAAAATGGCAGAAGCAGGAATTCGTAAGGGATTCATTATATTAAAAGCTAATGGGCAGCCGATGCGTTCAACTGAAGATTTGGAGAGGGTGTTGCGCACTGCTTCACAGTCGCCTGATCAGGTCTTGTTCTTAAGTGGTGTATTCCCATCAGGAAAACGAGGAAATTATGCAGTAGATTTGAGTCAAGGTGAATGATGAAAAACTTTTTCAGGTAAATTTAGGAGACAGGCCCTTTTACAGGGCTTGTCTTTTTTGTTATAACTCTATAAAAAGATATACTATTCGTTCAGATAATGTTTTATTATTGCTACTTTTGTGCGTTTTAATTGAAAGAAATTATGAAAATATTGAGAACAATAAGTGTTTTGCTTCTAGTCTTTATGCTGACTTCAGCATTTACTATGCGTAAGAAAGAGGTTAAACCAGTTTATGTGGTAGGAGTATCTTTGTGCTTTGGTGACTCAGTGGTGTATTTTACTAACATCCAACAAATAGATAGTGTACGCCTGACTAAAGATGGTTTTTTGCCTAGCAGGGAAGGATATAGTAATCAGTTGCAAAGCTATATGGAAACAACTGATAGGAAGCCTAATCATACCTGCATTACTTATTTTGCAGATAAAAAAGCAGAACTTCAAAAAACAGTATCGAAACTCATGAAGCGTTATCAGAGTGGAAATACAATAATTAAACATATATCTCCTAGTGATTTCTCTTTTGAAAGACCCGTTGAGGAATAAAAGTAAATAAAAAAAAATGCAGCCTGCTCATTTTTATATGAGCAGGCTGCATTTTTTTTTATTTACTTTTATTGCAATAGGATAGTTGCAGGGAATTTGGTTTGTTTTATAGATGAATATCCTGTTTTTACGGTGCGTGATAGTTTTTTTGATGAAACTTGTTCTTCGGGAGTTTCGGTGGTTTCAGAATTAGGCGGAGTACGGCCGGCTATTAATTCTAAGGTGTTGTATAGTAACAATTCTTTTTTATCTCCTAATTCGTACCAAGGAATATATTGTAATTCATTGATTACATAGTCTGGGGTAAAACCGTTGGCATAATTTGATTCATTTTTTTGATTATATACAGTAGATGTTACTGGATACATGATAAAGTTATATTCACTTTCAATACGGGTCATAGCTACATTTTTTCCTTCAGTTTGTGTGCCAAGTAGATAAACATCCATATAAGGGCGGAGTCCATTTATCATCATTTCTGAAGCGGAGGCTGTATATATTCCAGATATGATGAAAAGTCTGTTTAGATTTAGATTTTGTGCACTGAAATTGGAGGAAAGATTTAGAGTATAGTTAAGATCTTGACGTTTGTCGTTGAAAACAAAATGTGCAAATTCTTTTCCAACGGCACTAGATGGAGCTAACATACTAGCCATTTCTTGTGCACAAGTTACATAACCACCTTGGTTATAGCGTAGGTCAAGAATGAATTCCGAAACTCCTTGTGCTTTGAAATTGTTGAAAATATCAATCATCTGAGACGTATAGGTTTGATCGTCCGTGTTATTTTCATCTTTTCCCATGCGAAACTCGTTGTACATCAAATAACCGATTTTCTTTCCTTCATACTCAAGAACGAGAGCTCTATAAAATGGGTTATTTTCCATTTCAATGGCAGCTGCAATATTTAAATCTTTAGATGTTGCCCAAATCAAATTGTCTGTTTCCGGATCTTTTTTTAGGTCAGAAACGGTCAATACAGCACTATTTCCATACATTAGTTTAGTAGCATTACTAGAGCTGATAAATGTATTGTTTAAGGCAGTGATAAAATCTCCCCGTTTCAGACCGGCTTGTTCTGCTGGAGAATCGGGTAGAACCATCAAGACTCGTGCCATTTGATGGGTAGTTGTTTGAGTTGGATCATTTACGAGTATAAAATCAAAACCATAAGTGAGAGCTTGTATGTTATTTCGTGTCTTTGTACCTTCATCCAACATTTGTATGTACGAATATTTGTCTTGTGAAGCTAATATTTTTGGAAAAAATTCATCGGCTGGATAAAAGTAATATTCAGTTTCGGGTTTTTGCATATCTTGATAATAGAGATATACATCTTGCATCTGGGCTTCAATCCAGTGATCCACTTCGGTTTTTTCTATATACTCATGAGTACGGTCTTCTCCACACGAAGCAAAGAATCCGGTCAAAGTAATCCATAAGATGGTTAAGATTGTGTTCTTTTTCATTTTCATTATGATAAAGTTTTAACTAGCTGCAAATATAAAACAAAGAAACGAAATCGATAGAAAAAGCATGGAATGAATGAAAATAGAGATAGTAAAAAGTAGGTATTGTTTGGGTTGATTGGTGTCATTCTTCGGCCTATTGTTCGTTTATTATAGCTATTTTCCATAAATTTGCAAAGAACATAAATGTTTAGTATGAAAAAGGTCTTGAGGATATTGGGATGGTTTGCTGTAATCCCTGTAAGCCTGTTTATTATAGTAGTTACATTATTATATATACCAGCCATTCAGAATTTTCTGGTTGATAAAGTAACAACTTATGTTTCTGAAGAAACCGGTATGTCTTTTAAGGTGGACAATATTCGTTTGGGATTCCCTTTGAATTTGAGGGTGAATGGAGTTGAGGTTCTTTCGATGGAAAAAGATACTTTGCTTTCTGCCAAAACCTTGCAACTGGATATACAATTGCTCCCTTTACTTAAGAAACAAATAGAAGTAGATGGTATAGGACTAAAAGATGTCAAACTGGATACAAAGGATTTTATTCCTTCGGTTGCTTTAAAAGGTTCTTTAGGTGAGTTTTATTTAGCTTCACATGGAGTAGCATTAGATTCTCAGACCGCAATTGTAAACAAGGCTGTGTTACGTAATACGGATTTATTTGTTTGTCTTACAGATACAACGGTGGCGGATACGACAGCCTCTTCTCCTACATTATGGCGAATATTATTAAAAAAAATGCAGTGCGAAAAAGTGAAAGTGGCGTTGGCTCTGTCTGATACTACGCATATGTCTGTGGCATTGGAGGATTTGTTGCTGGAGGATGGAGATGTGGATTTGTATCGTTCGATTTATGGGATACATCATTTATCATTGAAAAACGGTGCTTTTACAATGGATACTGATACTTTAGCACCTCAACCAGGATTGGATGTTGCTCATTTGGCTTTATTTAATTGGAATATGGAGGTAGACTCAGTGGTTTATGGCGAGCGGGAAATGAAGGCTATGATCCGTAAGTTGAGTTTGGAGGAACGTTCTGGTTTAGATGTATTGTCACTTACTGGAAAAATACATTCGGATGATCATTCGCTTTATATTCCTTCTTTGCGGCTTGAAACATCAGATTCTTTTTTGGAAACCAAAGCGGTGATGGATTGGAATGTATTGAAATCGGATGATAATGCTTCTGTTAGTATGCGCTTTTTAGCAGAGTTGGGAAAACAAGACTTGATGTTGTTTGCAGGAGGAATGCCTGAAGATTTTGTACGTGAATATCCTAATCAACCGCTAATATTACGTGCCGGATTAGATGGCAATATACGTTCGCTTCGAATTACTGGGCTTGATTCAAAGTTGAAAGGAGTGTATGAACTTCGTGTTGATGGTGGAATTACTAATGTGCTTGATAGTGTGAAGCGAAAAGGAGAGGTGGACTTGGAACTAAATACGTATAATTTAGATTTTGTAAGAACCTTAACAGGTTTGTCTCCTAGTGTGTTGACAATACCGCAAGACATGAAATTGAATGGAAAAATGAGAGTGGAAGGTGAACATTATATGGCTGATATCAAGTTGGATGAAGGAATTGGTACGATTAGTGTGGCAGCCGATTGTTCATTGGACAGGGAAGAGTTTCATGCAGTGCTAGCAATTGATAGTATTTATGGTAAGGATTTTCTTCCGCAAGATTCTTTAAAGTATATATCTGCTGAATTTTCAGTAGACGGTAGAGGCTTTGATGTGTTTCATCCATCTACACAAATGCAAGCAGGTTTATCTGTAAGTACTTTACAATATGCAGGTTATGATTTGTCTGATTTGCAGATGCAGACTACCTTATCGGAAGGAAAGGCTGAGGCTCGATTGTTGAGTAACAATGATTTGTTGGCGATGAATACTACCCTCTCTATGGTGTTGAATCAGAAGGAATTAGATGGACGTTTAATTGCTAATATAAATAAGGCCAATCTGAAGAAAATTTCGGCTCTAGATTTTCCATTTGAAATAAAAGGATTATTTGCTTTGAACCTCAAAACCGATTATACACGTAATCATTGGTTAAAAGGTTCTGTAGAAAGCCTTTCTTTCATGTCAGAGAAGAATGTTTTTAATCCTAAAAATATTTATTTTACTGCCGATTTGAAGGCTGATACAACAATAATTAGTGCAAGTGCTGGTGATTTAAATTTGTATGTAGATGGACAGAGGGATATAACATCTATTTTGAATTCATTTTTAGCATTTGGTAATGAATTATCAGGACAACTTGAAAACAGATGCTTAGATCAGAATAAACTTAAAACATTGTTGCCTAAAGTGTGTATGCGCATTAAGTCTGGAAAGGATAATCCGTTTTATAATTTTATGGTTTATCAAGGATTTAAGTATAATGATTTGTTTGCTGATTTTGATGTATCACCAATAGATGGTGTGACTGGACATTCATATATATATTCTCTTCGTACCGATAGTTTACAATTGGATACTATTCGTTTTGATTTGAAACAGGATTCGTTGGGTGTGAAGATGTTGACTGAGGTGAGAAATGCACCTACAAACAAGCAGTTTGTGTTTGATGCCAAATTGAACAGCTGCATTCATTCTAAAGGTGCTAGTATGGAATTGGATTATTATAATGAGCAAGGACAACAAGGAGTGCGTTTAGGAATGGGAGTTGATATGACAGATTATGGATGGCGTTTCAAACTGTTCCCTGAACAACCAATTCTTGCATTCAAGACTTTTACTTTGAATAAGAATAATTTTGTAGATATTTATAAGAATGGACATATTGAAGCGGATGTCACTTTGGAAAATGAAGATGGAGTTGGATTACGTTTATATTCTTCTTCTAATGAAACCGTATTGTGTGATTTGACTTTATCTTTAGCGAAAATTGATATAGGAGAAATAACTCAAGCTCTTCCTTATTTGCCCGATGTAAAAGGGGTTTGGAATGCTGAGATGCATTATCTTCAGACATTTGATGATAAATTGTCTGTAGCTGTGGAAACATCTGTAAAATCTATGTCATACGCTGGAATGCCTATAGGTGATGTGGCTTGCTCGGGGATTTATTTGCCTAAGGATAATGATACACATTTTATGGATGTACGTGTTTTATTGGATGAGCAAGAAGTGGCTGTGATGAATGGTGATTATCAAAATGTAAACGATGGTGTGCTTGATATGGCTTTGACAATGAATCATTTTCCGTTGAAGTTGGTAAATGGTTTTATTCCTGAACGAATGGTGGTGCTTTCAGGCGATTTGGATGGAAATGTCAAGGTGACTGGTTCTGCTTCAAATCCAAAGATTAATGGGCAATTGATGCTTGATTCTGTTTCAGCTGCATCGGAAATGTATGGAGTTAATTTTCGCTTTGATAATCGTCCGGTAAGGATTAATGATAGTAAGTTAAATTTTGATAACTTCAGTGTGTTCACACAAGGGGATAACCCTTTTATTCTGACAGGAAGTGTTGATTTTTCTGCTATTTCTGATATAATATTGGATCTTCGAATGGTGGCGCGTAATTATGAACTAGTGAATGCACCGCGAAAGAAAAATTCAGTGCTTTATGGAAAGGTATATGTGGATTTGTTCTCGACTTTGAAAGGAAAACTTGATAATTTAAAGATGAGAGGTAATGTGAATGTGCAGGGACGTACAGATGTGACATATGTGTTGAAAGATTCTCCTTTAACTGTTGAAGATCGTTTGAGCGGATTGGTTACTTTTGTAAACTTTAAAGATACCGTAGCTGCTGATACTTCGTATCTGCCGGTATATCGGACAGGAGGAATGGATATATTAATGACAGTGAAGATTGATGAAGGGGCACAAGCACGTGTGGATTTGAGTGAAGATAGAGAAAGTTATATATCGTTGAATGGAGGCGGAACTTTGTCTATGCAATATACGCCACAAGGTGAATTTTTATTGTCAGGACGTTACACTGTTATTGATGGACAGATGAAATATGCGTTGCCGGTTATACCTTTGAAAACATTTTCTTTGAAGAGTGGAAGTTTTGTGGAATTTAATGGAAATCCAATGAATCCTAGTATGAATATAGTTGCAACAGAGCGTGTTCGTACTTCAGTGACAGAAAATGATGTACCACGTGTAGTAGCTTTTGATGTGGGGGTGGCTATTACAAATACGTTGGAGAATATGGGATTAGAATTTACATTACAAGCTCCTGAAGATAGTGGATTACAGAATCAGTTGGCTGCCATGTCAAAAGAGGAACGTGGTAAGTTGGCTGTGGCAATGCTTGCTACTGGTATGTATCTAGGTGAAGGAGGAGATGGAAAATCATCTGGAGGATTTGATGCAAATAGTGCTTTGAATTCTTTCTTGCAAAGTGAAATTTCCAGTATAGCAGGGAGTGCACTCAAGACAGTGGATATTACGTTGGGTATGGAGGATGCAACTTCGTCTGATGGTTCGCAGCATAAGGATTATTCTTTTCGATTTGCCAAACGTTTTTGGAACAATCGAATAAGTATTGTAATAGGTGGACGTATTTCTACTGGAAATGATGATCCAAATGCGGGAAATTCGGAGTCTTTCATTGATGATATTTCCTTGGAATGGCGTTTGGATGACAGTGGAACCCGTTATATTCGTGTATTTCATAATACTAATTTTGATAGTATGCTCGATGGTGAAATTGTTGAAACAGGTGCCGGTATAGTGCTTCGTAAGAAAGTTAGTAAATTGGGAGAGCTGTTTATTTTCCGTAAAAGACAGCCGAATAAAATGAAAAAAGGAGAACAAATAACTACAGAAAAATGATGCATAAAATTTATA
>Cinder_p2__coassemble_2517_pt1 | contig 11435 bp, 9 predicted proteins | sample Cinder_p2__metabat2_low_PE_026 | metagenome-assembled genome bin Cinder_p2
TTCTTACCTCCTAAGAAATACCATTCATCCGACCTAAGAACTGCAGTTCTTGCAAAGGTATAAAAGTATTTGTTGTAATGGTAAAATTGTAATACATAAATTAAAGTTGTAAGTATTCAGTAGCATTTTGGAATGAGAAAAAATAGGCAAACACCTCTCAACAAGAAGTTAAAGAATCATCGGGTGAAATTGAAAAAGATAAGGAATCTGTTTTATGCATTGGAATAACACTTCGTTCTAATCAGGGTCTGATTACCCAACAGGATATACGTCATATGGAAAAACTTTGTTATCAGCGTAGTATATAGATATCAACATTAGACGAGGTGTGTGCTGAGAAACTAGCCGAAGGGCAGGGGCAGACACAGAGAACGGTGGCCTTGAGTTTGCTTCGCCAAGGAGTATCTGTGGAAATTGTGGCTGACGGTACAGGGCTTTCGATTGATGAAGTAAAAGAGCTTCTTAAGGAGTGATTTTATAAAGGATGATACTTTTTATGGGAACGTTTGCAGATTTTGGGAACGTTACCGCAATCGTTTGCATGATAATTTTTCCTATAGTTTTTGTGCAACGTAATATAGAATGATATTTTTGTGAAAGGAAACTGAATGCGGTTATTATAAACTTTAAATTCGTCTTATCATGAAAACAAAAAGAAATTTAATCATAGGTATAGGGGAAGCTTTGTGGGATATTCTGCCTGAAGGGAAAAAAATGGGTGGCGCTCCGGCGAATTTTGCGTATCATGTGTCTCAATTCGGCCTGAAAAGTATGGTGGTGAGTGCTGTGGGGAATGATAGATTAGGTAAGGAAATTATAGATAATCTGTCGGAAAAGAATCTTAACATGCTGATTGAAAAGGTGCAGTATCCAACGGGAATCGTACAGGTGGAGCTGGATAATGAAGGTATTCCGTGTTATGATATAAAAGAAAATGTGGCATGGGACAATATTCCGTTTACTGACAGACTGAAAGAGGTGGCCGAGAAGACAACGGCTGTTTGTTTTGGTTCTCTAGCACAAAGAAATGTGGTGTCGAGGGAAACAATCAATAAGTTCCTTGCCCTGATTCCGGATAGAAAAGGAATATACAAGATTTTTGATATAAATCTGCGACAAGGGTTCTATACTAAAGAGATTTTGTGTCGCTCTATGGAACAATGCAATATTCTAAAGATAAATGATGAAGAACTGGTTACAGTCAGTCGGCTTTTTGGTTATCCTGGCATAGATTTACAGGATAAATGTTGGATTCTGCTTGCTAAATATAACCTTGAAATACTTATACTTACATGTGGGGTAAATGGCAGTTATGTATTTACTCCCGGCAACGTTTCGTTTGTTGAAACACCAAAAGTAGAAGTAGCAGATACGGTGGGAGCGGGAGATTCTTTTACCGCTGCGTTCCTTTCGGCCTTACTGATGAAGAAAACGGTGCGTGAGGCGCATCAGCTGGCTGTGAATGTGTCTGCTTTTGTGTGTACTCAAAATGGAGCGATGCCACAGATTCCGGAGAATTATATATCCAGGTTGGTTTGAAAACAGAATTGACCATTCGGGTGGAATGTATTTTGACTGCCAGATTTACCGGGTGTGTATTCCCCGATGGTGGTTTCCCTTTTTGGGTATGGTATGCTCCTTAGGAATTGGATTTTGTACTGGATTCTCTTATTTTTATTTCTGCATTCAGTACGATGGAGCGGTTAGAAGAGTCGGGGTAGGATATTTTTTCTAAAATCATTTGGGCTGCATTTATTCCCATTTCAATTAAAGGAGGTTCTACTGTTGTAAGCTGTGGATGTACTATGGTAGACAGACTGGTTCCAGAGAAGCTGGCAATGGCCACTTCCTCCGGAATTTTTTTTCCATGCTCTCTCAAGCGATTCATGCATCCGATAGCTAAAGTGTCGGTAAATGCAAAGACAGCATCTATCTTGATGTTCTTTTTTAGGAGTGCGTCGGCTGCCTGAGCACCGTCCTCAAAATTCATTCCACAATTTATGACAAGTTCGGGGTTATATTCTATCTTGAACTTGGCGAGTGCATCTTTATATCCATTGAAACGCTCTATTGAGTTGTAGATATCATCATGGCCTTTTATATGGGCGATGTTTTTGTAGCCACTTCTTATTAGGTTTTCGACAAGGAAAAAGGACTTCATGTAGTCATCGACTATGATTTGTGATACGTTCATTCCATGAGGTATGCGATCGTAAAAAAACATTGGCATTTTGTTCTCTTGTAATCTGGCATATTCTTCCCTGTTCTTCTTGTAACTGCATATACTGATAATAATTCCATCGACCATAAATTGTTCCATCATTTTGAGAAGTTCTTTCTCTTTTTCCGGATTTTCATCTGAACTTGCTATGATTACTTTTATTCCTTTGGAATATAAGACTTCTTGAATTCCGCTTATTACTTTAGATGCAAAAGGGGTTACCATTTCCGGAACGATGACTCCTACGGTGTTAGTGTGACCGTATTTGAGATTAGTGGCTACAGGGTTGGGTTTGTATCCTAGCTCTTTTGCCGTTTGCAGTACTAGTTCTTTGGTTTCTTTGCGTATGTTCTTGTCATTACATAAGGCTCTGGATACTGTTGATACAGAGATGGACAGATGCTTGGCGATGTCTTTTATTGTGATGTGTTTCATGGACATTGAATATTATTCGCAACAAAAATAGACTTTATAAATCAAATATCCTAATTATGGGAACGTTTGCAGATTTTGGGAACGTTCCCGCAAACGTTTGCAATGGGAAATGCCTGAAAAAGAAAGAACTTATTGGTTGTTGGGTATATATTTGTAACAGAATGAGAACCAAATAACGATAGAGAAGCAATTAATATCCAACTATAAACAATTAAATTTTACGGTCATGAAAACACAGGTCATTTCGTACAATTACAATCGTGAAAATATTAAATCGGGCATCTTGCATTTTGGTGTGGGAAATTTTCATCGTGCTCATCAGGAGTATTTTACCAGTCTTCTGCTCGAAAATGAAGATCAACAGCAGTGGGGAATTTGTGGTGCCATGATTCTTCCATCGGATGAACGGCTTTATAAAGCTTTGAAAAAACAGAAAGGTGAGTATACACTCACGGTGTGTGGACGTGACGGGGTGGATAAGACATACAGATTGGGAGCCCTGAATGAACTTTATTGGGGTATGGAAAAGGCTGAAATGATTATTAATAAGGTAGCAGACAAGGATATCCGTATCATTACATTGACTATAACCGAAGGTGGATATAATCTGGAAAAATCTACTGGAGAATTTATACTTGACAACGAAATTATAGACTACGACCTGAAAAATCCGGCGAATCCTAAAACGGTGTTTGGTTATGTGGCCGAGGGCCTGAGAAGAAGAATAAATGCTGGTAACGGTCCTGTTACTATTCTTTCATGTGATAATTTGCAACATAATGGTAATACGGCAAGAAAAGCGTTTATGTCGTTTTTCCGTGCACAGGATGTGGAACTGGCCGATTGGGCGGAAAAAAATGTGACCTTTCCCAATAGTATGGTGGATAGAATTACACCGGCTACACGTGTGGAAGACATAGAACGGCTGAACAAAAAGAATGGTGGGTGTGATGAGGCGCCCGTATATTGTGAGGATTTCATTCAGTGGGTAATAGAAGATAATTTTGTTGCGGGGCGACCGGCTTGGGAAAGAGTGGGGCTGAGTTTACCGACAATGTTACCATGTACGAAAATATGAAACTTAGCTTACTTAATGCTTCACATACATTGTTGTCATATCCTTCTTTTTTAAGTGGATACAGAAAAGTGGATGATGCCATGCATGATGAGAGAATAGAAAAGTTCGTTCGTCAATTTATGGATATAGACATTACTCCCTATGTGCCAGCTCCTGGAAACACTAATCTGGATGTTTATAAACAAACACTGATAGAACGCTTTGGAAACCGTTCGGTAAGTGACCAGATAGCACGTTTGTGTTTTGATGGTATTTCAAAATTTCCAGTATATGTGATGCCTAATTTAGGTAAAATGATTAGGGATGGAGCTGATTTAACTCGAGTGGCATATCTGATAGCTGCCTATCGGCATTATTTGAAATATAAAGTGGATGATAATGGAGATTCGTTTGATTTTGCAGAACCGTGGATTACGGTTGAGGACCGGCTGATGACTGACAGTGATAATGCAATGGATTTTCTTGGAATTTCGGCTTTTGGAAGTGTGAATCTGAAAAATTCGGCTTCGTTCTGTAAATTGTTTGGTAGATTCGTGGAGGAAATTAAAGATAGAGGTGCTATGAAAACTCTTGAAAGTATCCTTTAAACGGATAAAGCTGGAAAGAACTTAAATCAAATGACACATCATGAATACACAAATTGATAGGAATACAGGAAACAGCATCGGACCATTCGCTGTTTTGACTTTTATATATTTCATCGTTGGTTTTCTTACTACTGTAAACGGACAGTTCCAGGCACCTCTTACGGTGGCGTTCCTGTCTGAAGCTGTAGAACTGAAAAATACGCTTACGACTCTGATTTCATTCTTTTTCTTTTTGGGGTATCTGCTGAACAGTACCCTCGGAGGAAAATGGATAAACAGAGTGGGGTATAAGAATACTTTACTACGGGCTCTGATAATAATGATTGGCGGACTTGTTATGTATAGTCTTTCATCATGGTTTGTGGTGAACTACGGAAATGTTAAACTCTCTATAGGAGCCGATTGTATTCCATACGGATATTTTGTATTTCTCTTGGGGTCGTATCTGATGGGAACTTCGGCAGCATTGTTGCAGGTGGTTATCAATCCGTATATTTCGGCATATGAGCTTCCTGGTACCCAACCGGTGCAACGCATGAATATTGTTTGTGCTATCAATTCGTTCGGTACGACCATTGCGCCATTTTTTGTTACTGGAGTGATTCTTGCAGGGGTATCGCTCGGCAATGTGACACCCGACCAACTGATGATTCCATTTTTGCTTATAGCGCTGTGTATGCTGGTTACTACTGTTGTGACAGCCAAATTGAATCTTCCTGACATACAGGGTACGAGAAATGCTGATGATTCTTCTCAAACCAGAAGTGTATGGTCGTTCCGGCACCTAACCTTAGGGGTTATAGCTATTTTCTTCTATGTGGGAACGGAAGTGGCAGTGGGTGTTAATGTGAATCTGTATGCTGTGGAACTGATTGAAAAAGGACAGGGAGTTTTGCTCTTCGGTAAAGAAAAACTGGTTATAGGAGGGGTTGACTTGGGAATCCCGGCATTACTGGCTACTCTTTATTGGGGTGGCTTGATGGTGGGGCGTTTGTTCTTCAGTTTTTTTAATCGAATTTCTCCAAGAATCTTGCTTGTAGGAACAACGGGTGTGGCATCGGTTGTCATCATTCTGGCGATGTTTACAAATAACTTGTGGCTGCTGGTGAGCGTGGGATTATGTCATTCGGTTATGTGGAGCTGTATCTTTACTTTGGCGATACGTGGACTGAAAGAATATACTTCCAAGGCTTCGGGCGTGTTTATGATGGGAGTTTTTGGAGGGGCTGTTTTTCCTGTAATTCAAGGAGTTTTTGCAGATATGATTGGTGGCTGGCAGTGGACATGGACGATTGCATTGATTTGTGAATTTGTGATGTTGGCTTATGCTCTTTGGGGATATAAAATCAGAGAAAGAGATATTGAGAATTTGTAATTAATGTATGAATGATATGAAACTTATAGATTGCATGACTGAAATTCAATATATGGGTATTCCAATTAACAATGTGCAGGCAACAAAGGATTTTTGTTGCCTGATAAAGCTGTAAACAGTCTGTTGTTTGGGGAAAGATTGTAGGTGTAAATAATAAAGGTTGTTTTCTAAGGTTTAATTGCAGGTGAATGCTTGTTGATTAAACCTTATTTTTTTATGGTTCGGATTGTATAGTCTTTTAATGAGTTCGGGAGTGTTTGATTAATTTAACTGATTGTAGTATTGTATATTAAACATATTATAAATGTGAAAAAGTAAATGATTCGTATTTATTTTGTAGTGATTTGTTTTTAATTTTCCGGAAATTTATTCCGATTTTTCCTTGGATGTGTGTGGGTTTGTATATAACTTTACGCATGGTTAATGAACGAGAGTGAAATTAAAATTAAATTATTTATAACAATACAATGAAAAGCACATTAAAGGGAATCCTGATGACCGTAGCGTTGCTATCGCTCAATGGATGCCAAAAAGAAGAGTTGGAAGACGGAAACGCCAGTGTTTTGATGTCTGATATTGAAGTCGCTTTTAATAGTCGGATTCATGCAAGGGTTTTGGATAACCAATGGGAAGAAAAGGATTATATAGGTGTTTTTATGACTTCTACAAGTAAAGGTCTTTCTGAAGAATCTATAGTGAATGGATCATACAATATGAAATATGTTTTTAGTAGTGGTTCTTTTATTTCTGCTACTGGAAATGACCAGATGTTTTACCCGATAAAGGGCAATGTGGATTTTATTGCGTACTATCCTTATAAAGCGGTTTCGAATTTTAAATTGAATCTGGACGTGACAAGACAACAGAATCTTTCGGCTATAGATTTGCTGTTTAGTGAGAATTTGAAAAATATTGCTGCAACCAAGGCCCCCCAAACGTTGGTGTTTGATCATAAATTGAGCTGCTTGAATTTTAAAATAAGGGCTGGAGAGGGAGTCAAGAAGGAGGATTTAAAGAATATTAGTTTGATAATAAAGGATATTCCATCGAAGGCAACTTTTGATTTGACCAATGGGGCTTTGTTGGCAGATGAGAGCTCGAAAAAAGATATTGCAGCTCTGGTGGCTGATACTTTAGGGGCAGCTATTGTCTATCCGGGACCATCGTCGTCGAAGGCGGTTTCTGTGGTGCTTCCTTCCGGTGAATATAATTTTGAAATTTCGCCGGAAAGTGAACCATGGGCCAGTGGTTTTCGTTATGTGTATACCTTGGTCTTGAGCAAGAATATGAATACCCCTGTTTTGAAAGCAGAGATTACTCCTTGGCAAGAGGGTAAGGGGGAAGAACTGGACAACTCGGAAAGTGATGTGGCAGTTATACCTTGGGATGGTAAAACATCTGAAACAGGATGGTATGCTTCGGAAAGCAATGAGTTTATTCTGTCTAAGGCCAGTGAATTTGCTGGATTTTCTGAGTTGGTGAATTCGGGCGTTACTTTTGAAGGAAAGAAAGTGATTCTGGCTCGTGATTTAAATTTGAATGGGCATCCGTTCCCTGTAATAGGTGAAGGCGGAAAAGTATTTGCTGGTGTTCTGGATGGAGCATCCCATCGTGTTAGCGGGTATGTTCCGAAGATGGAGGAGAAAGCTGTTATGGCGGCTTTGGTGGGAACGAATAAAGGTACGATACGCAATTTGGTTCTTTCTGGAAATGTGCAGTGGAATGTTCAACAGAAAAATCCGGAAACGTGCTTGGGTAGTTTTGCAGGTTACAATGAGGGCGAGATAGAGGGATGCCGTAATTATGTGCATTGGAATGTCGTTTCGGGAATAGTATCTGAAGAAGAGTGTAAGATGTTTTTGGGTGGTATTGTGGGAAAGAATTCCGGTAATATAAAGAATTGCCAAAATTATGGCTCGCTGAATTATAATCCGGAATCTCATGATTCTTTGCGTGTAAATATTGGAGGTATAGTGGGACGTTTCAATGCTGGAAAAATAGAGCATTGTGAAAATAACCAGAACTTGACGGCTTTGGGTAGTTATGTGTATATAGGTGGTATTTGTGGAGAAAGGGAAGCAGATACAGGGGCAGCTAACAAGGATAAGGCTTTTCTTTCTGCATGTAGCAATTATGGTGATATCGTGGTGGAAAATGGATTGCGTCAAATGTATGCAGGTGGTATTGCCGGAAATTTATATACTTATACAGAAGTCGTTTCGTGCACAAATAATGGTATTATAACGTGTGGATTTGCAAATGAGGATAGTGGATTTGCTTATGCCGGAGGTGTGTCTGGAAGAATTACTTACAGTGTAATTAAAGGTTGTCATAACGCCGGAATCATCAAAGGAAAAACGGTTGGGGGTATCGTGGGATATGTTTCTACCAATTCGGAAATACATACCTCAACCAATGCTACGGAGGCTTCGGCTGAGCTACTGAAGGGTGGTTTGTTGCAAGGTGGTATTGTGGGGTCTCTGCAAAAGAACTCGGTGGTTTACGGTTGTAACGAAAATCTGGGAAGTCCGAAGAAATGGATAGGAAGCGCGAAAGGAAATGGATATAAGGAAGGGGTGACAACTTCTGAACACGTGGATGACTAATGAAAAAGTGTGTATATGATAAGTCCTTGGAATTTATTCCAGGGACTTTTTTTGATATCGAATATTCAATTCGAGATTAACATGTTTTCTGGGCAAACAAGAATAGATGTGTTTGAAAAATTAAATATTTAGATAATAGGTGTTTGGTGAAATAGTTATTTCCCGGATTTTAAAAATCTACGATGGTACTTTGGTTATCCTTTCAGTCGTATGGTAAAGCAACATCCTTTTCCTATTTCACTTTCAACAGTCAGCGTACCGCCATGTGCTTCGACGAAGTCTTTTGATATAGAAAGTCCCAGTCCGCTACCTTGTACTTTAGTGCCTGGAACACGGAAATAATGATCGAAGATGCTCTGGTGATAACGTGGATCGATGCCTTTGCCAAAATCGCGTACAAACATTTCAATCCAATTGTCTTTAGCTTTGCGTGCTCCGATGATAATTCGTCCGTTTTCAGCTGAATACCGGATGGCATTGGACAGGAGATTGGTCAGTACCCATGCTATCTTTTCACTGTCTACAAACAACTTGCCGAATTTTTCTTCCGGATATTGTACTTCTATTTGGATATTGAACTTTTCTGCTTGTACCCGGTTGGCCTTAATGGCGTATTCTATCAGTTCGATAGGTTTGGTAATGCGTGGTTTTAATTGTAGTTTCCCAGATTCTACTTGGGTCATGTTGAGCAGTTCGCTGGTGATGCCCAACAATCGGTCACTATTGTCTTGTATGCTTTGGGCCAGCTCTTTTTGTTCTTCATTCAGAGAGCCCACCCGGCTGTCTTCCAATAATTGCAAGCTCATCAGAATGGCAGAGATTGGTGTCTTCAGTTCATGCGAGATGGTGGAGATGAACGTGGTCTTAGCGGAATCCAACTCTTTAAATTCGGTTATGTTTTTCAATAGAATAACATAACCGGCCGTTTGAGAAGTACCTTCTTTTCCGGTTTTCATGCACTTCATTTGAAAATAGCTTTCTTTGTTATCGGCATAGATTTTTAATGGTTCATTTTTATGGGTGTTTTTTTCATCAAATGAATCTTGTAATCCCCGGAGGAGTCTTCGGAGGAGATCGTTTCGCAGGGCTATTTCTTGAGCGGATTTCAATAAAATATCCTCCCTTTGCAGGTTAAGGATGCTTAGGGCTTCATCGTTGATAAAGAGAATGGTCATCGCATTATCCAGTCCGATGATGGGTTCTTTCACGCTGTTGATAATGGTTTCCATATAATTTTTTGCAGCTTTTATTTCTGCCAGTGTGCTGGAATGGTACTCTGCCAAACGTTTAGCCATCCGGTTGAAATTGTTGGAAACTTCTTCAAACTCCTTGCTTTCCAGATTTAACCGTTGTTCGTAGTTGTGGTTGGCTATTTCCTTGATGCCATCTGTGATTTCCTTGATAGGCTTATTGATGGTTGCAGGCAATTGTTTTAACATCCAGAAGCCACAGATAATACAAATGCCTCCGATAATTGAAATCCATACCAATGCTCGTTGCAGACCAGGACCGGCAGCCGGACTGGTTGGTTCGGTTGCTGTTAGTATTTGCAGGTTGACAACAGACAGTGAAACCAGTAGTACAATCATGGCTACCAGCACACCGATATTCAACGTCAGTTTTGTTTTGATATTCATAAAACAGTCTATTATTGCGGAAAGATAATTAATTTTATATTTTCGTTCGAAAGAAATCTCAAAAAAGAACGGTAACGCCTCAAGTGAATCAGGGTTGAAACATAAGTAAATGCCGGTTGGCCGATGCATAACGTAGTAACTTGATGTTGTTTGCACACCGTTTTGATTGAACCTATCACGTCTGGTGAAGCTATCTGTATCAATTCTCCTCCCAGTTCTGCAACTAGCTTGAAATGATTGAGCAGGTGGCGCTGGGTTGACAAAGGAATGCGGTCCGGATGTTCGGCTGGTGTCTGCACATAAAGAACTAAAAAATCTGTATTGTATCGCGAGGCCAATCTGGCAGTACGACGGATAAGTTTTCTGGGTGTTTTCTCATTACTGCTGATGCACGCCAGAAAACGTTCGCGGTGCACTCCTTTCTCTCCAGTGATGATTTCGTTTTCTACCTTTCGTTCTACACGGAAAGCAACCTCTTTCAGAGCCAGTTCGCGTAGTTGAAGAATGTTTTCTGTTTTGAAGAAATGATTCAGGGCAGTTTGGATTTTGTCTTTCCGGTATATTTTCCCTGCTTTCAGACGGTTAATCAGTTCTTCGGCTGTCAGGTCGATATTCACCACTTCGTCTGCTTCTTCCAGAATCTTGTCCGGAATCCGTTCTTTGACCTCAATGCCGGCAATTCCTTTGATTTCTTCATTGAGACTTTCTATGTGTTGGATATTGACTGCAGTGATTACGTTGATACCTGCATCCAGTAATTCCATGACATCTTGCCAACGCTTTTCGTGCCTGCTTCCTTCTACATTGGTATGTGCCAGTTCATCTACCACTACCAGTTCGGGACGTAGCAGCAGGATGGTATCCAAATCCATCTCTTCCAATTCTTTTCCTTTGTAATAGATTTTCTTTCGTGGAATGACTGGCAGTCCGGTTATCAATTCTTCCGTGCCTGTACGTCCATGTGTCTCTACATATCCTATTTGTACGTCAATACCGTTGTTCAGCATTTCATGTGCTTCTTGAAGCATACGGAAAGTTTTTCCTACACCGGCTATCATGCCGATATAGATTTTGAATACACCTCTTTGTGAACGTCGTATCAGCTGTAGGAAATGCTGAGCGCTTTCTTCTCTATCTTTCATTTTATTTTTATTCCAATTACTGTCGTTTTGAATAAAGTTGATTCTGTTACTCGTCTTTCCAGTATCCACGATAGAATAACAGTAGGATGCCGAAAATTTCCAAACGGCCGATGAGCATCAAAGCGGAAAGAATCCATTTGGCTGCATCGGGGAGAGCTGCCCAAGAGAAAGCCGGTCCGAAGGCTCCCAGTCCGGGACCGACATTGCCTATGGCTGATATGACTGTACTCATGGATTCGGTTAATCCGACTCCGCAGCACATCAATAGGGTCCAACCTACGAAAATACATATAAGGTAGGTGACAAAGAACGTATATACCGTAGCGGAAGTCTGTACGGGTACACAAATGCCAT
>Cinder_p2__coassemble_2600_pt1 | contig 10851 bp, 11 predicted proteins | sample Cinder_p2__metabat2_low_PE_026 | metagenome-assembled genome bin Cinder_p2
GGTGCATCGTTTCAAGTTGCTTGAATAACTCCTTGTCAGTTGATAGTTCTTTTGGAACCTCTTCTTGCAAGAAGTAATTCCTCAGTGTTCTTTCTTCGTCCGCAGAGGTATTGCCTTCATAATACCGTGTGAGTAAATCTTTTATTTGTTTATGTGTCATAATCTCATGATTTCATTTAATTGTTCTCTAATTCTTTTTCGTGCCCGCGACAAGGCCGAACGGATATTGGTTGCATTCATTCCGGTGGCCTGTTCTATTTCCTCAAAACTGCATTCGCACACGTCTCGCATCCACATCACTTTTCGCTGAGCATGAGGTAATTGTCGGATAAGAAGTTTCAATTGCCGGCATTCGTCTTTTATTTCCATGGTCTGTTCCGGATTTTCGTTTACACAAAAGGAGGTGTTTTCTAAAAAATCGGAATCTTGCCTGTTCTCTTGCTGACGTAGAAAATCAATGCACATACGGCGAACCAGAGTATGGCAATAGGCCGGAGGATTGCTTTGAATCACCACTTCATCTCTTTTGTTCCACAATTTTAAATAAGCTTCCTGAATCAGGTCTTCGGCATCTTCCCGGTTTTTCAACAGGATATATGCCGTTTGAAACAGCTGCTTGTGCAAGGGGAAAAAGAGTTCCTTGAATTGTTCTATCTCCATATTCAGCAGTTACCGGAATCGGATATTGATATTATAACCCGGCAGACGAGGTATCTGCCAACCTATATTCTTTATCATCATATTGTATATGTTTGTGAGTTGGACAATCTTTTAGCTGGTTTCTCTGTTCTTTTAATGTATAGACGGATAAAAAACACTTTATGTTGCACGCAATTTATAAAATATTTGGTTTGCAATACTTTTTTGTTGACGTGTTTTGAAAACGAAGAAGAGGGTGAACGAATTGTTTTTAAAGCATTGGATAAAATATTAAATTCTCGCTTTGGCTTTTAATATATCAAATGTAACAACCATAAATTAGTTTCAATTATTCAACCAATCGATAAAATCATTCTGATTTGAGATTATAAAAATATAGATTATTTATGCAAAACAATTGTATATCCCTGCAAATATATAATTATTTATAAATAATGTTTATAGTATACTGTTTTTGTATATCTACGGGTGATTGTTAGCAAAAAATGCGAAAGTTTATCGTATTAATATAATGAATCAAAATTCATTAATATGGCGAATAAAAAAGATAAAAAGCGGAAAGAGAACATTCAGAAAAAAAGCGTAATTGAAACATTCAAATTCCAAACTTGTTGGGGGTATAGGAAACAATTTGGAGAACCTTCTGAAGTATTAACAGCCTTCATTGAAACAGAAATGAATTGCATTTTAGAACTGGGGATTTATGAAGATTTGTTATCCATTAAAGACTTTGTAGATGATGTGAAAATTGCAATAGGTATAGAGCCAATAGCAGAATTAGGAGATTTTGTTCATAGCTTGATTTCAACAGCTTTAGGTATAGTTAAAATCACTGATGCAAATAAGTTCAGTATGCCTGCACCGTGGCAAGATTTGGTAAAGAAGAGAATTTTGAGCATATACTATCCTGGTGATATGAGGAATAAAGTTGTCGAATATGCAAAAACAAGGAATTATAATACTTCAACTTATTTGGGACAGCCGATAGTTAAATTTAAACAGTTGTATATCAAAATAGAAAGAAAAATATGAGAAGAATGAATAATGCTGCGTATAAGCTTGACCGTTTGCATTATTCTTCTTAAATTCATCCGTGTTAGAGTGAAGCTTTTGTATATTTAGCATTAAAAAAATGAACTCATGAAAGAAGAATGTTTAATTTGCAAGGCTCCGTTGGAATATTTGGAAACGGAAATACTTATGGAATGCGAACTTTGTCACCGGCAAGAAATGAGTAAAACACGTTGTGTGAATGGACATTATGTTTGTAATGAATGTCATACGCATGGACTGGATTCTATTTGGGGATATTGCTTAAAGGAAACTTCTCAGAATCCGGTGGAAATTTTTGAAAGAATGATTGATATGCCGTTCTGTCATATGCACGGACCTGAACATCACATTCTTGTAGGCGCTGCTTTGTTGACAGCTTACCGGAATGCCGGAGGGAACATAGATTTCTTGAATGCTTTAAAAGAGATGATGGCACGTGGACGTAAAGTGCCGGGTGGAACCTGTGGATTTTGGGGTAGCTGTGGGGCAGCTATAAGTACCGGTATGTTTATGTCTATTGTGACTGGAGCTACACCGCTTACACATGAATCGTGGGGACAAGCCAATCTGATGACAGCACAGGCCTTGCAGCGTATAGGTGAAGTGGGAGGACCGCGTTGTTGTAAACGGAATTCTTATTTGGCATTGCAATCGGCTGTACGTTATGTTTTTGAAACGAAAGGTATTTCACTACATATCGGTCCTATTGTTTGTAGCAGATTATCTAATAATAACCAATGCATAGGTCGTCGCTGTCCTTTTTATCCAAATTGTTAGTTATGAGAGTTTTGATACTTTGTACAGGAAATCGATGTCGCAGCCAAATGGCACAAGGCATTCTAAAACATTTGGCACCTTCGTTCGAAGTTTGTTCTGCAGGAGTACGGCCGGCGTTGGAAGTGCATCCTTTGGCTATTCAGGTAATGAGTGAAATAGGTGTTGACATTAGCACACATTTTCCTAAACAAGTAGAATGTTATCTGAATCAATCCTGGGATTATGTTATTACGGTTTGTAGTGGAGCACGTGAAACTTGTCCTTTGTTTCATGGTGTTGTGCATCATCAGCTTCATATCGGCTTTGATGATCCGGATTCCTTTACTGGTAGTCACGAAGAGGTGTTGCAGGAGTTTCGTCGGGTACGTGATGAAATCTATAGCCGTTTTCAGCAATTTGTTTGTCAGCTTTCAAAAGACTGAATATAAATAAGTAGTTTGCGTACCTGTATTTGCGAAATCCGATATTGATTTTTGTGACATCTGGACATTTAATTCTTGGCTGTGTTATTTATAAAAATTCATAAATAACTGTATGTAAATGCATGATGTCCGTTTCTGTCATTTTTTTGTGTATGTATGGTGTGCTTTTTTTGCCTTTAAAAGGCTTTTTAAGCAGAACGAATAATATGTGTGAAAGTTTCGGTAGAGATAATAAAATATGGATTAAGATAGAAATCGGATAAGAAATCGGAGACTGATATGTACGTATAATTTACTAAATGACTGTTTTTGTGCTTTCTTTAAAACAGCCATTATGGCGGTACAAGAACTGCAGTTGTTGTGGTGTAACAACTGCAGTTCTTACCTCCTAACGACTGCAGTTCTTAGGAGGTAAGAACTGCAGTCGTTAGAAATGGTGGTTTTTAAAAATTGACTTTATGAAATGTATTTATTGTATATTGTTTACAAAAGGATGTAATATTGCTTATTTTGATATTAAAGTGATAAAATGAGCTGGGCTGAAAATTGGAGTTACAGGTAAGAGTTGAGAATTGCTTGTATATTATTTTCTTAATACTCTTTTGTGGAATACCGACTTTTTTCAGACATTTTTTTACAGTATGAGCAGATACCTTTTTTTCTTTATTCATGGTGCGAAATTCTTGTTCGGAAGCTTCAGAAACTGAAAAAACGCATTTTAAAGCTCCTGATGCCTTTTTTTGTGTGTGGACGACTGTTTGCTTGGTCGATTCATTGTTTTATGAGGAGAAATGTATAAATATGCAATGAGAGTGAATGTGGCATGGTTGTCATGGAAAAGAAATTATCGGACTTCTAAAAGTAATGAAAACAAGAAAAATCAGAAACCTTTTGTTTTTTCACAACTATTGAATGCTTTAATTTTGTGCTTGAGCAAATAAACATTACTTTTGCTCATTAATAGATAGTTTACCGATACTATAATACACTTAATTATACTGTACTATGAATAATCTTCCAAGCATTCCGGAATTAACCCTGAAATGCGAACAAATCAGAAAACGACTGGTCGAAGTAGTATACAACGCCAAAGCCGGACACATTGGTGGCGACCTGTCTTCACTTAATGCCTTGACGGCTCTTTATTTCCGTATAATGAATGTTGATCCTCAAAATCCGAAGATGGAAGGACGCGACCGTTTCATTATGAGTAAGGGGCATTGTGTGGAAGCACTTTATGCAGTGCTTGAAGCTAAAGGATTCATCACGAAAGAATTGGTGGATACCTATGGAGAATACCTTTCTGTATTGGCCGGACACCCGACTATCGAAGTTCCAGGCATTGAGTTTAACAGCGGTGCACTGGGACATGGCCTTTCTATAGGTGTGGGATGTGCTATTGCTGCCAAAATGGATAAGAAACCGTTCAAGACTTTTGTACTGATGGGCGATGGTGAACAAGGTGAAGGTTCTATTTACGAAGCTGCTATGGCTGGAAGTAACTATAAGTTGGATAATTTGGTGGCATTTATTGATCGTAACGGATTGCAGATTAGCGATACTACCGAGAATGTGATGAAGATAGAACCGATACGCGACCGTTGGGAGGCTTTTGGCTGGGACGTACACGATATCGACGGAAACAGCATGGAAGCCATTGTCAATACGCTTGAAAATATCGATTACAACAATGGAAAGCCTCATTTGGTAGTGCTTCGAACTACCAAGGGATTCCACGTTTCATTGATGGAGAACATCTTGAAATGGCATCATGGCGTTCCTACTGCCGAAGAGTATGAAAAAGCCATGGCAGAGATTACAAACCGTATTGAAGAACTTAAAAAGAATTGCTAATCATGGAAATTAAGAGTGTTGCCTGCCGTAAAAGTTTTACTGATACGTTGGTGGAACTGGGTAAAAAAGATAAGAACATTGTGGCTGTCACCACCGATGCACGTGGCTCGGTAACCTTGACAGATTTTGCTAAGGAACTTCCCGAACAGTTTGTTGAATGCGGTATTGCCGAACAGGATGCTGTGGGTATTTCGGCCGGATTGGCTTCGTGCGGAAAAAAAGTGTTCGTTTGCGGACCGGCTTGTTTTTATGTAGCACGTAGCTTGGAACAGGTGAAGGTAGATGTGGCTTACTCCAATCAACCGGTGAAGATTCTGGGTGTGAGTGGTGGTGTGGCTTACGGAGCTTTGGGAGCTACACACCACAGTTTGCACGATATTGCCGTGTTGCGCACTTTCCCAGGAATGGAAGTTGTGCTTCCTTGTGATGCGCGTCAGACTCGTAAATTGGTAGAACAATTGGTTGACTATCCGCATCCCGTGTATGTTCGTGTGGGACGTAACGCTGTGCCCGATGTGTATGAAAATGATGATTTCGAATTCCAGATAGGCAAATCGGTTCAGTTGCAGGATGGTAAAGATTTGACTATCATAGCTACCGGTGAAACGGTGTATCATGCACTCGAAGCTGGTAAGCGTCTGGCTGCCGAAGGTATCAGCACCCGCGTGATAGATATGCATACCTTGAAACCGGCTGATACGGAAGCGATAGTGAAGGCTGCTAAAGAAACCGGACGCATTATTACAGTGGAAGAACACAGCATGTTCGGTGGTCTAGGTGCTATCGTGACAGAAACCGTTTGTCAGTCTTGTCCGGTACCTGTGCGTATTTTGGGTATTCCCGATGAAAACGTTATCCACGGTAAACCGCTGGAAATATTCCATCACTACAAACTTGATGCCGATGGCATTTATGCTACAGCCAAGGAATTTGTAAAATAAATCAAAAGACTTACAACTTTCAGGATGGAGGAACGTTGAGGCTCTTTCATCTTGAAAGTATAACCTTAAACAACTTTTCTTTTTTCTATGAGATACATCATAGCAATCGATCAAAGTACATCAGCAACCAAGGCGATTCTGTTCGATGAACAATGCCGGCTTATTGGCCGTAAAAATGTGGATCACAAGCAATACTATCCGCAAGCCGGATGGGTGGAGCATGATGCTGAAGAAATCTACTGCAATGCGGTGGAGGCTATTCGCGAAGTGATGAAGACATGCACCGACCCTGAAGCTTCTTTCTCGCTGGCCATTACCAATCAGCGTGAAACTGTGGTGGTATGGAACCGTATTACAGGAAAACCTGTTTATCATGCCGTGGTGTGGCAGTGTCAACGCGGTGCTGCTATCTGCGAGGAACTGAAGGAAAAAGGCTATACCGATTTTATTCAAGAACGAAGTGGCCTTCTTATCGATCCGTATTTTGCAGCCAGTGGTGCAAAATGGATTTTGGATAATGTAGAAGGTGCACGTCTGGCTGCCGAGAACGGTGAACTCTTGATGGGAACTATTGATACCTGGCTTATCTGGAAATTGACAGAAGGACGGGTGCATGCCACTGATTATACCAATGCTTCGCGTACATTATTGTTCAATATACATACCTTGAATTGGGACGATGATTTGCTTCGTCTGTTTACCATTCCACGTAGTATGATGGCTGAACCTAAACCTTGTGATTCGGTGTTTGGTGAAACAACGGTGGAAGGACTTTTCCCGAATCCGATTGTGATAGCCGGTGTGCTGGGCGATTCGCATGGGGCATTGGCCGGCCAGATGTGCTTTGAACCGGGTATGGGTAAGGCTACTTACGGTACCGGATCTTCGGTCATGGTTAATATCGGCGAGAATGCAGTGAAAGCACCGCAAGGGCTGGTCACTTCGGTGGGATTTGCTGCACAGAACAAGGTTTTTTATGCTTTCGAAGGTAATATTCATTGCACCGGAGCTACTATCAAATGGATGACTGATAACTTGAAGCTTATCAGCAGTCCGGCTGCTATAGAAGAACTGGCTTTGAGTGTGCCCGATAATGGGGGTGTGTATTTGGTACCGGCATTTGCCGGATTGGGAGCACCTTGGTGGAACTCGCATGCCAAAGCCATGATTTGCGGTATGACATTGGCAACAGAAAGAGGTCATGTGTGTCGGGCTGCTCTGGAAGCTATTGCTTATCAGATAAAAGACTTGATAGATTTGATGACCGGACAGGCAGGTATCAAGCTGAAGGAATTGCGGGTGGATGGTGGTCCTACCAAGAACAAGTTGCTCATGCAGTTCCAGGCTGATATGCTGAATGCCTGCATCAATCGTTCAGACGTGGAGGAGGCTTCGGCTATGGGAGCTATTGTGATGAACGGACTGGCACGTAAGGTGTGGAAAGACTTGGACGAAGTGGCTGCTTTGCGCACCAATGACAACCGGGTGTGGCCCGCTATGAGCGACAGCGAACGCAATTGTCTTTATGCCGGATGGACAGAGGCCATTGCTACGGTAAACAAGAAATGACGTGAAATAATTTTCTTATTGACAAACTCTTTAAAAATCAACTCTATGATAAAACAAGCTAAACCCGGAAAAGAAACTTTCGGTCTGATTATCGGAACTCGTGCTTATTTTAACTCGGAACTGGCTATCGATGTGCGTAAAACATTGCTTGAAAAATTAGAAAATGCCGGATACGGATATGTGATTCTGGACGAGTGTGATACTCCTACAGGAGGTTCTATGGAAACTGTGGAAGATGGTAAGAAATGTGCCCAATTATTCCGTACACATCGCGATGAGATAGATGGTATTATCGTGTCTTTGCCTAACTTCGGATTTGAAATTGGTATCATCAATGCTATCAGCCGTGCCGAACTGAATGTACCTGTTCTGGTTCAGGCATGCGATGACCAGAATGATAAAGTAGATTTGGACAGCCGTCGTGATGCTTTCTGCGGAAAGATTTCGGTTTGCAATAACCTTTATCAATATGGTATTCCTTTTACGGATACAACCTTGCATACTTATTCCATCCATAGCGATTTGTTGATGAAGGATATCAACAAGTTTGCTGCTATCTGCCGTGTGGTTCGCAAACTGACTCATGCACGTATCGGACAGATTGGTACTCGTCCGCTGGGATTCAATACTTGTCGTGCCAGTGAAAAGTTGCTTCAGGCAAGTGGCATTACTGTAGTTCCTGTTGATTTGAGCGAGATTCTTTATAACGCACAGCGCATTGATAATAATGCTGCAGCTTTGAAATTGAAGATGGAGGAGATTAGCCACTACGCTAAAGTTCCCGAATCATATCAGGAAAAACTGGCTTTACAAGCTAAATTTGGTTTGGCTGTTGAAAATTGGATTCAAGAGAATGAAGTGGATGCAGCAGCCATCCAATGTTGGGATTCTTTGGAACAAAATTATGGTTGTGCAGCCTGTGTAACCATGAGTATGTTGGGTGAAAAACTGATTCCGTGCGCTTGTGAAACCGATCTTGCCGGTGCGGTATCAATGTATGCTTTGCGTTTGGCTGCCGGACAACCGGCTGCTTTGCTCGATTGGAACAATAACTTTGCCGACGATCGTAACAAATGTGTATGTACACATTGTGGTAACTTCCCGAAGAGCTTTGTGAACAATGACTTGAAACTGGGTCCTCTCGGTGTGTTGGGACGTACGCTGGGTAAAATCAATACTTTTGGAGCAGTGTATGGTAAATGTACTGAAGGACAATTCACTTTCTTCCGTATCTCTACAGACGATACCTTGGGCTGCATCAAGAGTTACTTGGGTAAAGGACAGCTGACCAATGACCCTTATGGCATGGATGGATGTATCGCTGTGACTCAAGTAGACAATCTGCAGAAGTTGATGAAATTTATCTGCAAAAATGGTTTCGAACATCATGTGGCCATGGTTCGTACTGATGTAGTAGATGTTCTGCAAGAGGCTATCGACAGTTATCTGGGATGGGATCTTTATGTTCATGAATGATTTTAAATACGTATATCTATAGAAAAAGTCCTGCCCGTCTGATTGGGCAGGACTTTTTTATATCTCTATACTACAAAAAGTTTGTAAACTACAATCCTGTGCGTTTGCGATACTCTATCAGCTCGGCTATGGAGATGACTTTCAGTCCGAAGCGGTGGGCTATCTCTAATAGTTGGGGAAGACGTGCCATAGTTCCGTCGGTATTCATCACTTCAATTAAGGCTCCGGCGGGATGGAGTCCTGCCAGGCGTGCCAGATCGATAGCTGCTTCAGTATGTCCGTCGCGTCCGAGTACACCGTTGTCATTGGCGTATAGAGGACAGATATGTCCAGGTCGGCCGAAGTCTTCGGCTTTATGAGCCGGATTTCCTAACGCTTTGATGGTAGCAGCGCGGTCATGTGCCGATACACCAGTGGTACATCCTTCGCCAAGCAAATCAACCGTTACAGTGAAAGGTGTTCCCAAAAGCGATGTGTTCTTTTGAGTCATCGGTTCCAGTTCCAATTCCTTGCACCGTGCCATAGTGAGGGGGGCGCATAATACTCCTCTTCCTTGTGTAATCATGAAATTCACGATTTCGGGGGTTATTTTTTCGGCTGCCACAATGAAATCTCCTTCATTTTCCCGGTCTTCATCGTCAACCACAATAACCACCCTTCCGGCTTTGATTTCTTCAATGCCTTCTTCGACTGTACTTAATCCTTTTTGTATTTCCATCTTCTAAGTGTTTTTGTTATGCGGCAAAGATACAGAAAGATTTTCAAATGTGTGCAACTAAAAAACAAGGCCTATCAAGTTCCTTTTTATCCTTTTCCAGCTGGTAGATGAAAGAGTCAAGCAGTTTTTTTATCACTGATTTCGGATAGTATTGCATGGGAATCTATCCTTCCTCTTTCAATAGGAAAAATATCTTTTTATGGTTGAAAGTAGGCTGATCAACTTCGAAGACAAGGATGTTTTTCTTTTTTGATTTTTCCCCGACATATCATTGGTGTATGATTTTCTGATTTTTGGTATCATTATACTAATAAATTAGGATTGTATTGTAACATGTTTCTGCAATAGGTTCTGAAAATGCTAATTTTTTGGTATTGTAGTGTTGTCGATACAGAAAGTAACTTTGTACTCACGAAAAAGGAACGAGATTTGTCTTTTTTAAGATAGAAAATTATAAATGAATAGGTAAAAAGATTGTTGATGAGGAAGAAGGGTATCATTATTTTAATTGTATTGTTTATATGTAGTGTTTCTGTTATCGGACAAAATATATTGTCGGGGAAGGTATTGGCAGAAGATAAAACACCCATTGATTTTGCTACAGTATATTTGAAAGGAACAAACAATGTGTGTAGAACAGATGAACGTGGTATATATCATCTTAAAGCTGTTGAAGGAGAATATGTGTTGGTGGTTTCAGCTATTGGATATGAAACATACGAAGAAAAGATAACAGTTCCGGCAGGGCATCATCGAAGGAATAAACGAATAATAATACTTAATTCTTCGATAGCAGAACTGGATGAGGTTGTAGTTACATCTACAGGAGTAGATAGGGTTAAGAAAACAGCATTTAATGCAGTGGCTGTAGACACAAAGGAGCTTTACAATTCAACAAAGAGCCTTGGCGAAGCGCTTACTCGGCTTCCTGGAGTTAAACTTAGAGAAACGAGTGGTGTAGGATCAGACATGCAGATTATGCTTGATGGTTTTAGTGGGAAACATGTAAAGGTGTTTATTGACGGTGTTCCTCAAGAAGGTGCAGGAACAGGATTTGATCTTAATAATATACCGGTAAATTATGCAAAGAGAATAGAGGTATATAAGGGAGTTGTTCCTGTAGATTTCGGCACAGATGCTATTGGTGGTATTGTAAATGTGGTAACGGATAAAAATAAAAGGGAACTATTTCTAGATGCTTCTTACTCTTACGGCTCTTTTAATACACATAAGTCATATGTAAACTTCGGTCAGAAATTAAAAGGTGGTTTCACATACGAGGTCAATGCTTTTCAGAATTTCTCAGACAATGATTATTACATAGAGACATTACTGTCCCGTAAAAATGGATAAATAGTTCTTTGAAATAATTGAAATATAG
>Cinder_p2__coassemble_2602_pt1 | contig 10846 bp, 5 predicted proteins | sample Cinder_p2__metabat2_low_PE_026 | metagenome-assembled genome bin Cinder_p2
AAAATTCCAGCCATCATTCTGTATGAATATACAAAACAAAAAGAGGAAGTCCTTTTCGAACTTCCTCTTTTTCCGGGTGGCAGATGGGACTCGAACCCACGACATTCAGAACCACAATCTGACGCTCTAACCAACTGAACTACAGCCACCATTTTAATTTTCAACATCTGTAAGAACCTCTTATTCTCAAATGCGATGCAAAGATAGGCATAATTTTGAAACCTGCAAACACTTCGGCTTATTTTTTTAAAAATAATATTCTTTTATGCCCTTATTATGCTTTTCGAAGAGCTTTCTGCTTTCTTGAAGGAAATACTCGAGCTTCACTTCTTCAGCAGGCGAAATACCTTTGGGAGGATTAGTGGCCGGATAGAGCTTGTACTGTTTCTTTCCACTCAGTATCGGACGAGATACCCACACCAAACTATAGTCGCAATGAACCATATGGGTGACTCCTTTCTTTTTCTGCAACCGCAAACGCACCATCAATCCGCCATCGGTTCCTATTTTCGACATGTTACTGATGTAATTTCCCAAAGAATAGACCACCAGATGCTTACGCGAAGTATCGGCAGCATGGGCCACAACCTCAATGGGCTGCACCACATGAGGATGCGAACCGATGATATGGTCCACCCCCTCGTCCAACAACCACTTTGCCAATTTTCGTGTAGAATCTTCGGGTAAAGATTTATATTCCATCCCCCAATGCATAAGTGCTATAATAGCGTCGGCACAAAGTCTTTTCGCCTCATGAATGTCTTGCTTTATCTGTACCGTATCGATATAGTTCACCACTTGAGGAGACTGGACTTTTAACCCATTGGTACCATATGTATAATTAAGAATAGCAATACGCAATCCATTCTTTTCCAACAATAACGGATAGCGCTTGGTACGCTCATCGGCATTGAGATAAGTGCCCGCATAAGGAATATTCAGCGAATCGAGCATCCTCACCGTGCGTTCCAACCCCTTCTTGCCTCTATCCAGACAATGATTGTTGGCCGTAAGCAATACATCGAATCCAACCCGTTTGAGTGCTTCCAAAAACTCATCGGGTGCACTGAATTGCGGATAACCTTTATAAGGTTTTCCAGCTAAAGTCACCTCCAAATTTGCCACTGCCAAATCGGCCTTTTCTATTTCCGGTCGCACAAGGTCAAAACAAGTATCATAGCTATAACCCGATTCGGTACGAGCTGCGTCAATCTGTGCCTGATGTTGCATTAAATCTCCCACAAATAGTAAATCCACAGTTTGGGCAGGAACTTTTCCAGCCAATAACCAAACAACGCACAACGCAAACAAGATTTTCAAGTTCTTCATATCTATTTTTACTGATAATACGACAAAGATAACAGTTTACAACGAAACACCTCCTATACGAAAGTTTTTCCCATAAAAAAGCAAAGTAATAAAATCAAACCACGCATACTCATAAAAGAACGGTGCAAAAAAAGAGTCATGCCCATCTCCCAGAATTTCCAGGAGCAAAGGCACGACTCTTCTTTATATCCTAATCTCTAAGGCAATTAATCCTTATAGACTTCTTTTTTTCCTGCCAACAAGGTGTTTTTCATCAACGACACAATGGTCATCGGTCCTACTCCACCTGGCACGGGAGTAATGAACGAGCACTTGGGTGCCACTTCATCAAACATCACATCACCAGTCAACTTAAAACCAGATTTACGTGTTGCATCCGCCACACGTGTTGTACCTACATCTATCACTACAGCACCTTCTTTTACCATATCAGCTTTCACAAAATTAGGTTGTCCCATAGCCGCAATGATGATATCTGCTTCTCTACATTCTTTTACCAAATCCTTCGACCGACTATGGCATACAGTTACAGTAGCATCGCCCGGATAAGCTTTCTGCATCATCAAAGAAGCCATCGGCTTACCCACAATATTACTACGTCCCAATACAACACACTTCTTTCCTGAAGTTTCAATGTTGTAACGCTTCAAAAGTTCTATGATACCATTCGGGGTCGCAGAAATATAACAAGGCAATCCGATTGACAAACGTCCCACATTAATAGGATGGAATCCGTCTACATCCTTTCTGTAATCAATTGTTTCAATAACCTTCTGTTCGGAGATGTGCTTAGGCAAAGGGAGCTGTACGATAAATCCATCGATATCGACATCAGCATTCATTTCTTTTACCTTCTCCAGCAGTTCTTCTTCGGTCACATCTGCTTCATAACGAATCAGGCTAGACTTAAAGCCACATGCTTCACATGCCTTCACTTTTGCAGCTACATAGGTTTCACTTCCACCGTCATGACCTACAAGAATAGCCGCCAAATGCGGACGCTTGCCACCTTTAGCCACAATTTCGGCCACTTCGGCTGCAATTTCCTGCTTCACTTGTTCTGCGATTGCTTTTCCGTCAATAAGTTGCATATCATTTTTCTTTTAAAAGATTTCACTTCATCTTGGGCATACCCGGCATTTTAGGCATCCGTCCCATCATCTTACCCATTTTACTTCCGGTAACCATCTTCATCATCTTGCGTGTCTGGTCGAACTGTTTCAACAAACGATTCACTTCTTGCAAACTAGTACCGCTACCTTTAGCAATACGCATACGTCGCGAGTTATTCAGTATTTCGGGATGTGTACGTTCTTTCGGTGTCATAGAGTAAATAATGGCTTCTATTCCCTTGAATGCATTATCATCAATCTCCACATCCTTAATGGCTTTTCCCACACCTGGAATCATCGAAGCCAGATCTTTCAGATTACCCATTTTCTTTATCTGCTGAATCTGAGCCAAGAAATCATTAAAATCGAACTGGTTCTTTTCAATTTTCTTTTGCAGACGTTTGGCTTCAGCTTCGTCATACTGTTCCTGAGCACGCTCCACCAGCGAAACAATATCACCCATACCCAAAATACGGTCGGCCATACGAGAGGGATGGAACAAGTCGATGGCTTCAAGTTTCTCGCCTGTACCTACAAATTTGATAGGTTTGGTCACTACGGTACGTATAGAGAGCGCCGCACCACCACGAGTGTCACCATCGAGTTTGGTTAATACCACTCCATCGAAATCCAAACGTTCGTTAAACTCACGCGCCGTATTCACGGCATCCTGTCCAGTCATTGAATCCACCACAAACAGGGTTTCATCCGGTTCGATAGCATTTTTGATAGCCTCAATCTCGTTCATCATCATCTCATCCACGGCTAAACGTCCGGCAGTATCCACTATCACCGTATCATATCCTTTAGCCTTAGCCTCTTGAATGGCATTTTGTGCTATTTGAATGGGATTTTTGCTTTCCGGTTCACTATATACCGGCACCTGAATTTGTTCTCCGAGTACTTTCAACTGCTCAATAGCTGCCGGACGATATACGTCGCACGCCACCAACAAAGGCTTACGATTTTTCTTGCTCTTCAGCATCAGAGCCAACTTGCCCGAGAATGTAGTTTTACCGGAACCCTGCAAACCCGACATCAAGATGATAGCCGGACGATTCTTTAACTCGATTTCAGCTGTTTCACCTCCCATCAATGTGGTCAGCTCATCATGCACAATCTTAACCAGCAACTGGCTTGGTTTTACAGCAGTGAGTACGTTCTGTCCCAATGCCTTCTCCTTTACGGTATCTGTAAAGGTTTTCGCCACTTTGTAGTTTACGTCGGCATCAAGCAATGCTTTTCGCACATCCTTCAGCGTTTCGGCAACATTGATTTCGGTGATTTTGCCTTCACCTTTCAAGATTTTAAACGACCGTTCAAGTCTTTCACTTAAATTATCGAACATATTGTATTTCTTTTTTTATTTTATTTTCGTGTATGTCTGGTTATCAGCTTGCAAAAATATAAAAAACTTCTGAAAAGCTTAAATGCCCGACATGCATTTCTAAACAGAAGCATACAAAAGCTTTTCAAAACGTCTGTTTTCCTTGCATGTCGGGCATATCATCTCCCCACGCCATTCATTTTTCTTTTATTCTACTGTCAGCACAGCTCCTGCCGAATGTGCATTCAATTCAGGAGCATAAGCCGATTGTGCCGTAGCTACACCCAATCGGTAAGTTCCGGGGGTTGTCAGCACATATTCCATGATGAATACATGCGTACCTTTACGGAAGGAATCAACAAAATAGCGCACCGATGCATCCTTCACCACACGGTAATATCCCATACCTTCACTCCAACGATAGCCCGATGACACCACTCCCTGCTCCATGCAAGCCGCCTGTTTATCCTCTATCTGAACAAAATCCAGGTCGCGGTCGGTTGATACCATCACACGCGACTGCACCTTATCGCCTACCGACAGCACCTCACCGGATTTTACTTCTTGCCATTGTTCTTTTCCATCCAACACCCGACGAACCAACAATCTGCGCTCCACTTTCAGTCCGGAAGTATGTGCACTCACTTTGTCCAATTCTTCCAGATATTGTGCGTAAACCGCTCCCCACGCCGGCTTGTCGGCTTTGCTTTTTACCGTCAGAATACGGGGACTATGGTCTTTTTTATCCAAATGAATTATTTCCTTTATATACCCCAATACCGAAGCTTCATCCTCTGCTTTCACCTGTTTCCCATCCAAAAACAACTCGGCCGGTTCCGAAGCATCCAGCCATGAGGAGCAATTCTTCAACAAGGCATAGACAGCATTCACACTGTTGAAGGGATTATTCCAGGCCTGTACCTGCTTCTGCTTGAGCAGCCATTGGCTGTATTCTTGAACCACAGCTTCGTCTACACCTAGTTCTCTACAAGCTTCCATTACCATCACCTGTGTGGGAATTCGATAATCAGCCCAAGAATAGCGCGCTATTCCTGCATCGTAATAACGTCCCATTTCAGGAGACTGCACAGCATATTCCAGCACAGACTGCAGGAACGAACGACTCTTTTCCTCTTTCTTCATGCGATGAAGAACGACAGCAGCCAATGACTTTCCAAAGATGGTCAGGTCAGCCGGCATATCGGCCAGTTTCTGTATGAAATAGTTCTGAGCTTCTTTTTTCTCCTCTGTCAGCACAATATTGGAGAGCGAGTTCAGATAGAGAAAATGAAGAGTCATTTCCGAAGGCTGAGAACCTGTTTTTCCGTTCTCTTCGTCCTTCTTCGAACGTCTGTACTCCTCTACCATATCAGTAACCAGATAATTTATTCCCTTTTTCATCATTTCATCCATTTCCGAAGCATATCTGCCATCGGTCAAAGCATTAAGACGAACCAACATCTCAGTTATGGAAGTGGTTATGTAGCGACTTCCCGGCATACCTTCGTACCAGCTCCATGCTCCATCCCCACGTTGCAAAGCCTTTAACTTTTCAAAATAATACCCTGCTTTGGAATCCATTGAATTTATATCAAAAAGAGTCGCCAAACGGTTACGTTGTTCCTTTTCGTTTGCAGCATCCTTGAGCCACGGAGTTTCCTCCAACAATAAGTTCTTCAACTCCCAGTTCTTCTGCAACTGACTCCACAGTGTCTCTGCATTACCTCCCTGTGCTTTCCATGCACGGCAAACCTCTTGGATACGAGGATAAGAAGCTGCTATCCATCCCCCCAGGCGCACGGCATAATAGGCAGCAGCCAACGATAGGGCATCTTGTTGCAAAGGCTCTGCCAACGAAGGTAATGCCATAACTGCATACCACACCGGATTGGACGTAAATTCCACTGTCAACCGGCGTTCGGTAGCCGTATCACTTCCAGAATTAAATAAGCCCTGCAAATCGGTACTCTGTCTTCCTGTCTTATTTACTGTTATCATCTTACTCTCTGTTATCCATTCCTTATTACTCAATACAGGCAGATATCGTTGCTCACCATCGCCAAATTCCTTGTTTTGTGCCACCATGCGGCAAGCCAGCAATCCCACTTGCTCCACATTCACTTCAAAGAAAACTACTACACTCTTTCCTGCCTCTACCGTAAAATTCTGTTTTTTCGAAGCATATACTTTTTCGGTTTGAGGATCAAAGAGTTCCATCCGCACCACACCTTTCTGCATCTTGCCCGAACGATTGTAAATGGTTGCGGGAAGCACAGCCTCATCGCCTGCACGTAGGAAACGCGGCAACTTTAGCTGAAGCATAAATTCTTTGTTTGCCACAACCTTTTCCTCCACCAAACCGTAACACATATCCTTGGTATGTGCCAATCCCAGAAATCTCCAAGTGGTCAGACTTTCGGGCAATGTGAACGAAAGAGTAGCCACACCATCCTTATCAGTACGGATGTGAGGATAGAAGAATGCGGTTTCGGAGAAATTCTGACGCATCTGTCTATCAGTTTCGACTGCTTTGCCTGCCGATACCTCTTCTGTAGATTCCACTTCCTGTTCGAACAGCCGGAATTCTGTTTCCTTGCTTTCGTCCATAACTTTCGGTGCAGCAAAGTTCATCACACTCCCCACAAGCGTCCGCCGAGATACCGCATCATATACAAATCTTCTAGCAAGCATCTGCAGCTCTTTGCCCCATCTGTCGAAAATCCAGCTCACCAAATCATATTTGTTTACCTGCAACACATCCGGATTGATACATATAGGACGATTCTCTCCATAAGGACTTAAATGCAAAAATGGCACATAGGGGATATGCACAGATTCATTCACATACAGATTCCAATACAAGCGGCTATATACGTCGAGCGAAGCATCGTAAAGTGTAGTCAACAGTTCGGCATCAGCCGGTTTACCGTCAGGCATAAGAATCTTCAAACGCCATTCTTCTTTTTCTCCCGGACGAAGCTTGTTGCGGAACGTTTCCCATTTGAGCTGCAAGTTACGGTCTTTCGTTGCCGGAGCAACAGCGATTTCTCCCTTATATTGTTCTCCGTTTCTCACCGTCATCCATTGTACCAGAATACCGTCGGCATATTCCGGCCGGTTTTCATAGCGCAAGGTCATCAATGTATCGGTCAGTATCATGTATTTAGATTCCAGACATTTGTCTTTCGAAAACACATTATAATAGAGAAATACATCTTCGCCTGCTGTTCCTAAATAAAGTGTCACCGGCTTACCTCTTTCTATTTTATGTTCGTCGGCATAATACCATAACCATTCTTTTACCGGAGCTTTTTTGTCGTTCTTACCGAAAAGTATCAATTCACTCTTTGAATCATAAAGCCGGTTTTTATGATCTTTCACCTCAGCCTTCACTACATACTTGCCAGAAGGCAACTGTGTTAAACCCTTAGGGACAAAGAAACGATTGGTTTTAAACATCCCTGTCAGTACCGGTTCACCTTCCACATCATCCTTTCCTAGTTCCTGTTTCACCGGACAAACCTTGTAAACCCCCTCCATATCCACATTATTCCAAGCAGAATTTCGTACCGTCACCAAAATAGAATCTGGATTCTCCTTCATCCAAGAGTTTCTTCCGGTATTTACTCTAATGTTTGCTGAATGGTGACCAGCCTGAAAAGACAAACTTTCTTCCTGCGTTTCTCCGGCACTACCTGTCACTTCCACCCGAGCTTCATAAAAAACATCCTGCCACTTGATTAAATTGTCAACCGGTTTCAAAAACAGCGGAATACAGAATTCTCCAGTTTCATCGGTAACAGCCGTAAATACCAACGGCTTTTCCTCTTCTGGCAATCTGAAGGAATAAGCATTACGATTCACCGTACATTTCACAATAGCATCTTCCACAGCCATCCCCATGTAATTCGTGGCTTTTCCCCGCAAACGAATGGTGTCTCCCAACGCAAACAAATCTTCTATGGGATACATCTTCACTTCAAAAGCCGGACGCTTGTATTCCTCCACCCTGCAAGTTATCGTTTCTTTATTACAACGCACCAACAACGTTCCAGGCATGCATGTTTCCGGCAAGATCATCTGCGTACTGAACGAACCCATATTGTTAGTCTTCAATTGTTTTTTAAACAACACTTTACCTCTATTATCTTGCACTTCCAGATTTGCCACGCATCCTTCTGTCGTTTTAAATTGCTTGTCTGAACCTTCAAAGATCAATCCACTTATCTGCATCACTTGTCCGGGACGATACACTGCACGGTCAGTAAACAAGTTGACCGAAGTCAAACTTTCCGTTTCCGAGCTTTGCAACATATACCATTTACTGAAAGACAACGTATCTGTCCGTCCACAAGATTCTTTTGATACCAACAAAAACAAGTTTTTTTGTTCCTTGTATTCATCGAACAACCATTCGCCCTTGGCATTGGTCTCAGACTTGGCCAGCGATACAAAGACCGGTTTCCGCAAAGAATTATCTTGTTTTATAATTTCCACCTTCGCTCCTTCTACCGGATGACCGCTCCTACTATCTACAACAAGCACCTGTACACTCCTGTCCGGCATAAGTCTTAATATAGGATACAACGTGGTGTAATTCAACCTTTGATGCGCCTCTGCTTTCCCATCATTCACTTCTGCCCGGTATATTCCCGGTTTAGGTAAAGACTTAAGAACAAGCACTGTGTCCTCGTAGGCATAAGGAGCTTTCATATTTAGGACAAAATTGCATTCCTGCACCACTTGGTTTGTTTTTTCATCCACTATGCGCACATTCAGTTTGTTTATGGAACGATATCTCAGATTCATTTGTAGCTTTTCTCCTGCCAACGAAAGATTTTTCCAGGAATAGTCCATAAAAGGAGAGGTCGCATAATCTCTTCTCATTTTAAAAAAATCGGCATATTTATAATTAGGATACTTGGCCAAAGCCTCGCTACTCACCACATATTCCAAGGAGTCTCCTGGATTCTGCAATCCATTTAAATAACCATGATACAAATAAGGAGCAATGTGTTTCTTTTCATTCACAATCGTCCATGCACGCACACTGTCGGCCAGCCGGATTTCTTTTTTCATCCTACTCTCCGAAACACCATAACAATATTCATAAATTGCTTTTTGGAGTTTCATCATATAGAAAGCGTCATTATTTCCCGAATCTTGATAATAAGCTATCGCCTCATCATAGAAGCGGTACATAAGCGAATCAGGACGTCTATCGGCATTAACCTGTTTTAAATCAAAAAGCATCAGCGACAAGAGGTCGTGCCCGAACAGAGCACTGTCCTCTCCTTTTTCTATGAGAAACGAATAATTGTCCACATGTGTCTTACCCAACGCGGCAATATCTGCAAATGCCTTTTCATAACACTGCCATCCATATTCTTTCAAAGCATTAAAAGACCATTCAGACAGCTTGTCCAACGTAGCACTTCCGCCCTCGTATCCTCCGTATATACCTTCTATACAACACAAGGCTTTTCCTTGAACAAAAAACAATACAGCACGATTCACTCGGTTGGATTCCGCTTCGGCCCAACGATTCAGATACCGGATATCTGTATACAGACTGTCACGACTGATTGCCGCACGGCTAGTCATACGCGTAAGATAAGCTTTCAGTTTCTGTTGGAAATTGTTTTCTCTCTCCGCTTTTCGGAAAATATTCTCTGACAAACGAATTACCGTTTCCGGCAAATCTTTCTTTTGCTGCTCCTCCACTTCACGCCACAATTTTTCATAACTTTGTGCCGCCAAAGGCAATGTTCCTAAAAACATTGCCAGCAAGAGCATTGTCTGGCTGAACAGGCTTCTTTTCATATTCTTTTCTTTTTAAAATTCATTATATAAACCGAGGTCACAAAAATATTACTGCACATTGGGCTGCTAAATATAATTAAATCACCTCTAATAACCTCTATTTTTTACTATTTTCGTTCAGCAATTCAAAACAATGTCCTTACGTAAAATCATACATATTGACATGGATGCGTTCTATGCTTCCATTGAACAGCGCGACCATCCGGAACTGCGTGGAAAAGCCATTGCCGTGGGACGTTCAGAGGAAAGGGGTGTAGTGGCAGCAGCCAGTTACGAAGCCCGAGCCTTCGGGGTACGGTCGGCCATGTCATCGGTCAAAGCCAAAAAACTGTGTCCTGAACTAATTTTCGTACCGGGACGGATGGAGGTATATAAAGAAGTTTCGACACAAATTCATGAGATTTTCAGAGAATATACCGATATCATCGAACCCTTGTCCATTGATGAAGCATTTTTGGATGTAACAACAAACAAGAAAGGTATGGAGCTAGCAGTAGATATTGCCAAGGAAATTAAACAACGCATCCGAAACGAACTGAACCTGGTAGCTTCTGCCGGCATTTCCTACAATAAATTTCTAGCTAAAATAGCATCAGACTACCGAAAACCCGACGGACTATGTACCATCCATCCCGATCAGGCACAAGAATTTATCGACCAACTGCCGGTAGAATCTTTTTGGGGTGTGGGAAAAGTCACGGCTAAAAAAATGCACTCTCTGTTCATACACACCGGCAAAGACCTACGTGCCTGCTCATTGGATATGCTTACACACTATTTTGGGAAAGCAGGAAAACTCTATTATGATTTTGCCCGAGGAACAGACAACCGTCCGGTAGAAACCATCCATATCCGGAAATCACTTGGGTGTGAACATACTTTGGAACGCGATCTCAACGAACGAACCGCCTTAATTATTGAACTCTATCATGTGGTAACAGAATTAGTGGAACGGTTGGATCGTCATCATTTCGATGGGAATACACTTACATTAAAAATAAAATTTCACGATTTTAGTCAGATAACACGTAGCTTGAGCACCGATACCCGTCTGCATTCTCTTCAAGACATTCTGCCATTAGCAAAAAAACTACTAAAAGAAGTAGACTATGCGCAACATCCTATACGCCTCATCGGGCTTTCAGTTTCCAATCCCCGGGAAAAGCACAAAGAAACATGGAAACAACTAGTATTACCGTTTAAAAAATAAGGGGGCTTCATCGTGCATATCCTTTTCAAGAACTCACTGTTCGTA
>Cinder_p2__coassemble_2606_pt1 | contig 10811 bp, 9 predicted proteins | sample Cinder_p2__metabat2_low_PE_026 | metagenome-assembled genome bin Cinder_p2
CCCTGGACCCATTGATTAAGAGTCAATTGCTCTACCAACTGAGCTAAGAGTGCATTTTTTTGTTTTGTGGTTGCAAAGATATGTAAAAAAAATGTTTAGACCAAACAACAAGAAGCTAATTTTAAAGTTGAATATCTTTTTTTTGTTTTTTATTTGTTTGCAATTCTTTTATAGAGCTTATTCATTGAAAAAGTGTAGCTTTGTTGCAAAGGAAGATTATTGATTTCATGAAGTCGCGCATTCTATATTTTTTGTTTACGATGTTGTTTTTGAGTTCGCTTTTCTCGTGTCGGTATCAGATAGGGAATAAAGAAATAGCTATGGCTGACTCATTGAATCGTTTGTCTTACGGTTACCGCTATGTGAATTTAGATTCATGCCGTCTGTATGCAGGGAAGGCATTAGTGGCAGCTTTAGGAAATTCTACATCTATAGCACAGGCATACAATAATTTGGCTTTTCATTATTTTATGAAGATGGATTTTGAAAAGTCACGTTCTTACTATCAGAAGGTTTATGAAGTTTGTCGTAATGAATTGGAATTGTTGGTGGCAGATGTAGGTATGATGAAGATTTGTCAAAGGACATCAGAAAATAAAAAATTTTATGATTTTAGAAACAGTGCATTGCAACGGATGGAACGTATAGATGAAGATGTATCAGCTCTTGATAAAAATGAAAAGCTTCGTTTGGTATTTGCGCGTTCTGAATTTCATATTGTATCTAGTATATACTTTTTTTATTTACAACAGTTGCCACAATCTTTGGAAGAAATTAATAAGTTATACCAGATGCCGGAGCTTTCGCTTGATACAGCTCAATATTTATACTATCTTTATATGAAAGGTTCCGGGAGTCTTTGTGAAGGAATTGATGCTGAAGATGTAACAATAAAGGAATTTGACTATCTGACTCGTTGTTTAGGTGAAGGTTATTCTTATATTTATTTTGAGGCGAATTGTTTGCAGGCTTTGGCAGAAATGTTAAATGATGCGCAACGAGCTGAAGTATTGAAGCGTCGTAGAGGTCCGGTTATGAAAATGCTGAATGCGGAAAATTTGCCTGATTCTCTATTGCCTTCGTATTTTGCTGGTAAAGCTTTAGAGAAATTTCGTCAGTATGGAGATATTTATCAAATAGCTGGTGCTTATCGTACATTGGGTTCTTGTCTTATTGGGCGTGGAAGGTATGCTGAAGCTGTAGATAGTCTTCAAAAGGCTTTGGATTATGTGACATATCATCATAACCATTATTACTCATGTGCAGATTCGATACATAAATTGTCGGTTTATAGTACAGACAGTGTACCCACAGAATTGTTGTGGATGCGTGATGATAAAGTACAAACAGTTCCAGAGTGGATAGCACGTATTCGCGAGCAGCTGAGTATAGCTTATGCTGGATTAGGCTTGAAAGTTAAATCGGATTATAATCGGAATATTTATTTGGACATTTTAGATGTGACTCGTCAAGATAAAGAATTGGAAAGTCGCTACGAATGGTTAGAACAAGAATCTTCGTGGTTGAATGGATGGTTGTTTGTGGTGATGATAGTATTATTGTTGATGTCTGCATTATTTATCCTATTAAATAGAAGATGGAAACGTAATAATGCACAGCAAGTAGAAAAACTGAATGATGCTTTGGAATTATGTCGTAAGTTGCTTGCTCTTCCACTTAGCGAAGAACCCGAAGAGGAGGCTGTTACCTTAGTGGTTGGGATAATTCGGGAAGATTTTAGAAAATTATTTGGATGTGAAGTAGATATAAAGACTGACAATGGTGCGATATTGTTAGAACCCATTGGAACGTTGGGTAAGGACGAACGTGCGTTATTGGAAGTGGTGCGCCCTTATGTAGAACATGCCGTGTGGAGTGTGCACCGTTTTGCTGTGTTGGATGATGAGTATCGCCAGCTGGAAACAGAACGTTATATTTATGAACAGCATATAGCCGAAAATAAAAGGCAGAATGTGGTGAAGAAAGCATGTGTTTCTATTGTAACTGGAATTGTGCCATATATAGATCGAATTATCAATGAGGTACGTAAATTATCAGATCCTGTATATTCGGATAATGAAGATATAAAAAGAGAAAGGTATCGTTATATTGATGAGTTGGCGACACGTATTAATGAGCACAATGAGATTTTAGCATCGTGGATAAAAATGAAACAGGGAACACTCAGCTTGAATATTGAAATCTTTGAGTTGGAAGAGTTGTTTGGATTACTGTTGAAAGGACGTAGAACTTTTGAAAATAAAAACCAGACTTTGGATGTGAAATCAACAAAAGCTGTAGTTAAGGCAGATAAAGCTTTGACCCTTTTTATGATAAATACGTTGATGGAAAATGCGCGAAAATATACTCCAGAGGGAGGATACATTGAGGTTTTTGCTGAAGAAACTGCAGATTTTGTGGAAATTTCGGTGAAAGATAATGGTCGTGGGTTATCTGTTGAAGATGTAGAACGGATTATGAATGAAAAGGTATATGATTCTGCACAGATAGGTATGGAAGGAACGGAAGCAGATACAGAGTTGAAGAAAAATAAAGGAAGTGGTTTTGGATTGATGAATTGTAAAGGTATAATTGAAAAATATCGGAAAACAAATCAAATCTTTAAGGTCTGTGTGTTCGCGGTGGATAGTATTAGGGGGAAAGGAAGCCGTTTTTATTTTCGTTTACCTCTTGGTATGCAGAAGACGATGTCTATACTTTTCTGCATAATGGCTTCTTGGGTTACAATATCTTGTAGTCAGACTATTCATAAATCAGAAAAAGAGACTCAAGAAAAGATTTCGTATTATGATAAGATGTTGGATCGGGCTTCAGCATTTGCAGATTCGGTTTATTTTTCTAATTTATATAGACGATATGAAACAGCCTTGATTTATGCAGATTCGGCAGTTCATTACTTGAATTTGCATTATTTGGCACGTAACCAAAATGGAAGTTCTTTGATGAAATTAGATGGGCAAGGTGATGTTGCTGAGATTATCTGGTGGAATGATGGTTTTGAAACCGATTATCATATTGTTCTTGATGTGCGAAATGAGGCAGCTGTTGCTGCATTGGCTCTAAAACAATGGAAAGTTTATCAATATAATAATTCGGCTTATACATTGCTGTATAAATTATTGAGCCGAGACACTTCTTTGGAAAGGTATTGTGTGGAAATGGAACGCTCTTCAGCCAATACTACAGTCAGCATTATTCTGTGTGTAATGTTGTTGATTTTGTTTTGGGTAGGATATTATCTACTTTTTTTTCGTCATCGTATGCTCTATCGTTTTAATTTAGAGCAAGTGCTCGAAATAAATAAAGTATTGCTTCGGTCCTCTGTTCGTTATGCCGGAAACGATAGTGACTGGAAAGATATGTGGCAGAAGTTGCTTCATGATGCTTTTGAGTGTATGGCCGATTTGTTGCCGTTATGTTCGTGGGGTGTGGCTGTCAGTCGAGAAGAAGTTGGGCGTTCGGAACCGGTTTTTTATCCAAATGTACCGGCTTATGGAGGAATGCCGTCATGGATAGATGAATGTTTTATATCGCGTACACGAATTTATTCAGATGATGGATGTTTGGGATTTTTCCCTTTATTGGCAGATTGGGACGGTAGTGAACAATGTGCTGGTGTATTGATAGTGCAAACCGAACGTAAACAATTTCCGGCAGAAGGGCTACTGTTAGAACTTATTGCACGTTATGTGGGTATTTTATTGGTAAATAATACAATCCGTGTGAAACAGACTTATCGTGATTTGGAATTACTGAGTGACGATAAAGCTCGTGCTCGGCATGAAGAGAATATATTGCATGTTCAGAATTTAGTGTTAGATAATTGTTTATCAGCTATTAAGCATGAAACATTATATTATCCGAATCGAATTAAGCAGATTGCTGATAGGCTGTTTGCTGGATTGTCGCATGAAAAAGAAGAAGAACAAACTAGAACAATGACTGAAGTAGTAGAATATTATAAAGGGGTTTTTTCATTGTTGGCTTCTTGTGCGGTTAGACAATTGGAAGAGGTAACATTTCGTAGACAGACAGTTGTTGCTACTGATATATTGTCTGCTGCTATGAAATGTGTAAAACGTCTGAAACGGAAAACAGGACTTGAAATTACTCTTCATACAGAAGCTGAGGACGTTTGTATAAAAGGAGATAGAGTTTTATTATTTTTTTTGGTGGAAAATCTGTTAGGTGAAGCTTTTGGTGTTAAGGTTGATGGTGATTTGTATTTGAATATCGTTAGTGAAGGGGATTTTGTGAAGTGTTCTTTTTCTGATACTAGGCGTACTTTGACCCAGGAAATATTGAATAGTTTGTTTTATCCTGGAGATCGGATGATAAATACTTCGAGTGGTCAATTAGTAGGTACGGAGTATTTGATTTGTAAGCAGATAATTCGTGAGCATGATGAATATATGGGGAAACGAGGATGTAGAATAAATGCTGAAGTAGACCCCAGTGGTGGTTTTACGGTATGGTTTACAGTACCTCGTGCAGAAATAAATAAAATTAAAGACGAAAAGCATGGATAAAAAATTTAGAGTAATTATAGTAGAAGATGTAAAGTTAGAATTGAAGGGTACGGAAGAAATTTTTCGTAATGAAATACCTGAAGCTGAGGTTATAGGTACAGCTATGACTGAGAAAAGCTTTTGGGAGTTAATTCAAATGCAATTGCCCGATATGGTATTGCTTGATTTGGGATTAGGAGGTTCAACGACTGTAGGAATAGATATTTGTAAGAATATTCGTAAGAAATATCCTTCGGTAAAGGTCTTGATATTTACAGGGGAAACATTAAATGAAAAACTATGGGTTGATGCACTTGATGCCGGTGCTAGTGGAATAGTCTTGAAAACAGGAGAGTTGTTGACTAAAACAGAAGTACAGAGTGTGATGGAGGGTAAGCAGTGGGTGTTTAATCAGCCCATATTAGAGAAAATAGTTACTCGTTTTCGTCAAGTGGTATTGAATGAAACTAAACGGCAACAGTCGGTTATAGATTATGACATAGATGAGTATGATGAACGGTTGCTTCGTCATCTAGCATTGGGTTATACTAAGGAAATGATCACCAATTTAAAAGGTATTCCTTTTGGAGTGAAGTCTTTAGAAAAACGTCAGAATGATTTGATTAATCGTCTTTTTTCTGCCGAAGAACGCAGTGGAGTAAATGCTGTACGCTTGGTGGTAAGAGCCTTCGAATTGGGGATTTTGAATTTGAATGATTTGGAAGCGGATGAAGATTAATAAATGCGACATTTACTATTGGACGTATGTAGTGTTTGTACTCTATATAGGTTTAATGATATGTTCTTGGATAGGTGGATTATATGAACTTCCGGTTCGTAACATGCTCAGTCCGGAAGGCATTCGTTGGGTATTACAATCTATGATTCCTAATGTCGAGAATTCGTTATGGTTGGTGCTTTTTGTATTGACTATGGGAGTTGGGGTGTGTATGGAATCGGGTTGGTTTCAAGCTTGTTGGTTTGCTGTGCGTAGTCTGAGTATGACATCTGTGTTATCTCGTAAACGACGGCAAGCTTTATTACTGTCTTCCTTGTTTTTGCTTGTTTATGTATTGGTGATACTCTTTGCCACTTTTTCTCGTTATGAAATTTTGTTAGGTGTAACAGGAACACTGTATCATTCACCTTTTTATATAGGTATGCCTTTTCTTGTTTCTTTGGGAATGGGGTTGACAGGAGGTATTTATGGGTTGGCTTCGGGTAAGTTTCGTGAAGTGTCAGATGTATTTAGGAGTATGTCGGTTTTACCTGTTACGATGGTAGGTTATTTTATTTATTTATTTTGGGTTGTTCAATTTCTTGCAGCATTCCATTATGCATGTTTTGATACATGGTTAGGTTTGGTGAATGTTCATTTTGATGTTCTTTATTTTATTATTTGTTATATTCCTTTGGTGATTATTTTATTAAAACATTTCAGTAGAAAGTGAAATCAATGTTTATGCTATTGATACGTAATAACTGGCAAAATATTATAGGGAATGGGGCAATGCTTTCAGTTTTGAGATAAAATCTTTTTGTTAGGAGATTATGTAGATTTGTTTGTCATTTAACTAATTTAGAAGGTTAGTTTGTATCCTTTCCTATAACTTTGCAAAATCAATCACAACTGAACTACAATATGAATTTCGAATTGGTTTCAGATTATCAGCCTACCGGTGACCAGCCGGAAGCTATTGCACAATTGACAGAAGGAGTGCTTCAAGGTGTTTCTGCTCAAACCTTATTAGGGGTAACAGGTTCGGGAAAGACTTTTACTATTGCCAATGTAATAAAGAATGTGAATAAACCAACACTTGTGTTGAGTCATAACAAGACGTTAGCGGCACAACTCTATGGTGAATTTAAGAGTTTTTTTCCGAATAATGCAGTGGAATATTATGTCTCATATTATGATTATTATCAACCTGAGGCTTATTTACCATCAACGGATACTTATATTGAAAAGGATTTGGCGATAAATGATGAAATTGATAAGTTGAGGTTGGCAGCTACATCGGCTTTACTTTCTGGAAGAAAAGATGTAGTGGTAGTTTCATCGGTTTCATGTATTTATGGAATGGGGAATCCTGCTGATTTTTATGAAAATGTAATAAATATACGTTGTGGACAAAAGCTGGACCGAAATGTGTTTTTGAATCGCTTGGTAGGTAGCTTGTATGTGCGGAATGACCTGAATTTAAATAGAGGAAATTTTCGGGTGAAAGGAGATACTGTGGATATATATTTGGCATATAGTGATAATTTGCTTAGAGTGGTGTTTTGGGACGATGAGATAGATTCCATAGAAGAAGTGGATCCTCTGACAGCCCATCGTTTGATGAATTTTGAGGAGTATAAGATATATCCGGCAAATCTTTTTATGACAACTAAAGAGAGTACGCTACGTGCTATTCACCAAATAGAGGATGATTTGACTAAACAAGTAGAATATTTGAAAGAGATAGGGAAGCCATTTGAAGCAAAACGTTTGTATGAACGGGTAACTTATGATATGGAAATGATGCGTGAATTGGGACATTGTTCTGGAATAGAAAATTATTCTCGCTATTTTGACGGAAGAGAGGCCGGAACAAGACCATATTGTCTGTTAGATTTCTTTCCGAAAGATTTTTTAATGGTAATAGATGAGAGTCATGTGAGCGTACCTCAAATAAGTGCAATGTATGGAGGTGATCGAGCACGTAAAATAAATTTAGTGGATTATGGATTTCGTTTGCCTGCAGCATTGGATAATCGACCGTTGAAGTTTGAAGAATTTGAAGAAATGGCAAGACAAGTAATTTATGTAAGTGCTACGCCTGCAAATTATGAATTGATGAGAAGCGAAGGTGTAGTGGTAGAACAGGTGATTCGACCTACAGGATTACTTGATCCTATTATAGAAGTGCGTCCTAGTTTGAATCAGATAGATGATTTGATGGAGGAAATTCAACAGCGTATAGAAAGTAATGAGCGTGTATTGGTGACCACTTTAACTAAGCGTATGGCAGAAGAGCTAACTGATTATTTGGTGCGCAACGATGTAAGATGTAATTATATTCATAGCGATGTGGATACGTTGGAACGTGTGAAAATTATGGATGATTTGAGACAAGGATTATATGATGTATTAGTGGGAGTGAACTTGTTGCGTGAAGGATTAGATTTGCCAGAAGTGTCGTTGGTAGCAATTTTAGATGCCGATAAAGAAGGATTTTTAAGAAGTCATCGTTCGTTAACTCAGACAGCCGGACGTGCTGCACGTAATATTAATGGCAAAGTAATAATGTATGCCGATAAGATTACCGACAGTATGAGGCAAACGATAGACGAGACAAACCGGAGGCGTGCTAAACAGCTAGCCTATAATGAAGAACATGGGATTGTGCCGAAGCAGATTAAAAAAACACGTAAGAATGTATTATTAGCGACAGAAGAAGAACCTGTTTCAACAGCCGGAGCTTCGAAAGTGTATGTAGAACCTTCGTTTGTGTCAGTAGCTGCAGATCCGGTAGTAGAGTATATGAGTAGAGGACAGTTGGAGAAAAGTATAGAACGTACGCGAAAGCTAATGCAGGAAGCTGCCAAGAAACTGGATTTTATAGAGGCTGCGCAGTATCGTGATGAATTGCTGAAACTAGAGGAAAAGTTGAAAGAAAAACCCATAAAGCAGTGAAGAGACGATGTTATTACGAAAAAATAGCTTAAAAAAGAAGTGCTTCATTGTGATTTTCGGTGCTTATCTGTAAATTTGCACATTATTTTGAATTAAGATGAAGAAAAGTATTACTACAATAGCTTTGGTTTCTGCATGTTTATTCTCATCGTGTGGAAACTACAACAAAATATTAAAGAGCCAAGACTATTCATACCGTTATGAAGCGGCAAAGGAATATTTCTTTAGTGGGCAATATAATAAAGCAACAGTTTTGTTGAATGATATGATTGCCATTTATAAAGGTACCGGAAAAGCGGAAGAATCATTGTATATGTTGGCAATGTGTTATTATGGACAGGAAGATTGGCTGGAAGCTTCATCTACATTTAAGAAATATTATACAACCTATCCAAAAGGAGATTTTACGGAATTAGCTCGTTTTTATACTTGTAAGGCTTTATATAATGATACTCCCGAGCCACGTTTGGATCAAACCAGTACTTTTGAAGCTATTAATGAAATACAGATGTTCTGTGAATTTTTTCCCTCAAGTATTTATCGAGAAGAAGCTCAACAGATGATGTTTGAGTTGCAGGATAAATTGGTGGAAAAAGAATATCTTTCGGCAAAGTTGTATTATAATTTAGGTAATTATATGGGAAACAACTATGAGTCTTGTGTTATTACTGCACAAAATGCTTTGCAAGATTTCCCTTATGCCAAGCGTCGTGAAGATTTGGCTTATCTGGTGTTTGTAGCAAAGTATAAAATGGCTTCGGAAAGTATTCTTGAAAAGCAAGAAGAACGATACCGGGATGTGGTGGATGAATATTATGCTTTTAAGAATGAATTTCCAGAAAGCAAACGAATGAAAGATTTGGAACGTATGTTTCAGAATGCAAGTAAAAAGATTAAAGAATAATATTTTATAAAACAGTATTGATAAAATTATGGATTACAGAAAGACAAATGCGCCAACCTCTACGGTAACACGTGATTTGATGGAATTGTGCGAAGATACCGGTAATATTTACGAAACCGTAGCCATTATAGGTAAGCGTGCAAACCAGATTAGTGTGGAGATTAAAAACGATCTTTCAAAGAAATTGCAGGAGTTTGCCTCTTATAATGACAGTATGGATGAAGTGTCGGAAAATAGAGAGCAGATAGAAATCTCTCGCTATTATGAAAAGTTGCCGAAACCGACATTGATTGCAACTCAAGAATATGTAGAAGGAAAGGTTTATTTCCGCAATCCGGCTAAAGAAAAAGAAAAATTGCAATAATTAACCTGCTAAACACAGACTGCATGATTCAACGTATACAAAGTGTGTATCTCTTTCTGGTAGCAGTTTTGATGATTGTTGTGGCGTTCATCCCTTTGGGCTTTTATGTAGGAGAGGATGGTGCCACTTCAACACTGAAAGCTTGGGGCTTGGAAATGATACAAGATGGTAACAGTGACATATGTGCTTGGGGGCTTATGGCTATTGCATTGCTTGCGGCAATAATTGCGGTGGCTACCATATTTCTTTTCAAAAATAGACCGTTGCAGATTCGTCTGACCTGGTTCAATGTATTAGTGTTGGTAGGTTGGTATGTAGTATTGGCTATATTTATTATGAAATATGATGAATTATTAGTCTCTGCTTCTTTTCATTGTGCACTAGGAACCAGTTTCCCGGCGGTTTCTGTAATATTGAGTATATTGGCACTACGGGCTATTCGTAAGGATGAATGCTTGGTGAAAGCTGCCGATAGATTGAGGTAGGATTTTATATTTAATATGAAAAACTGGATTTTGGTTGCTCCTCTTTTTGAGTAGTAGGCATAATCCAGTTTTTATTTGATATATTTGTGAAGAAATATATAGGTAATTAAACCAATAATGATGGATGTCAAGGCAATACTTGTCAGTATTTTATTTTCTATATTATGGCATAAAAATCCTATTATTAGAATGATGGCTCCTGTTACTATGAGAATAAGCCCAATGTATTTACAGAATTTGTTTATCATTTCTTTTTAGGATAAAAAGATGTGTGTTATTCTTTTGTATTCATGAATATTTTTCTTAGTACATTTTGACTGACACGTAGTTCTTCAATACTAAGTCCGTAAAGGGCTTCCTTTAAGGTGCGGTTAGCAACAAATCTAGTTCGTTCTTCTAGTTCTTTTCCTATTTTAGTTAGATGAATAAGGTTGATTCTTCTGTCAGATTTATCTGATATTCGTACAACAAGATGTATTTTTTCCATGTTGTCGATGAGACGTGTCATACTAGGTTTATCCTTAAAAGTAGCATTACAAAGTTCTTGTTGAGTAACTCCGTCTTTTTCCCATAAAAACAAAAGAACGGTCCATTGTTCTGGAGTTATATCTAGATTGTTCTGACGGAAATTTCTATATAGTTTTCGGTTGATAGCTGCCGAAACTTTTCCATTTAATATGGCAAAAATTAGTCGTATGTCAAAATTAAATTCTTCAGTCATGAAATTATTGTTTAAACAACTTTGCAAAGTTAATATATAGAAGTGGTTTTTCTACTTTATTCAGATGTAAAAAAGAAATAATATTATAAGGTAAAGGAGAAAAAGAGAAGAAAAGTTTGTAGATTTGTG
>Cinder_p2__coassemble_2622_pt1 | contig 10682 bp, 6 predicted proteins | sample Cinder_p2__metabat2_low_PE_026 | metagenome-assembled genome bin Cinder_p2
ATTTCAATGACCTCTTTAGTGTTTTCGAACCGACTTTTGCCGGTTCTATTGTTTTACTTTTAATTTTTCGGTAAAAATTTACCGAAGTATTGTTAATTATAAAATCATATAGAAAAACAATAATAATTTATTGAATGCTTGTTGTTCGTTTTTTAGTGATATGATGGAGAGTGAAAAAATAGTCACTTGTATACATATCTTCTTCAATTATTTCTCGCATAAAATCAAAAGTACATAAAGATTTATTCTTTAATTTTGCATATCACTTAGGATAACCTATGAATATATCAGAATTACAATCTGTTTATGAAAGTCATTCTAATACGAAGGCTTTTATAGCATTAGGAAAGAAAAATGGTTTGAGAACTATTTTCCTGCAAGGACTTTGTGCTTCAGCAGTACCTTTATTTCTTTCTTCTTTTATAAAGAAGAAAGAAAATTCATTCGTTTGTATCTTAAACGATCAAGAGGAAGCGGGATATTTTTATCATGATATGGTACAGATTAACGGAGATACAGATGTGTTATTTTTTCCATCGGCTTATCGTCGTGCCATACGTTATGGACAAAAAGATCCAGCTAACGAAGTACTGAGAACGGAAGTATTGAGTCGTTTGCAGAAGAAAGACGCACCTTTGTGTATTGTAACTTATCCTGAAGCTGTAGCAGAGAAGGTCGTTTCTTTGCAGAATCTTTCAAAACGTACTTTGGTGTTGGAGGCTGGTAAATGTTATGATGCAGTAGAAGTGGGTAAGATATTGTTTGAATTGGGATTTGAACATGTAGATTATGTATATGAACCAGGGCAGTATGCTATGCGTGGAAGTATTATTGACGTGTTTTCATTTTCATCCGAATATCCATTTCGTATTGATTTTTTTGGTGATGAAGTAGATAGTATACGTACATTCGAAGTAAATACTCAATTGTCTAGGGAAAAGAAATGTTCAGTTTCTATTGTGCCCGATTTAGTTGGTTGTGGAAGTGAAGAAGTATCTATTCTTGATTTTCTAGAACCAGATTCTATACTTTGTGTGAAAGATTTGTTATGGGTAAGAGAAAAAATAGAATCGGTACATAATGAAGCTATTTCTCCACAGGCAGCAATGGCTCTTGCAGAAGAGAAAGGGGTGGAACATGTGTTGCTTCCTTCAACCTTAAAAGGAGAGGAATTTATGGTAGGTGTTCATGCTTTTAAAATGGTGGAATTTGGGAATAAGTGTACTGGTATGCCCGATGCTGTGTTGAAATTCACCACAATTCCGCAACCCATTTTTCATAAGAATTTTAATTTAGTAAGTTCTACTTTAAAAGATTTTCTTTCAAGGGGCTACTCTTTATATATTTTGTCAGACAGTGTGAAACAGACTGATCGAATTAGAGCTATTTTTGAGGAGCGTGGGGATGAAATCTTTTTCAACGCAGTGGATAAAACCTTACATGAAGGTTTCTGTGATGAAGATTTGAAGGCTTGTTTTTTTACTGATCATCAGATATTCGATCGTTTTCATAAATATAATTTAAAAAGCGATAAGGCAAGAAGTGGTAAGGTTGCTTTATCTTTGAAAGAACTGAATCAGTTTGAACCAGGAGACTATGTAGTACATATAGATCATGGTGTTGGACGTTTTGCTGGATTAGTACGTATTCCGAATGGAAATACCACGCAAGAGGTTATTAAGTTGATTTATCAAAATAACGATGTCGTGTTTGTATCTATACATGCATTGCACAAGATTTCTAAATACAAAGGAAAGGAAGGAGAACCTCCTCGATTGAATAAATTGGGAACCGGCGCGTGGGAAAAACTGAAAGAAAGAACAAAGACTAAGATTAAGGATATTGCTCGCGATTTGATTAAACTTTATGCCCGAAGACGTGAAGAAAAAGGTTTCAGTTTTAGTCCTGATTCATTTTTACAGCATGAATTGGAGGCAAGTTTTATTTACGAAGATACACCAGATCAGTCCAAAGCTACACAAGAAGTTAAAAATGATATGGAAAAAGATCGTCCAATGGATCGTTTGGTGTGTGGTGATGTAGGTTTCGGAAAAACTGAGGTAGCTGTACGTGCGGCGTTTAAGGCAGTTTGTGATAATAAACAGGTGGCAGTATTAGTTCCTACTACAGTGTTAGCTTATCAACATTTCTGTACGTTTCGGGATCGTTTGAAAGATTTTCCTTGTAAAGTGGATTATTTAAGTCGAGCGAGAAGAGCTTCGGATGTGAAGCGTATTTTGAAAGAACTAAAAGAGGGTGAAATAAATATAGTGGTTGGAACCCATCGAATTATTGGTAAAGATGTATCTTTTAATGATTTAGGATTGCTTATTATAGACGAGGAACAAAAATTTGGAGTAGCAGTAAAGGAAAAACTGAAACAATTAAGGGTGAATGTAGATACACTTACAATGACGGCTACGCCTATTCCACGTACACTGCAGTTTTCATTAATGGGTGCTAGAGATATGTCGGTTATACAAACACCACCACCAAACCGTTATCCGGTACAAACAGAAGTGCATACGTTTAATGAGGATGTTATTTCTGATGCGATCAATTTTGAAATGAGTCGTAACGGTCAGGTATTTTTCATAAATAATCGAATCAGTAATTTGGAAGAATTGAGAGGTATGGTGATGCGATTAGTGCCAGATGCTCGTGTTTGTGTGGGACATGGACAGATGCAGCCAGAAGAACTGGAAAAAATTATTTTGGGTTTTGTGAATTATGATTATGATGTGTTGATAGCGACTACTATTATAGAAAGTGGGGTAGATATTCCAAATGCTAATACTATCATTATTAATCAGGCTCAAAACTTTGGATTGAGTGATTTGCATCAAATGCGTGGAAGAGTGGGGCGTAGTAATAAAAAGGCTTTTTGTTATCTTTTAGCTCCGCCTTTAGCTGATTTACCCACTGAATCACGTCGTCGTTTGCAAGCAATTGAGAATTTTTCTGATTTGGGAAGTGGTATTCATATTGCTATGCAAGATCTTGATATTCGTGGAGCTGGGAATTTGTTGGGTGCAGAGCAAAGTGGATTCATAGCTGATTTGGGATATGAAACTTATCAGAAAATTTTAGCAGAAGCTGTTACAGAATTGAAGAATGATGAATTTGATTTGCTTTATAAGGATGAGAATACTACTGTAGGTGAAGAAAAATTAACAGGAGAGGAATTCGTTAGCGAATGCATGGTGGAGAGTGATTTGGAATTATTGTTTCCAGATGAATACGTTCCTAGTAGTAGTGAGCGTATGCTTTTATATCGGGAATTGGATAGTTTAGAGTTAGATAAAGATGTAGAAGCTTATAGGAGTCGTTTAGAAGACCGTTTTGGACAACTACCGAAAGAGAGTGGGGAACTTCTTAAGGTTGTTTCATTGCGACGTTTAGGTAAGCGTTTGGGTGTAGAAAAAATTTCTTTGAAGTTGAAACGTATGACAATGTTCTTTGTGAGTAATTTAGATAGTCCTTACTATCAGAGTGAGGCTTTTGGTAAGATGATATCTTATATGTCTGATAATCCGCGACAGTGTAATTTACGTGAACAGAATGGAAAGCGTAGCATGGTAATTCGTAATGTGACTAGTGTGGAACAAGGAGTAAAGATATTGAAAGAAATAATGAGTATGGGTAATATGCCTTGAGTTTGTAGGCAGCACAGTAATAGATGGCTGTGCTGCCTAATAATTATTCTTTAATCCATACATGGGTAATTTCCATTATATACATAGAGTGTAGATTTCCGTGCCCATTTCCATACCATTTCTCTAGTAAAAATTTGTCAGTAAAACCTTCTTCTTTAAAATTGGTAGTATAGAGTTTTTTACATTCTAAGGTAAGACGAGCTTGTTCAAAAGTTATGTTTCCTTGTTCTGTAAAAATAGGGATAAGTCCAGTTTCTTTTATTTTATCAATGTTTCTTCCTGATTGACTTCCGCAGACATCGTATATTAGCTTATTCTCTTTCCCAAGAAATGCCAATGTAAGGGTATTTTGTTTTTCTGTAAACTCATATGTGTATCGTTCGGGACGTATAAAGATAAAAGCAACGTTTTTATTCCAAAGAAAACCTAATCCACCCCAACTTGCGGTCATTGTGTTAAATTTATCTTGAGTTCCAGCTGTAACAAGCATCCATTCTTTACCAATAGTTTCTATTAAATTTTCGTTCAGTTCGTTCAGTCTGATTTCTTTCATATTAAAAAGTTAATTTGTTCTTAGTAAAAGTACTCAAATATTTTTTGTCTGTATAGAAGTCTGGATTAACTTTTCACTATCTTTGACAATTCAAAACGAAACAAGTTAAAAGAAACAATGATAAGACTAATCCATACAGCAGATTGGCATATAGGACAAACATTTTTTGGTTATGAACGTAAGGAGGAACATATTTCTTTCTTTCGGTGGTTGAAAAAGATAATTCGTGATCGTTCTGCAGATGTATTGCTGGTATCAGGCGATGTTTTTGATAGTCCAAACCCTTCTGCTGAATCGCAAAAACTATATTATAAATTCTTATATGAAGTGACACAGGAGAATCCTTTCTTACAAATTATTATCATCGCGGGGAATCATGATTCTGCAGCTCGTTTAGAAGCTCCATCTCCACTTTTCAAAGGGATGAATATTACTGTAAGGGGTGTAATAAAGCGTACTAGTGAAGGAGAAATAGACTATAATCATTTGATAATTCCTTTGATAAAGAATGGAAAAACAGAAGCTTGTTGTTTGGCTGTACCATATTTGAGGCAGGGCGATTATCCACAGGCAGAGAATTATGCTTTAGGCGTAAGTTTGTTGTACAAGGAACTTATTAGTCGAGCCAGATTGGAAGCTCAATGTTTAGTAGTAATGGGTCATTTGCAAGTTATAGGATCAGAAATTTCGGAAGATGACCGTTCAGAGCGAGCTGTTATTGGAGGTTTGGAAGCCGTGTCTCCGCAAATTTTTAGAGAAGGAGCTGCTTATGTAGCTTTAGGACATTTACATCGAGCTCAAAAAGTTACTAGTCCTTATATTCGTTATGCAGGATCTCCTTTACCTATGTCATTTGCGGAAAAAAATTATAAACAAAGTGTAACTGGGATTACGCTTTCTTCAGAGGATGAAGTTGGGAAAGAGATAATCGAAACAGAAATTCTTTCGTTTGAACCTCCTGTAAAGCTTTTAAGTTTGCCGACACAAGCTCTTCCAATAGATCGGGTTTTGGCTGAGCTTATGCTTTTACCAAAAGGTGAAGTGTGTTCTAGTTCACCTTATTTGGAAGTAAAAGTAGTAGTAAACGAACCAGAACCTGCAATGAAATATAAAATTCAGGAAGTTTTAAAAGATAAGGCAGTGCGTTTGGCTCGAATAGTGGCTATGACTCCTCAGATGAGTGAAAGTAATTATAAATTTAATAATTATGAGGAGTTACAAGCTGTACACCCCATTGATATAGCCTGTGATTTCTATGGTCGGAAATATGGAGGGGGAGAGATGCCTGATGAACTAAAAACTTTGCTCAATAAAATAATCAGTGAAGTTACGCTGTAATAAATTTATTGAAATTATGAAGATATTAGCAATAAGAGGACGTAATTTAGCCTCACTAGAGGATGAATTTGAAATAAATTTCGCTAAAGAGCCATTAAAATCTGCAGGAATATTTGCTATAACTGGTTGCACTGGAGCTGGGAAATCGACATTGCTTGATGCTGTTTGTTTAGCACTTTTCGATGCGACTCCTCGTATGAGTAAAGCCCGTGAAAATAATGTACTGATAGCCGATGTACAAGATAAAATGCTTTCGCAGAATGATAGTAGGACAATTTTGCGTAGAGGAGCAACAGATGGGTATGCTGAAGTCGATTTTCGTGCATTGGATGGTTATGATTATCGTTCGCGTTGGATGGTTCGTCGTTCAAGAGGACAGATTAGTGGATCTTTGCAGAAAGTAGAAATGAGATTATATAATCTCACCTTAGGGGTAGAAACTGGAGGTACTAAAACCGAAATATTGGTTAGAATTTCAGAGTTAATAGGGTTATCATTCGAGCAGTTCAGTCGTTCTGTGTTATTGGCTCAAGGTGAATTTGCAACTTTTTTGAAAGCTAAACAATCGGAAAAGGCTGAAATTTTAGAAAAACTTACCGGTACTGAGATATATTCACGGATATCTTCTTCTATTTATGAACATTGGAGGAAAGCGCACGAAGAGTATGGGCAACTGAAAATCCGAATAAATGATGTCCCTTTACTTACTATAGAAGAGTTGGAAGCATTAACTGAAGAACAAAAAGAAACGGAGATAGTATTAGCGAATAATCTACAAACATTGACTTTGCAGGAAAATTATTTAAACTGGTGGAATGAAGAATTACGATTGTCGGTCTTATTAAAAAATGCAGAGGAGGAATGTTTGAAAATTAAAAAGGAACGAGAAGCTGCTGCTGCGCGTTTTCATATCCGAGCATTGTGGGAACAAGCCCAAGGAGTGCATGAAAGTTTCATGCAGGAACGTGATGCTTTAAAATATTCTATACATTATCAAAATCAGTTAGAGAAGCTAAAGCAGGATGCGCAACAGGCCAATGTAGATATGAAGGCAAAACAGGAATTCAGAATGTTATCAGAAAAAGCACTTAGTGACTACAAATCTTATCAAGAAGCTATACGACCTCAATTAGAAGAAGCATTATCTCTTGATACACGTTTGGAGGAATGTAAAAAACAGAGAGAAGAAGTGGAAAATCGGGTAAATAGTATGAAAGTCTTGTTGGGAAAACGTAAAGATGAACTGAAGTTTGCTATGGAGCAGAAAGAACAACAAGTCCTTGTGCTAAAGAATCTTTCAAACTGGTTGTTGAAATATGCTGCTTATGAAAGTTTGATTCCCAAAGTTGATTTGATATCCGATTTAGTGAAACAACTTCATTTGTCTAATCAAGCAAAAGATGAAAATGAGAAATTGTTAGAGGCCAATAGAAAGGTTTTAGAGGCTGAAAATAGTCGATTGAATTTCTTACAGAAAGAACAAGAACGTTTACAGAGTCTTCTCCCTTCAGAAATTGCAATGCTTCGCTCTCGTTTAAGGGAAGGAGAAGCTTGTCCTGTGTGTGGAAGTGTTCATCATCCTATAGTTGGAAAGGAATATATCGCATCATTACAAGAAAAAGAACTTGATGAAGCAAAGGAGAAGAATGCACAATTATTAGATTTATTGCATGAAGCTGTAGCTAAACACACGATAGAAATGTCTCGTCTTGTTGCATTGATAGAAACTTATGATAGACAGTTATCTGAAAATATGAAGAAACTGGAAGGATTGGTGGAACTTTTGCCTGAATGGAAACGGTTGTTAAAAGAAAGTAGATTGGATATATCAATTCGTTCGTTTGTGAATCAATGGAATGATAAATTGAAAAAACAGAATGAATGCAAGGAACAGCAGGCTATGTTAAATAGTAAGATAGAAGCTTTGCATGCGGAGATTATAACTCGGAAGGATGAATTGGATAAATTTGTGCAACTAGCTGTTGATATCAAGAAGAAATATGATGTATGTTTTAAAGAACGAAAGATATTATTTGAAGGAAAACCAGTTGCTGAAATTCAAAGACAACATTTGGCGAAACAAAAAGAATTGGAACAGAATGTGCGGCAAGCTATAGAATGCGAACAGGAAATATTTTCTCGTATACAGCTATATAAAGGGGTTTGTGAACAACTAAGAAAGGAACAGAAACGGAATGAAATTAAATTATTAGATGTGAGGAATCTAGTAGATAAGTGGTTACTCGCTCATCCTATGATAACAGATAGGAATATGCTTTCTGATTTGTTTTCGAAAGATGAGGAATGGCAGCGAAAAGAAAAAAGCTACTTGGATGGTATAACTGATAGAGAAGCAACTTTGAATTCTGTTTTTAGTGAACGCTATAAAAATTTGGAAGCGCATAATGCTTCTGTATTTCATCCGGATAAAAGTTTAACACGTGATGTAGTAGAACAGACAACTGTGGAATTAAGGCAACAAAATGAAAAACTGAATAAGAGAAAACTGGAAATCATGATGTCACTTGATTCGCATCGGAAAGGAGAGGAACGTGTAGCACATATTCGTGAGGAATTAGCGCAGAAAGAAAAAGAATATATGAATTGGAGCAAGTTGAATGAACTCTTCGGTTCACAGACAGGTAATAAATTTAAGGAAATAGCACAAGGATATACGCTTGATGTTCTTGTTGTTTATGCAAATAAACATTTGGACGAGTTATCCAAGCGTTATTTATTACAACGTATTCCAGACACGTTAGCTCTTCAAATAGTAGATCGGGATATGTTGGGAGAAATACGCACTGTACATTCTCTTTCGGGTGGTGAGTCCTTTCTTGTGTCTTTGGCTTTAGCTTTGGGGTTAGCTTCATTATCTTCAAATCGAATGAATGTAGAATCGTTATTTATTGATGAGGGATTCGGTTCTTTGGACATGGATACATTAAGAGTGGCGATGGAAACTTTGGAGCGTTTACAAACGCAGGGACGGAAAATAGGAATTATTTCACATGTAACGGAGATGACAGAACGAATAGTCACACAAATTCATGTAGTTAAAGAGAATAATGGAAAAAGTCGTGTAGAGATACTTGCCGGTTAAGTGATGGAATTTTCTTTCTAGTAGCTGCAAAACTGAATATTTCTTGTATTTTTGCACATCTTTTACGAAATCAAAAGATGAATATTAAAACTGTTTACAAACATACATTATTATGAAAACGCTGAAAGAGCGGATTCTCCGCGATGGCAAATGTTTAGAGGGTGGTATATTGAAAGTAGATAACTTTATAAACCATCAGATGGATCCTATTTTAATGAAATCAATAGGAGTGGAGTTTGTACGACGTTTCGCAAGCGATCGTATCAATAAGGTAATAACAGTTGAAGCAAGTGGAATAGCTCCTGCCATAATGGTGGGATACTTGTTGGAGTTGCCCGTTGTATTTGCCAAGAAGAAAAAACCTAGTACAATGGATAATATGCTGGTAACTTCGGTTTTTTCGTTCACAAAAAATCGTTCTTATGATGTATGTGTAAGTAAAGATTTTCTAAAAAAGGGAGATCGTGTGCTTTTTATTGATGATTTTTTAGCAAATGGAAATGCAGCCAAAGGTATCATGGATTTGGTTCAACAGGCTGAAGCCGAAATTGTGGGAATGGGCTTTATCATTGAAAAAGCTTTCCAACATGGAGGCGATATGTTACGTGATATGGGTATGAAAGTGGAGTCTCTGGCTATTATTGATAGTTTGGATAATTGTAAAATTGAAATAAGAGATTAATTAGGATGAAAGAACAAATATCAGAACATACGGCTTCATCGGGATTGATTTATGGTTTAGAGGATCGCCCACCATTAAAAGATACATTTTTTGCAGCGATTCAACATCTCTTAGCTATTTTCGTGGCAATTATAACACCCCCTCTTATTATTGCAGGAGCATTAAAACTAGATCTTGAAACTACAGGTTTTCTTGTTTCGATGGCTCTGTTTGCTTCGGGTATTTCAACGTTCGTGCAGTGTAGAAGAGTGGGGCCGATAGGAACAGGACTATTGTGTATTCAAGGAACTAGTTTTTCTTTCATAGGTCCTATTATTTCAGCAGGAATGTTGGGTGGGCTACCTCTTATCTTTGGAACTTGTATGTCGGCTTCAGTAGTTGAAATGTTGATAAGCCGTATTTTAAAATATACTCGTAAGATAATAACTCCATTAGTTTCTGGCATTGTTGTTACACTAATTGGAATGAGTTTGATAAAAGTTGGTATCACAGCGTGTGGAGGCGGTGAGATGGCTAAAGCTGCAGGAACTTTTGGGTCGTTTCGCTACATAGGATTGGCTGTAATGGTATTATTGCTTATTATTTTCTTTAATCGTAGCAGTAACCGTTATTTACGTATGAGTTCTATTGTTATTGGCTTAATTATAGGTTATGTGGTTGCTTGGTTCATGGGTATGGTGAATTTTGAATCAATTCAAAACTATGGTGGATTTAATATACCTATTCCTTTTCGTTATGGATTAGATTTTGAATGGTCGAGTTTTATAGCTTTAGGTTTGGTTTATATGATTACAGCTATTGAAGCTTATGGTGACATCACAGCGAATTCATTGATTTCGGGAGAACCTGTAGAAGGAGAAAAGTTTGTGAAGCGTGCTTCTGGAGGCATTTTAGCTGATGGCTTTAATTCTTTTCTGGCGGGCATTTTCAATTCATTTCCTAATTCTATTTTTGCTCAGAATAATGGAATGATTCAACTCACAGGAGTTGCCAGTCGTTATGTGGGTTATTTTATTGCAGGTTTTTTGGTAGTTTTAGGATTATTTCCAGCTGTAGGACTCGTATTTTCTTTGATGCCGGAACCAGTTTTGGGAGGAGCAACTCTTTTGATGTTTGGAACAGTAGCAGCGGCAGGAATCCGTATTATCGCTGCACAAGAAATTACTCGGAAAGCAACTTTAGTAATGGCTTTAAGCTTTTCTTTAGGATTAAGTGTAGAGCTTGTTCCGGATATTTTGTCTCAATTGCCAGATACTATTCGTAATATTTTCTCTTCGGGTATTACAACAGGTGGAATAACAGCTATATTGTCTAATGCTTTGATTCGGATAAAAGAATAATATTATATAC
>Cinder_p2__coassemble_2653_pt1 | contig 10491 bp, 5 predicted proteins | sample Cinder_p2__metabat2_low_PE_026 | metagenome-assembled genome bin Cinder_p2
CTGGGGAAAGACCTGGGGATGGGATTACCCGATGACGGCCATGAATGCGGCTCGTTTGGGTGAACCGGAAAAAGCTGTAGGAGCTTTGTTGATGGACAAGCGGACAAATACTTATTTGCCTAACGGACATAATTATCAAGATGGACGTCTGCGCATTTATTTGCCAGGGAACGGAGGATTGCTTACAGCTATTGCCATGATGTGTGCCGGATGGGACGGATGTACGGAGAGGAATCCGGGATTCCCGAAAGACGGAACATGGAATGTGCGTTGGGAAGGATTGAAACCATTACCATAACTCAAAATGAAAAATATGAACCATTCTCTTCAAAATAATCTTTTAAAAGTAAAAATCATTATCGCTAGTTGGTTCATTCTGTCGGTTATACCGGTGGATGCTCAAAGGAAAGAAGCGAAACAGATAGGCGATTTTAAAGAATCTATTTCTTTGAATAAGCATCTGCGAGGAGCTAAAAGAACGCTTCAATATCATCCTGACGGCGATGAATTTGTGTGTGTCAATGGCAAGAATCGTTATACGCGTGCTTTGTATGGTAGTCATAGCCCTTTTCGTGTAGAAACCAGCGATCGTCCGGTGTTTGCCTTTTATAATAATGGGCGTGGGGGGAATATAAGTTTTAAGGTTGTTCTTTCAGATGGAACCGAATTGCCACTCGACTGTACCGACTATTGTGAATCTCGTTACTCGGCAGGAAAGCGAACCTATTATCTCACTGACCATTCCTGGGGAAAAGGTGTTTTACGTATCACGGTATTGGCTTTGGCTGATAAGGATGGAGCCATCTGGCATTTTTCAGCTACGGATATGCCTCGTGGAGCTACTTTACATTGGTTACATGGAGGTGCTACCGGAAAACGTTTGAGCCGTAATGGTGATATGGGTGTGGATCCGGTTGATTGTTTCGAACTTCCGGCTAATGCCTCCGATCTTGTTTCTGGGGAATTGCCTTTAAAGAAGAATGTATATCTGGTTCGTGGAAATCTTTCCGGACAATATGATGTTCATAAACTTTACCAACAGGCAGAAGCTGCTTCTCAGGCATTGGCTTCTCATATGAAGATAGATACTCCAGATGCCTATCTGAATCCTTTAGGCGGAGCATTGGTTGCTGCTGCTGATGGTATTTGGGATGGACAGGTATGGTTGCACGGAGCTATTGGGTGGCGTATGCCGTTGAGTGGATGGCGGGCAGCTTATACCGGAGATGCTTTAGGCTGGCATGATCGTGCCCGTACTCATTTTGATGCTTATGCTGCTAGCCAGGTAACGGATGTACCGAATAGTATACCTCATCCGGCACAGGATTCTGCAAAGAATCTGGCTCGTTCGGAAAAACGATGGGGTACTCCACAGTATAGTAACGGATACATCTGCCGGAATCCCAATCGAAACAATCAGATGCATCATTATGATATGAACCTTTGTTATATGGATGAATTGTTATGGCATTTCAACTGGACAGGAGATACGACGTATGTCCGTAAAGTATGGCCTGTGATAACCCGCCATCTTGCTTGGGAAAAGTTGAATTATGACCCAGATAATGATAGTTTGTATGATGCTTATGCCTGTATATGGGCCAGTGATGCACTCTTCTATAACAGTGGAGCGGTTACTCATTCATCAGCCTATAATTATCGGGCCAATAAAATGGCTGCTGTTTTGGCTTCTTTGATAGGCGAAGATGCTTCACCCTATCAAAAAGAAGCCAAACAGATATTGGAAGCAATGAACCAACGTCTTTGGATGAAAAATAAAGGTTGCTGGGCCGAGTATCAAGACTTTATGGGGCATCGCCGTCTTCATGAGAGCCCAGGGTTATGGACCATTTATCATGCGCTTGATAGTGAGGTAGCTAATCCTTTCCAAGCTTATCAGGCTACACGTTATGTTGATACTGAGATTCCTCACATTCCGGTTTATGCCGAAGGTTTGGAGAAAGGATATGCAACACTTGCCACAACCAATTGGTTACCTTACTCCTGGAGTATCAACAATGTGGCTTTTGCCGAGGTGATGCACACAGCATTGGCTTATTTTCAAGCCGGACGTTCGGAGGAGGCTTATCGTTTGATGAAAAGTTCTATTTTGGATGGTATGTATTTGGGAAATAGTCCCGGAAACTGGGGACAGGTAAGTTTTTATGATGCTGCTCGTGGAGAATGTTACCGTGATTTTGGCGATCCTATAGGTATAGCTTCTCGTTTGTTGGTACAAGGATTATACGGCATACTTCCCGATGCATTAAACCGAAAATTAACAATCAAGCCAGGATTCCCATCCGATTGGGAGCATGCTTCCATTTCTTTACCGGATATTGCTTATAGTTTTGTGCGTAAAGGAGATACTGATAGATATCAGATAGAACAACGTTTTGATACTCTCCTTGAACTCACTTTGCAAATTAATGCCCGAAAGGAAAAAATTCAATTTGTAAAAGTGAATGGAGAAAAGGTGAACTGGAGTTTTGCAGATTCTGCTGCAGGCTGTCCGGTAATTATTGTCCCGCTTTCCTCTGCAAAGAAGATAACGGTGGAAATAGTTTGGAAAGGAGAACGTTTGCATTCGTTTCCATCTGAAATTCAAGTAAAAAAAGCATCAGAAATTAATATTCCTTCTGGTATGAAAACTCTGTTCTGTGAGTTATATGACCCACAAGGAGTGTTGGTAAAACCCGATATAAATCCTACTTCTATACGTAGCAAAGTGAATGATATTACAGGTCATCACACTTTTTTTGTCCGTGTAAAACAAGGACAGATGGAATGGTGGCAACCGATGAATATACATGTAATAGAAACTGATAATCTATTGAAAAATCTACCATTTTCGCAAATAGAGACATCAAAATGTCGGATGATCCGTATGGATTCCTTGTTCAATGCTAATGTCACCGATATATTTAAAAATGAGTATCGTACGCCTCGTTCACCTTATACCACATTGCAACTTCCGCTTCAAGGTATTGGTGAATGGTGTCACCCATTACTTACTGCTGATATTGATGACAGTGGCTTGCGTTCCTTGATACGTAATCAGCGACTGAATACTTCGCTGGGTATTCCATTTCGAAGCCTGTCTCAAGGACCAAACATTGCATTTACTTCGTTGTGGGATAATTATCCGGATAGTTTGTGCGTTTCACTTTCCGGCAAGGCCTCTCATGCTTATTTGATGATGGCTGGTAGTACTAACCATATGCAGTGTCGTATTGCAAATGGAGTGATTCGTGTTTACTATACCGATGGGACATCCGAGGTGATGGAGTTGGTCAATCCTGATAATTGGTGCCCCATAGAACAAGATTTTTATGTAGATGGTTTGGCATTCACAGTGTCTTCTCCCCGTCCTTATCGCATTCATTTCAAAACAGGTTTTGTTAGTAATGATTTGGGAAAAGACTTGAATATAAAAGGAGTTTACGGACGTGCCATTGAAGGGGGAGCCGGTGTGATTTTGGATATGCCTTTGGATGTTTCCAAGGAATTGAGTCATTTGACATTGGAAACTCTTTCAAACGATGTAGTTATCGGGTTGATGGGAATAACATTGCAGTAAAAAAAATAATCGTAAAATTATGAAGAAAAAGAAAATTTATTTACTATTGTTGCTGTATATTGTAGCAGATTGCGTTTATGCAGGCAACGTCGATTTCGACAAGGCTTTTAAAGAGAGTGCGCGTATCGAAAAACAAATTAAGCGAACTTCTTTTCCGGACCGTACATTTTTGATAACAGATTTTGGGGCAAATCCTGATGATGAGGCTCATCCTTGTCATGAAGCAATTAATTTGGCCATTTTACAATGCAGTTTGAAGGGAGGTGGTATCGTGGTGGTTCCTAAAGGAACATTTTACACAGGTCCCATTACTCTCAAGAGTAATGTGAATTTTCATTTGGAAGAGGGTGCTGTTTTGAAATTTTCTACAGATCAAAGCCTTTATTTTCCGGCAGTATTGACTCGTTGGGAAGGCATCGACTGTTATAATGCACACCCTATGATTTATGCTTATGGCGAAAGTAATATTGCCATAACAGGAAAAGGTGTTATCGATGGACAAGGAAGTATGGAACATTGGTGGCCGATGTGTGGTGCTGTGAAATATGGTTGGAAAGAAGGAATGGTGGCTCAGCGGAATGGAGGTAGGGAGCGCCTGCTGATGTATGGCGAAACATCCACTCCGGTTTATCGTCGACAGATGAAGCCAGAAGATGGAATGCGTCCGCAGTTGTTGAACTTGCATTCTTGCCATACGATTTTGATTGAGGGGGTTACTTTGTTAAACTCTCCGTTTTGGGTGATTCATCCTCTTTTTTGCGAGAGCCTGATAGTAAGAGGTGTGAAGGTTTTTAATCGTGGACCTAATGGTGACGGATGTGATCCCGAATCTTGTAAGAATGTGTTGATAGAGAATTGTACGTTTGATACTGGCGACGATTGTATTGCTATTAAATCGGGGCGTAATGAGGACGGTCGCAAATGGAATATTCCTAGTGAAAACATCATTGTTCGTGGATGTATGATGAAAAACGGTCATGGTGGTGTGGTAATTGGTAGTGAAATATCCGGTGGATATCGTAATCTTTTTGTGGAAGATTGTCGAATGGATAGTCCGGACTTGGATCGGGTTATACGGATCAAAACCAGCACCTGCCGTGGAGGGTTAATAGAAAATGTTTTTGTTCGGAACATAACAGTAGGTCAATGTCGGGAAGCTGTGCTTCGTATCAATTTGAAGTATGAAAGTCGTGAGAAAGCCAAGCGAGGATTCAATCCTATCGTACGTAATGTGCATCTGAAAAATATAACTTGCGAAAAAAGCAAATGGGGTGTGCTTATTATCGGACTGGATGATGACAAGAATGTGTATAATATCAGTGTGGAGGATTCTCGTTTTAATAATGTGACTAAAGGGGAAAATAGTATCAAAGGTGCAAAAGATGTTGTATTTAAAAATCTTTATATCAACGGTAAACTTATGAAATGATTAAAACTAAAAAAATGATACATAATAATTCATAGAGTATAATGAAAGACATGTAATTCTACTTCTTGTATTCTTATCCACAATAATAGATTTCATGCAGTTATTGTATTTCAATGGAGGTGTGTCAAAATGCGCACCTCTTTTTTTTTACGCACAAAGCCCCGACTTTCACAAGCTGGGGCTTTTGGAAAAATCGGAGTATGCTGTTACAGTATCGAAGCTGAAAGAAACGCCAAATATCATGTAAATATCATATTTAGCATATGTTGACTATCAGGTAGTTACAAACAACGGCTAGGCTGTTTTTCTCTGAAAATCGGAGCATGCTGTTACAGTTTTGATAAATTTATTATCTTGAAGGATTTTGCTTCAAGACTATGGCTACACAACCTAAGAAAATGAATATCATCAAACAGGTCCTTACGGGCCACAAAAATGGATTGTCGGTCAGGAAAATGGCCGAAATGTACTCAATGAGTCCCACAACCGTACAGCGTTATCTCAAGATGGCCAATGAAGACGCATTGGGTGTCGATGCTCTCTTGCAGTTGGAGGACCTGGAGTTGAACCATCGGTTCAATGGCGGAAATCCGGCCTATTGCGATGAGCGCTTTGAGGATTCCTTGCCATTGCCCTCAATATAAAAAAGATGTGTGCAAAACTGACAAAAGAAGTTATGAACTGGCTGATTAGACTGTTTTACGAGCTTATAACTGCTGTTTTTAGATACTGGAAACACATAAATCAAAGAAATCTTCAAAAATCGCAGCCTAAAGAAAATAAACCGATTTGTATAATAATGAACAAAAAAGAAGGTGCATCGTGCATTACGACACACCTTCATTGTAAATATACAAACTGACATATTGTCGTTATATATTTTTTGCAATATGAAAGCTATATTTTATCTTTGTATCATTAATAAAGTATATAATTATAAGATGCTATGAAATACAGACTGTTATACCTTTTTGTTATATTTAATTTAATTTTATTGTTGCCTGCTTATGCTGATATCGAATTGCGTTCCAATCAGATGAGAACCAGTGATGGATTGCCAAGTAATTCGGTGCGATGTATGTTTCAAGATAGTAAGGGATTTTTGTGGCTGGGAACATTGAATGGATTAACTCGGTATGATGGTCATTCTTTTCTTACTTATCAGTTAGAGAGTGGAAAGCATGAACATATTTCTTTAGCCGACAATAGAATTAAACATGTGGTAGAAGATAAAAATGGTTTTTTATGGATAAGAACAGTACCCGAATTATTTAGTTGTTATGATCTTCAAAAGGCTTGTTTTGTGGATTTTACAGGTAGTGGAGATGATGGGGAAAATTATTCGGAGATATTTATGGCTACTAATGGAAATGTATGGATTTGGCATAGAAAGCATGGAGCGCGTCAGATAATTTGTAAGGAAGATCGTAGTATGACTTCCGTGAAATTTAGAACAAAGCTTGGAAATCTGCCTAATGATCGGATTAGATTTATTGACGAAGATTCTACAGGTAGGATTTGGATTGGTACAGCGAAGGGGCTTGCAGTGGTCGATAGAGAGAGAGTAACATTTGTTGATAGCAAGCTGAATTTTATTTCTGCATTTCTTTATAAAAAGGATATGTATTTTCTGACAAAAAAAGGCGAACTATACAAATGTGTAAAAGGTTCGGATAAGTTGGAATATTTATCATCTCTTCCGGTTATGGACAATAAACTTTCTGTTTCTGCACATGTGTTGATAAAAGATAAACTCATTATATTAACGTCTGCTCATGGTGTTTATGAATTCGATTTTCGTTCTTTTCAAATAACACTTCATCGAAACTTGAATATAAATAACGGAAAAGTAATTCGCGATAATTGTGGTGATAATTGGATTTATAATAATACCGGGCGGCTTTATTATATAAATGCAGAGAATGGAGTTGTGAAAGAATTGATATTAATTCCGGAGAAAAAGATGAAACATATTGACTATGAGCGTTATCAAGTGGTGCGTGATGAACAAGGATTTGTGTGGATCTCAACTTATGGAAATGGACTTTTTGTCTATGATATGCAAGAAAACCGGCTGGAGCATTTTGTCTCAGGGAGAGAAAATGCCGGTCCTATAGGTTCGGATTTTCTTTTGTGCTTAATGAAAGATAGAACCGGTGGTATATGGGTAAGTTCCGAATATTCCGGATTATCTCATATGTTTGTTTCAAATAAAGGAATTACACATGTATATCCGGAATCTCCGGATAATTTTGATCGATCGAATACTATACGGTTGCTGACAAAAATGTCGGATGGAAATATTTGGTTAGGAACTCGTTGTGGAGGAGTGTATTGTTATGATTCTTCTTTAAATGTAAAACTGAATAAGCACTCGTTTCCTTATAATGTGTATGCTGTTTCGGAGGACTGCCGGGGAAATGTATGGATGGGAACTCGTGGTAGTGGCTTGAAAATCGGGGATATATGGTATAAACCAAATGCGAAGGATACCCTTTCATTATCACATACAAATATTTTTTCTATCCTTCGAGATAAAAAAGATCGCATGTGGGTGGGAACATTTGGTGGAGGATTGAATCTGGGAGAGCCAATAGGAAATGAAAGATATAAGTTCCGGCATTTTTTTAAAGGAAAGAAATATGGCATGCGAACAGTGAGAGTGATGGCTGAAGATAGTCGGGGAATGATCTGGATGGGAACAAGTGAAGGTATTTGTATTTTTTGTCCGGATTCGCTACTAGTGGATGAAGATAAATGCCAATGGTTCAGTTATACAGATGATAATTTTTGTAGTAATGAAATTCGTTGCTTGTTTCGCGACAGCAAAGATCGTATGTGGGTGGGAACAGCTGGATCAGGATTAATTTTATGTGAATTGACACATGATTGCAAGTCTTTGAAATATACGCAGTATGGAGTTTCTGAAGGACTTGTAAATAATATGGTTCAATCTATATTAGAAGATTACTCGGGACGATTATGGGTCGCGACGGAATATGGAATATCTAGATTTAATCCTGACAATCATTCTTTTGAGAATTTTTTCTTTTCACCATATACATTGGGTAATGTATATGGTGAAAATAGTGCTTGTTTGGGAGCTGATGCTAAATTGATTTTTGGAACGAACTATGGTTTGACAGTCATTGACCCAAAGAGGATTCCGATAGAAAAAATGGCCTCTTCGGTTGTGATTACAGGTTTGTCGGTCAATGGAATTCAGGTAAGACCTAATACTCCTGGGTCACCCCTAAAGCATTCTTTGGCATATTCGGATGAAATAACATTGAAGCATTATCAAAATTCTTTTATGCTTGATTTTTCTACGTTAGATTATTCAGAAAGCGGGCAAGTGAAGTATATGTATTGGCTGGAGAATTATGATAAGAAATGGAATCTCCCATCTTCTTTAAGTTTTGCTTCCTACAAATATCTAGATCCTGGAACGTATGTTTTTCATGTGAAATATTGTGATGGTTCTGGTGTGTGGAATGATGTTGAAACGAGCTTGAAGATCGTTATAGTTCCTCCGTTTTGGAAAACCGGCTGGGCTATATTGTGCTATGTTATTTTATTGTTGATTGTGTTGTATTTTATTTATCGCGTAGTTCGTAATTTTAATCGTTTACGAAATCGTATCAATGTAGAAAAACAATTAACCGAGTATAAATTGATTTTCTTTACTAATATATCTCACGAATTTCGTACACCGCTTACTTTGATTCAAGGAGCGTTGGAGAAGATGTATAAGATAGACGGTATTCCGCCTGCATTACAGCATCCGTTGAAGATAATGGATAAGAGTACGCAACGAATGTTGAGGTTAATTAATCAGCTATTGGAGTTTAGAAAGATGCAGAACAATAAATTGGCTCTTTCTTTACAGGAAGTAGATGTAATAGTTTTCTTGAATGAAATATATTTGAGTTTTATAGATGTGGCAGAGCAGAAGAAGATGGATTTTCAGTTTTTGCCTTCTGTATCATCTTATAAAATGTTTATAGATAAGAACAATTTAGATAAAGTGGTCTATAACTTGCTATCAAATGCTTTTAAGTATACTCCTTCTGGTGGAAAAATAACCTTTTCGGTAAGTGTGGATGAAAAGAAAAAGTGCTTGCAGATTATAGTTTCTGATTCGGGAGTAGGCATTCCTAAAGAAAAACAGGGTGAACTGTTCAAACGTTTTATGCAGAGTAATTTTTCAGGGAACAGTATTGGTGTTGGTTTGCATTTGACGCATGAGTTGGTATTGGTACATAAAGGGAGTATAGAATACAGAGAAAACGAAGGGGGAGGTTCTGTGTTTACAGTATGTATTCCTACAGAAAAAGACCGGTATGAGGAAAAAGATTTCTTAGTTTCGGGAAATATTTTGTTGGAGGAAGAAAATATGAAAAATCATCATTTACCAGAGTTTGTAGATGAATGCAAGAAATATGAAAAGTTACCTGCTTTATCTGGGAAACATAAAATATTGGTGATTGAAGACGATAATGATATTCGTAGGTTTTTGCAGGAGGAACTTTCAGCTTATTTTGAAGTGGAAGTGGCTGCAGATGGAATATCTGGTTTTGAAAAAGCATGTAACTATGATGCTGATTTGATTATTTGCGATGTATTGATGCCGGGGATGACAGGTTTTGAAGTTACTCATAAATTAAAGAACGAGTTTGCTACCAGTCATATCCCTATTATTTTATTGACAGCTTTGACTTCGGAAGAGAAACATTTGAAAGGGTTTGAAGTGGGAGCGGATGCTTATGTAGAAAAACCTTTTAGTTTCAAATTGTTATTAGCGCAGATATTTCGTTTGATAGAGCAATGTGAGAAGTTGAGAAAGAAATTTTCAAGTGAGCCTGGTGTGGTGCGTCCAGCGTTATGTAATACCGACCGTGATAAGGAATTTGCCGATCATTTAGTGGCTGTAGTTGAAAAAATATATTCTCAAAGTAATATTTCTATTGATGAATTTGCACAGATGATGGGTGTGGGACGAACTGTCTTTTATAAGAAATTACGAGGCGTGACGGGATATTCACCGAATGAGTACTTGCGTGTCGTGAGAATGAAGAAGGCGGCTGAACTATTTCAAACCGAAATAAATCTAACAGTGGCTGAGGTGTCTTATAAAGTGGGTATTAATGATCCTCTTTATTTCAGTAAATGTTTTAAGGCTCATTTTGGGGTATCTCCTTCGGTCTACCAAAGAGGGGAAAGAGGATAAAGTCTTAGAAAGACGTATGATTCTTGTTCCTTTTAAATATTAATTTGAATCACTGCTGTCCCGTTAAAATCGCGAAGTATCATAAGAACTCAAATTCTCGGAATACCATTCTTGATATTCAAGCACTTACATAACATTTTATATTAGTAGGGTAAGTTTCGAAATCAAATCGGTTTACTTTAAAATTGTTTGTATTACTCAGATATGCAGTGTGTTATTAGGTTGATTTATAATTTTAATGGGACACTAGTG
>Cinder_p2__coassemble_2658_pt1 | contig 10481 bp, 12 predicted proteins | sample Cinder_p2__metabat2_low_PE_026 | metagenome-assembled genome bin Cinder_p2
TATTGATATAGTCTTATATGTCCTTGTTAATAGTCCCTATTTTAGTCCCCTGTTTATAAAATCGGGGACTATTTATTGAATAAGTTCATGGCATCTTCTTTGGCCTTATCTGCTATTTCAATATAGGGCTTCATTGCTGAATAATTGGCATGTCCAGTCCATTTCATCACAATATTGGGAGCAATGCCAAGCATTAGTGCGTTGCAAATAAAAGTTCGACGTCCTGTATGTGTGGAAAGTAATTTCCATTTTGGTAATGTTTCTTCAATGCGTTCTGAACCTCTATAATATACGATCGACATTGGTGTATTGATTCCGCACAATTCACCTAGCTCTTTCATCCGTTCATTCATTTTTTGATTCGCCTGAACTGGGAATATACGGCCATCTGGCAAATGGCTATCTTTATACACTTCTAGGATGGCTTTTGCATATTTGTTAAGCTCAATCTTTAACAACTCATACGTCTTTTGGGTAGTCACTTGGATGTAATTCTCAAAAACATTTGTTTTCTTTAAATTGCGTACATCTGAATAACGAAGTCCTGTGAAGCAGCAAAAGCAAAAAATATTTCTTGTATGGATAAGTGTTGTTTTGTCAGTTGGTATAGGATAATTATATACCTTCATTAATTCTTCCCAATCAAGGAAAATAATTTGTTTGTCTATGATCTTCAGTTTGGGTTTGAATGATTGGAAGGCCGGTTCTGGGTTATATCCTTTTTGTGTGGCCCATTTTAGAAACCATTTCAATATCATGAAGTCTTTTGTTGCAGTAGTATTTTTTAATGCTGCATCAGAAAGAAGGTAATCCATAAAAGCATTTAGTCCTTTTTCCGTCAAGTCGGAAAATTGTAGTTTGGGTGCGAAGGCTTCTAAATGTCTTTTTACAGTTGTATGCTTTTTTATAGTTGCTTCAGTCCAATGGTTTTCCTTGCTTTGTTCTATGATAAACTCATTGTAACACTCAAATATGGATTTTCGTGAGATTCTAATTTGCCATTGAGCTTATTGAACTCATCCCGGAACTGTTCTGCCGTGGGTACTTCTTTCCTTTGCTCAAAGGTGTAAAATACCTGTTCAGCTAATTGCTCGAATCTTCCAATTTCACGATTGATGACCGAAGAGTGTATCTTCTTCTTGCCGTGAGTGGTGTTGTTTTTGCAGCGTTGAGCGTCCGTACTCCATTTATCAATATCAACACGGAAGCCAACATTGAAGGCCACTGTATTGCCGTTCCACTTTATACGATAGCGTAATTTTGCGTCCGGCTTGTCTTTTTCTTTATCAAGTAGAAATATGCAATTTCGTTTTATCATGGTCTTATATGCTAAAAAAGCCGAGAATTGATAACTCGGCCTTCAGTATTGTTGAAATATTGTTATTTAACTTCTTTGTTCTTGGCTTTAATAAAATATGCTACAATCATAACAACTGTGGCACCAGCAAAGATAGTTCCTTCAACTCCTTTTCCATTGATTACAAGATAAAATGAGAAAATAAGAAATGCTATTGTTATAAGAAAGGCCATTATAAGAGCCACAATATTATAATTGTAAGTGTTTTTAATATCCTTTTCCATTAAACGCATTCTATCTTCATTGAATTTAATACGCGCATTTTGTTCTTTTTCTGTGCGTTCCATTATCCAAGGTACTATATCACTAGAAATGGAGTTTAGCTTAGCTAATTCATCTGCAGAAGGTAATAAGCTGTCATCATATACAGCATTATGTTCTAATGTTAGACCTTGCTCATTTTTAACCCTGTTTTGTTCTGCTTTTTTAGCCATTGCACTCAAATTTAATTTTTGCTTCTGTGATAGCTTGTTGGAAATCGTTTTTTATGGCCTGTATATCACTTTTCATATTTTCTTTGTCTTTATCAGGCCCTTTGTATTCCCAATTTTTTAGTTCTTCTATGGTGTCAGAAGAATATTGTTTGGGTAGGAAAATACCTTTCAAAAGCTGGATAATATGAATAAATATAGCTCGCATATAATAATAGACACTATGTAGTTTCTATGCAAATATAGTTATACGTGTGTAAATAAACAAATATCGTGTGAATACTTTAACATTTAGAGTTTGTTATATATTCCAGGACTTCATCAATGAATATAGAACGATAGAAGGGACATTCCGTTATTCCTTTGTGCTTGGCTTCCCGATATACTTTGGAGAAAAGCTTGGCTTTTTCTTGTGTGGTGGTTGGAAGCTCTTCTATGGGGGTTGTTAAGAAACGGCATCCCCAACCTTTGCAAGTGGGTGTGAGTTGGCAATAATTCTCGCCAGTGCGCCCAAAAGCGCATTGTTGGATGAGATTGTTCATGGCTTTTTTCTGTTAGCTGTGAAAATCCCATTGCCTATGTATTGGTGTAATTCAGGATGGGCAAAATCTTTATATATCATTTTATCGCCTGAGAAAGAAACAATTCCTAAAGGCTGTGAGTTCTCTGGAGCATTAAGAATTATGTCATTCCAAGAAGAAGGCAAGGGCTGTTCAAAGGGAATGCTTAAATCCACAGCTTTAACCGTATCGTTATTTGTAGTGAAGAATCCATTGAAAGCGTACACCTCATTTTCAAACTCTTCTTCATAGACTGCAAGCTTTGTCATGAATACATATCTGTCTCCAATAGCTTCTATGTATGTCTGCATCGACCAAAAGGGCTCACCATTATCTTTATATTCAAAATTAGTGTATGTGCCGGTTATGTCTTTAGGCCAACTGTCATCTGTATCGGAACATGAGGTTAAACTTATAGCAATAATTGCTACTATCTGAAACCAAAACCGACCAAGCCCAAACGGTGGGTGCTGAGTGGTGGGGTGAGCATGGGCTATAACCCCTTCACGCAGCAGTTTGAGCCGACTATCAGCGTAAGCGTGGGATTGAAGTTATGGGAATGGTAAGTGTACATTGAAAAAGAAGGGACTTCTTTAGGATAAGTCCCTAAAAAAGTCCCTTCTTTTGCTATAATATTGATTTTTAGTGAAAGGAGTGGAGCGTATCGGACTCGAACCGATCACCTTAACACTGCCAGTGTTACGCTCTAGCCAGATGAGCTAACGCCCCATTTATTTTATGCGTTGCAAAGATACGCATAAAACTGAAAACAACAAGTACTAAGTTTACTTTTTTTCTTTATTTGTAGAATGGATTTTTTGATTATAGTTCGGATTCCTTAATCTTGAAATCCGAACAGATACATCTTATCTCATTCTTTTTCTTATTTCTTCTCTTTTTCGTTTCTCTTCTTCCTCTTTTTTCTTTCCGATAATCCATCCGATGGCTGATGCTATGAATGAGATACCAGCATAGCCCACTACATAATACCATAAGGAAGGTGTGTAGTAAATGAACAGTGCAGGTATGAACAATGCAGTAATGATAAGAGGAAACCACCATCCATAAGGACGTATCACTCCGTATGAATATGAACAGATGAAGCAGATAATGGGATTTACTACCGAAGGGAAGAGCTGGGCTACAGTTTCGGCACTACAAAACATAGGAAAGGTATAAAAACCAAGGATAGCTATAACGGTATAGGTAATTAATTCTCGCATGATGGCATATTATTTATAGAGTAAGAAAATACATGGAATTTTGTTTAAATCGGGTAGTTTACCTTTCCATTCTTTCACACTGTGCGTTTTGATATATTCGTCTTCGCAGGTGAGGTTAGCTGCTATACACAACTTGGTTTGCGGACGGCATGTTTTCAGAATTTCTTCTAGCATCTTGTGGTTGCGATAGGGAGTTTCGATGAATAGTTGTGTTTGGTTCTCTGTATAAACACGCTGTTCCAGCATTTTCAGTGTTTTGGTGCGTTCACCGGCTTCTATCGGCAGATATCCGTGAAAGGCGAAACTCTGTCCGTTAAATCCAGAACCCATGACAGACAGTATGATGGACGAAGGTCCCACCAATGGAACGACTTTCAGGTTTTTTCGTTGTGCTATGGCCACAACGTCAGCTCCCGGGTCGGCTACTGCTGGGCATCCGGCTTCAGAAATAACACCCATAGGTTGCCCATTTTCTAGTGGTTTGAGGTATCCAGAGAGTTCTTCTGGTGATGTATGTTTGTTTAGTGTGTAAAAGGTAAGTGTATCTATGTCGATAGTTTGGTCAACCTTTTTAAGGAATCGGCGTGCCGATCGTACATCCTCCACGATGAAGTGTTTAATATTTACGATAATTTCGCGGTTTCGCACAGGCAATACAGCTTCGATTGTTGTATCTCCCAGTGTGACAGGAATTAGATAGAGAGCAGTTTCCATAATGATGATAGAAAAAAAGAACGCAAATTACACAGTTGTTTTGAGCATGGGTGTAATTTACGTTCCGGTTTATTTTATTCGGTTTGGAAATTATCCGTAGATAATCTTTCCGTTTTCGTCTTTATATTCATCCAAACCTTTTTCATAAGTAGCCATAGCGCGCAGACTCATACCCACACTAGAGAAACCACCATCGTGATAAAGGTTCTGCATGGTTACTTTCTTGGTTAAGTCGGAGAACATTACGATACAGTAATCAGCACATTCGGCAGCTGAAGCATTTCCTAGAGGCGACATGCGATTGGCAAAGTCGAACAGCTTATCCATGCCTTTTACTCCAGAACCGGCTGTGGTCATGGTAGGCGATTGTGAAATGGTATTCACACGAACACGGCTTTCGCGACCGTATATGTATCCGAAACTGCGGGCAATTGATTCAAGTAAAGCTTTAGCATCAGCCATGTCATTGTATCCATAGAAAGTACGTTGGGCAGCTACGTAACTTAAGGCCAAGATAGAACCTTCTTCAGCTATAGCTTCGTGTTTTTTAGCTGCCTGAATCATTTTGTGAAATGAAACAGCCGAGATGTCAAGAGTTGTAGAAAGCATGTTGTAGTCCAAATCATCATAAGTGCGTTTTTTGCGCACGTTAGGCGACATGCCGATAGAGTGAAGGACAAAGTCTATTTTGCCCCCTAATATTTCAACGGAACGTTTGAATACATTTTCCAAATCTTCAACGTTAGTTGCATCTGCCGGAATAACTTCGCAGTTTAGTTTTTCTGCCAAAGCCGAAACTTGTCCCATGCGCACAGCTACGGGAGTGTTCGATAAGGTAATGGTCGCACCTTCTTCTACAGCTCTTTCTGCTACTTTCCAAGCGATAGACTGCTCATTCAGGGCACCAAAAATAATACCTCTTTTTCCTTTCAATAAGTTATAACTCATAAGTCAAAAATAGATTAAAATTTTTGCAAAGATACAATGAAATCCAAGAAAAACCACGAAAAGTTTGTTTAAAAGCATAAAATGCGAATAATTTGGTATTTATTTGCTGTTGATTACCATCATTGAAGCTGTTTTTTTGGGGTAGATATGTGTCCTTTTTAATCTTTTGCGCAGTCTTTTGGATTCATAAAAACATCAGATAAACCGATATCTGCAAAATAATAAGTTTTAATGTTGTGTCCGTTTTGCCATTTTGGTATGTCGTTTTGGGTTAGTTTGTTGTATTTATTATTTCAGGTAGGATATTTTCCAAAATCATTGATAATCATTTTCATGCTTTTTATTCCTGTTTCTCGCAATTTTGCTATATCTTTGTCCCATTAATGTATTTTTAAGATTAGACTTTTTATTAACTAACAAATCTCAAATGAATACGCATTTTACAAAGACTTTGGTTTTTGCATTAGGGTTGGCTGTTTTTGCTTCGTGTCAACCGGCAACTTCCACACAAACAGATTCTCAAGCAATTTCAGTTATTGACAAGGATGTATATTCTGGTATTCCTTTCGAAATGGATAAAGTAAAACAACCGTCTTTTCCAGCTTTGGAAGTAAATATCAAAGATTTTGGAGCATTTCCCGATGGTATTACTTTGAACACCGAAGCCATTAATAAGGCAATTCGTGAGGTAAGCGAAAAAGGAGGTGGTACTGTAGTGATCCCCGAAGGGTTATGGCTTACAGGACCCATCGAGCTGCTGAGCAATGTAAATTTGCATTTGAAACAGAATGCTTTAGTTCTCTTTTCGGCCGACCATACGCTTTATCCTATAATAACAACCTCATTCGAAGGTTGGGAAACCAAACGCTGTCAGTCACCTATTTATGCAAGAGGTGCTGAGAATATCGCTATTACAGGTTCTGGAACATTCGATGGAAATGGCGATACCTGGCGTCCGGTAAAGAAAAGCAAACTTACTTCCGCTCAATGGAATAAATTGCTGGCATCGGGTGGTGTAACTAATGAAAAAGGCGATATCTGGTATCCCAGTCAAGGAGCTTTGGATGGAGCTAAAGTAACTAAAGAATTTAATGTTCCTGACAGCGAAATCATGAAAGCAAAAGGTGATATGCTATGGAATTCTATTCGGGATTTTCTTCGTCCTGTATTATTGAGTTTTACTAATTGTAAAACCGTTTTGCTTGAAGGAGTTACTTTCAAGAATTCGCCCAGTTGGTGTGTACATCCGTTGATGTGTGAGGATATCACGATAAATCGTATCAATGTGAGCAATCCCTGGTATTCGCAAAATGGCGATGCTTTGGATTTGGAATCGTGTACCAATGCATTGGTATTGAATTCCACTTTTGATGCAGGCGACGATGCCATTTGTATCAAGTCGGGAAAAGATGAGGAAGGACGTAAGCGTGGCATTCCTTGTCAGAATGTAATTGTGCGAAACAATGTGGTATTGCATGGCCACGGAGGTTTCGTTGTGGGAAGCGAAATGTCTGGTGGTGTGAAAAATGTATTTGTCGATAATTGTACTTTCCTTGGCACTGATGTCGGTTTACGCTTTAAGAGTAGGCGTGGACGCGGAGGTGTGGTGGAGAATATCCATATCAGTAATATTAATATGATAAACATTCCGGCAGAACCATTGTTGTTCGATCTCTTTTATGGAGGTGCATCGGTAAAAGATGCTGTGCCTCCTGTGAGTGAAAAAACTCCGATGTTCCGCAACATATATATAAACAACGTGGTTTGTAAGGGTTCGGGGCGTGCTATATTCTTCAATGGTTTGCCTGAGATGCCCATCGAAAATATCCAGTTGAAGAACATAACCATATCCGATGCTGCAGAAGGAGCTGTATTGAATCAAGCTAAAGATATTATTATTGAGAATTTGAAAATACAAACCTCTAAGCCTTCGCCTACGGTACGCTTGTCGGATGTAACCAATGTGATGGTGAATGGTGAAAAAATGGATAAAGTGGAAAATGAAACCAAGGAGTTGAACTTCTAAATGAAATTTGAATATTGAAGCGGAAAACACGGATTATACGAGCAAGGATTATCTTGTTTCGTATATTCCGTGTTTTTTCAGATAGGAAATTGATAAATATGATTATGGCAATGAAAAATATATCAATGATGTTGCTGGCTTTATCTGTTGGTCAGATCTCACTGCTGGCACAGGATGTGGAAAAAAGCATACAAGTGACTGTCGAGAACGCATGGACACAGATAAAGAAAAATGAGCCGGTAGTGCTTAGAATAAAAGACTTGGCTCCGGGGTTTGCCGTAAACTCAGCAACCGTATGGGATGGAGAAAAAGAAATACCTTCACAATTGGATGACTTAAATCGCGATACAAATCCCGATGAATTGGTTTTTGTTACGGATGTGCCGGCCGGGGTCAAGCGTTCTTTCAAAGTGGTGCTTTCTACAAAGGCAGTAAAAAAGAACTATCCTGCAAGGGTTTATGCCCAAATGCGTTTGAATGATAAAAGTCAGAAAAATCCACATGTTCAATACATAACTTTTCCCGGAACGGTTCCGGTAAAGCAGACTTATAGCGCAATGTTTCATCATGGGCCTGCATTTGAGTCGGAGCTGGTAGCATTTCGAGCTTATTTTGATAATAGGCAATCTATTGACCTTTATGGAAAGAAACACCACCGGTTGGAGTTGGCAGAAACCAATTTCTATCCCAAGAAAGAGCAGTTGGCTGCCGGCTATGGTGACGATGTGTTGTGGGCCGGTGCCAGTGTGGGATTGGGCTCGTTCCGTGGATGGAAAGATGGAAAACCACAAACCATAGATCTTGTGGAGAGTCGTGGCGGTGGTGTGCTGGCTTCGGGCCCGGTGCGTACAGTAGTAGAGTTTGTAGACCGTAACTGGGAGTATGATGACAAATGTTTGAATATGACACAACGTTACATGTTGTATGCCGGACATCGTGATGTGCAGGTAGATGTTCGGTTTAAGGAGGCAGATGTAAAAGAATGCGTGTTCTGTTCTGGGGTGCAGAAGCTGGAAAGTGACAATGTGGGATTTTTGAATGCCGACGGACTGGCCGGTTCATGGGGAACTAATCTGCCCAATAAGAAAGATAGCATTTCCAATCCACGCCAAACGGTAGGACTTGGTATTTGTATACCTAAAAAACAGGTTTCCGGAGTGATAGAGGATGACGTGAACTATCTGTTGCTCATGAATACATGTGGTAGAAAAAAACTGACTTATTATTTCACCTTCAATGCCGGAAAGGAAGAAAAAGGATTTAAAGACAGCAAAAGCTGGTTTGCCTATCTGAAAAGATGGCAGAAGGACTTAGCTCATCCTTGCAAGATAACAATTCAACGATAACCTGAAAAAGATTATGAAATTATGAATAAGAAAATTCTATTGTGTGGCATGTTGGCACTGACCGGAGGATTGACGGTGTGTGCACAACAGGCTGAATCCTACCGTTCGCAAGTGTGGGTGGCCGACCAGGGTAACGGAACCTATAAGAACCCGGTACTTTATGCCGATTATTCAGACCCGGATGCCTGTCGGGTAGGGGACGATTTCTACATGACATCTTCCAGTTTCAACTGTGTTCCCGGATTGCAGATTCTGCATTCGAAAGATTTGGTGAACTGGACTCTCATCGGAGCTGCTGTGCCTTATGCTGTTCCACCGGTGACCGATGTGCGTCCGGAACATGGAAACCGTATTTGGGCACCTAGTATCCGTTATCATGATGGCGAGTTTTATATCTTTTGGGGAGATCCGGACCAGGGTGCTTTTATGGTGAAGGCCAAAGACCCAAAAGGACCATGGACAGAGCCGGTACTGGTGAAACCGGGCAAGGGTATCATTGATACGACTCCCTTGTGGGATGATGATGGAAAAGTGTATATGGTGCATGCTTATGCCGGAAGTCGGGCAGAATTGAAGAGTGTAATTGCTATTTGTGAGTTGAATGCCGACGCCACCAAGGCGATAACTCCTTCGCGTATCGTTTTCGACGGGCATGAAGGACAGGGAACTTGTGAGGGGCCTAAGTTCTATAAACGTAAAGGATATTACTATATCTTCCATCCGGCAGGGGGAGTACCTACAGGATTCCAAACAGTACAGCGTTCTAAGAATGTATATGGACCTTATGAAAATAGAATTGTATTGGCACAAGGAGAAAGCCCGGTGAATGGCCCTCATCAAGGTGCTTGGGTAGATACACCTACAGGCGAAGATTGGTTCTTGCATTTTCAAGATGTGGGAGCTTATGGACGTCTGGTGCATCTGCAACCCATGAAATGGGTAAACGACTGGCCAGTGATAGGAGTAGACAAGGACGGTGACGGATGTGGTGACCCGGTGTTGACATATCGCAAACCCAATGTAGGACAGATTTATCCGATTTGCACTCCACAAGAGAGTGATGAGTTTGATAGTTATGTGTTGGGACCCCAGTGGCAATGGCAGGCAAATTTCAATGAGAAGTGGATGTATTGTGCCGGCAACAAAGGATTCCTTCGCTTGTATTCTTATCCGGTTGGAAAAGATTATAAAAGTTTGTGGAATGTATCGAATTTGTTGTTGCAGAAAACAACGGCTCCTTCGCAAACAGTAACCACCAAAATGACATTTAAACCAGCTGCCAAATATAAAGGAGAACGAACCGGTCTGGTGCTTTTGGGTATGGATTATGCAGCTTTGGTGGTGGAGAATACGACCGAAGGATTGGTGCTCTCGCAAGTGGAATGTTTGAAAGCTGACAAAGGAGCTGTGGAAACAACAAATGCTTCGGTATCTTTAAAGGCGAATGAATTTTATTTGCGTGCCAAAATATATGATACTGGTGAGAAGATAAAGGGAAGCGAAGGAGGACATGACCAATTGGTGAAATGTGAATTCTCGTACAGTCTGAATGGAAAAAAATTTATTCCTCTAGGCAAAACTTTCCAAGTAAAGGAAGGTAAATGGATTGGAGCTAAATATGGTATATTCTGTACACGTCCGAATTTGAAAACTAATGATGGTGGATGGGTGGATGTTGACTGGTTCCGTGTGACAAAATAGAAATTGAAATCGGATGAAAATGACTCGGGTGAATTGAATTTCATGAAAACAGCCTTGTACGTGTGTGCAAGGCTGTTTTTATATGTTTTTGATACTAGATAAATAGTGTATATTTGACTATTTTCTAAAATAAAATGCGTGTTTTGGAAAATAATGCGATAAAATTGTTGTTTAT
>Cinder_p2__coassemble_2664_pt1 | contig 10451 bp, 5 predicted proteins | sample Cinder_p2__metabat2_low_PE_026 | metagenome-assembled genome bin Cinder_p2
TGTAACCGGCTGATCCGTAGTCAGCTACTCTATTCAGTTGAGCTACGCGACCTTTTTTCTTTAACGGTTGCAAAGGTACATACTTTTAATACAACTACCAAACAATTGGGACAATTTTTCTTTCCTTTTCTAACAGAATTTACTATATATCTGATTAACAAAAGAAAAAGCACAGATCTTCTTACATAAGAAATCCGCATTCTTTTCAGACATGCAGAAAGAATGCGGATTTTCAATTTACTTAAATTCTATTTTAACCAATTATTTCAAGACTACGTTTGATAAAGTTATTTAATGCTTCACCTTTCAACATATTATTCTGAAGCAATGCCAAATCAACTAATTGGCGCACAACCTTATTTCTAGTAGCAAAATCGGAAAGGACAGATTCCTTTTTAGCTTTTTCATTAGCTATTTTTTGTTCTACATCATTTAAGGTTTCTTTCTCCTCCGTAGATATTTCTTCAGTTTTTTTGCCTTCCTGTGCTTTGCGCAACTCTTCATACCGTTTATTTAAATCTTCAATAGCTAAATTTAACGGAGTCAAATCGGCTGCACATTCAACTCCAGACTGAGTAAGCACACCTTTTACTAGACTATTATCAACGTTTACCACAACATTAAACATATCAGGCATATCACCATAGAAACTCATTCCCGGCTGAATACGAGCCATTTCCTTCATTCTACGCATATACTCACTCTGTGTAATTAATATTGGAGCAGTTTTCTCACCCAAAGATTGCGCATCAACATTAAAATTCACTTTTTCCACCTTCGGCAACTGACTACGGAATATCATTGTAAGAATTTCGCTTTTCCCATGCTCCAACGTATTTGGCTGAATATCGTCTTTTACAATCAAACGATCAATTACGTCACTATCTACTCGAGTGAATCGACTTTTCTCTATTTTTCTTTCAAGAAGACCTATCAATGCAACATCTAGCTGACCATCCATTAATAATACGTTATAACCTTTATTTTTTGCAGCTTCAATGTAACTATATTGTTCTTCTACATTATTTGCATAGAGATAAATAACATTTCCATCTTTATCCGTTTGTTCTCCCTTAATTAAAGTCTGATACTCTTCGAAAGTATAATATTTGACATCTGTATCCTTAAGTAAGGCAAATTTATTAGCACGATCATAAAAATCCTCTTCTGTGAGCATTCCATAGTTTATGAAAATCTTCAAATCATCCCATTTTGCCTCAAAATCTTTACGATCATTTTTAAAAATCGACAGTAGACGATCTGACACTTTTTTTGAGATATAAGTCGAGATTTTCTTTACGTTTGAATCACTTTGCAGATAAGAACGTGACACATTCAAAGGAATATCAGGAGAATCAATCACACCATGCAACAATGTCAAGAAATCAGGAACTATACCTTCTACAGAATCTGTTACGTATACTTGATTGCAATACAATTGAATCTTATTCTTTTGCAAATCAATATTACTCTTAATTCGAGGGAAATAAAGAATTCCAGTCAAATTAAACGGATAGTCTACATTCAAATGAATCCAAAACAGTGGTTCATCAGACATAGGATAAAGTTCATGATAAAAATTCTTATAATCATCCTCTTTTAAATCAGAAGGTTTACGAGTCCATAATGGAGAAGTATTATTAATGATATTATCCTCATCTGTTTCAATCTGTTTTCCATCCTTCCACTCTTTTTTCTTTCCAAATGCCACTGGAACTGGAAGGAAATGACAATATTTAGTCAGCAAGGCAGACAAACGCGCCTCCTCCAAAAATTCTTTACAATCATCATCAATATATAGAATAATATCTGTACCACGTTCTGCCTTTTCGGTTTCTTCTAACGTAAATTCCGGACTTCCATCACAAGTCCATTTCATCGGTTGTGCATTTTCCTGCCAAGAGCGAGTTATCAATTCTACTTTCTTTGCCACCATAAATGCTGAATAAAATCCCAAACCAAAATGACCTATGATAGCATTGGCATCATCCTTATATTTTGCAAGAAAATCATTTGCACCCGAAAAAGCTATTTGATTAATATATTTTTCAATTTCTTCAGCTGTCAAACCAATACCACGATCAGAAATGGTAATTGTATCTTTACCCAATGATACATGAATTGTAACATCACCCATTTCACTCTTAAATTCACCTTTTGAGGCAAGTGTTTTAAGTTTTTGAGTAGCATCTACCGCATTAGAAACCAGCTCACGGAGAAAAATCTCATGATCACTATACAAGAACTTTTTGATAATGGGGAAGATGTTTTCTGTAGTAACCCCAATATTTCCTTTTTGCATAAATTATATTATTTACTGTTTCATATTTTCTTTAAGTACTTTCTTTATCACAAAAAAAATGCCAGACATATGCATGTCTGACATTTTGACATTATTTATTTATCAAACTCTTAAGTTTATTCGTCTGCTGAGATAACAGAAAACTGAAGTTTATTTTTGTCATCCGGATCAATTTTAACAATAATACGGCTTCCATGTAAAGGTGATTCATTTATCAACATTTCAGATAACCCATCTTCCATATAAGTTTGTATGGCTCGGCGCAGCGGACGAGCTCCAAACTGTAAATCACATCCATGGTCAGCAATAAACATAGCAACCTCTTCCGAAATATCCATCTTATACCCAATAGTTTCTAATCGTTTAACCAGTTCTTTCAACTCCAATTTTACAATCTGGCAGATAGCATCACGATCCAATGAATCAAACGTAATAATTTCATCGATTCGATTTAAAAATTCTGGAGAAAACACTTTATTTAATGCTTTCTGAATTACGTTTTGAGAATAAGTTTTGTCATTTTCTTTACGCATCTGTGCAGAGAAGCCTACACCACGTCCAAACTCTTTAAGTTGGCGTGTTCCCACATTTGAAGTCATAACAATCACTGTATTCTTAAAGTCGATAGTTTTTCCATTATTGTCAGTCAAACGTCCTTCATCCATCACTTGAAGTAACAAATTAAACACATCGGAATGTGCTTTTTCTATTTCATCAAGTAACACTATAGAATAAGGACGGCGACGAACTTTTTCTGTCAATTGCCCTCCTTCTTCGTATCCCACATATCCTGGAGGAGCTCCCACCAAACGTGATACTGTAAATTTTTCCATGTATTCACTCATATCAACACGTATAAGTGCATCAACAGACCCAAACATAAACTTGGCGAGTTCCTTTACAAGTAAAGTTTTTCCCACACCTGTAGGACCTAAAAACAAAAATGTCCCGATAGGACGATTAGGATCTTTCAATCCCACACGACTTCGCTGAATAGCGCGTACAAGTTTATCAACCGCATTTTCTTGCGCAATAACCTTTTTCATCAACTCACTGCGCATACCTTTAAGCCGGATATTTTCCATTTGAGCCATTCTTTGTACCGGAACTCCCGACATCATCGATACAACTTCAGCCATCATTTCAGCATTTACTACTTCACGGTTTTCCTTCAAACTTTTTTCCCATGCTTCTTTCATGTCTTCAAGTTCCAGCTGCATAATTTTCTCTTTGTCACGACAGCTTGCTGCCAATTCATAATTCTGAGCTTTTACTGCCTCATTCTTATTTTGGCGCATTTCATCTATCTCTTTTTCCTTTTCCTCTATATCCTTAGGAACAGCAATATTAGTAAGATGAACGCGAGAACCAGCTTCATCAAGGGCGTCCACGGCCTTATCTGGGAAATAGCGATCAGAAATATAACGATCTGTCAGCCTTACACATGTTTCCAGAGCTTCTTGAGTATAAACAACATTATGATGGTCTTCGTATTTTTCTTTGATATTTTTTAATATCTGCAGGGTTTCTTCCGAAGTAGCAGGATTTACTATTACCTTTTGAAAACGTCTTTCCAAAGCACCATCTTTTTCAATACTTTTACGATATTCATCAAGGGTAGTAGCACCTATACATTGTAATTCGCCACGCGCCAACGCTGGTTTAAAGATATTAGCAGCATCCATAGAGCCAGGAGCAGAACCAGCACCCACTAAAGTGTGAATTTCATCTATAAAAAGAATTACATTGGGATTTTCTTTCAACTCCTTTAATATAAGACGAAGACGTTCTTCAAATTGTCCTCTGTATTTTGTTCCAGCTACAACAGATGTCAAATCCAAAGCTACTACACGCTTATCAAATAATAAACGAGACACTTTTTTTTCCACTATTCGTTTAGCCAGTCCCTCAATAATAGCAGTTTTTCCCACACCCGGTTCACCTATTAATACAGGATTATTTTTTTTACGTCGTGAAAGAATTTGTGCCAATCGTTCTATCTCTTTTTCACGTCCCACTACAGGATCTAATTGTCCCAATTCTGCAGCCTTTGTCATGTCCATACTGAACATATCAATAGTAGGAGTGTCATTTGCCGGTTTATGTGAACGAGCTTGAGTCGTGTATTGTTGTTCCACAGCATCTGCAGGACGTTCTGGCACATCATCATCATCTTCTTCTGTAAAATCATTCATACCAGCATTAATATCTGTTTGTTTCAAAGAAAGCTCTTTGAAAACCTGCGAATAAGTAACTTCGTTCTTTTCAAGAATGCGAGCCGCCAAATTGTCATGTTGCTTTAAAATAGCAAGTAACAGATGTTCATCACTTACTGTTTGAGATTTTAACAGTTTAGCTTCTAAAATTCCCAATCGCAAAATCCGTGCACAAGTTTCATCCAAAACTATTTCATTAGGAATCTCTTCATTGTCATTGTCTGAATCTTGATATTTCTCGTTATTTGCTGTATAATTTTCAATCTCATGACGAATTGTTTCCAAATCGACAGAAAGTTCTTTTTTCAGAATATCAACAGCTTGTCCGTCTCCTCTTTTTAATAGCCCTAAAAGCAAGTGCTCTGGCCCAACGTAGTCATTGTGTAAACGAGCCGCCTCTTGCTTGCTATATATCAATATTTCCGATATCTTTTGTGAAAACTGATTATTCATAGGTCCTTTTACCTCTCAAATTGTTTCTAGTTGCAAATATATGGATTTTTCAAGTTTTTCCATGTTTTATTACATATCATTAATAATACAACAAATAGTATGCCACCAAATGAACAAAACTACGACATCCATATTTGACTTCTTCTACCAAATTCTTAAATACACCATTTAAAGAAATTTTCACTCCGATTAATCCATAAACAATAATCTAGAATAAACTATGACAAAAAGGCAGCAAATTCTAACAATACAGATTACTTAAACGAGGAAGAATAGTACAAAGATGGGCGTATTACCTATTAAAAATAGAAAAGAACTTTAAACGATGCCCTTATAATTGTCATCCGACATTGAAAAGATAATATTATGTAATAAAAAACAAACTCAGATAAAACAGAATTTTATAGAATCAAAAAACAATTAACATTTTATCATTATATCAAGCTTTTTGCCACAAGAATATTCTAAATATTGCCACAAGCGTAATCTATCACAACAGTTTTGCGAGAAAAAGCTTCGGTATATCACAAAAAAGCTGTATTTTAGCGTGATTTTTATAAGAATATCATATTCCTAATTAATATTATTTTTTAAATGATTGAACAAGACAGAATTATAAAAATTAACATCGAAGAGGAAATGAAGACCTCGTATATTGACTACTCCATGTCGGTCATTGTAGCGAGAGCCCTCCCGGATGTAAGAGACGGCTTTAAACCGGTGCACCGCCGCATTCTTTATGGAATGATGGAACTAGGAAATACATCAGACAAACCCTATAAAAAATCTGCTAGAATCGTTGGTGAAGTTTTAGGTAAATACCACCCACATGGCGACTCTTCTGTATATGGAGCACTTGTGCGTATGGCACAAAATTGGGCCATGCGTTATCCCTTGGTAGATGGACAAGGAAACTTTGGCTCAGTGGACGGCGATAGCCCAGCTGCAATGCGCTATACCGAAGCTCGTTTGAAGAAGTTAGGAGAAGAAATGATGCAGGACTTATATAAAGAAACTGTTGATTTCCAAAATAACTTTGATGATACACTTCAAGAACCAACAGTAATGCCTACACGAATTCCTAATTTGCTAGTGAATGGAGCCTCGGGTATTGCTGTAGGTATGGCAACGAATATTCCTCCACATAATCTGTCTGAAGTTATTGATGCTAGTATAGCCTACATTGACAACAATGAAATAGATATCGAGGGCTTAATGAAATACGTAAAAGCTCCAGATTTTCCTACAGGAGGGTATATATATGGTATAAATGGAGTACGCGAAGCTTATGAAACCGGACGTGGTCGTGTTGTCATGCGAGCTAAAGCAGAAATAGAAAATGGAAATCTACACGACAAAATAGTCGTAAGTGAAATACCATATAATGTAAATAAAGCAGAGCTTATCAAAAGTATTGCAGAACTAGTTAATGAAAAGAAAATAGACGGTATCTCAAACGTAAACGATGAAAGTGACCGTGAAGGTATGCGCATCGTAATTGATGTAAAACGCGATGCTAATGCAAGTGTTGTTCTGAACAAACTATTCAAAATGACAGCCTTGCAAACCTCTTTTAGTGTAAATAATATAGCCTTAGTACATGGACGTCCTAAGACTTTAAGCTTAAAAGATTGTATCAAATACTTTGTAGAGCATCGTCATGATGTGGTAATTCGTCGCACAAAGTTTGATTTACGTAAAGCAAAAGAAAGAGCACACATACTCGAAGGTCTGATTATTGCTTCTGATAATATTGATGAGGTAATACATATTATACGTGCAGCCAAGACTCCTAATGAAGCCACAGCAAATTTAATGGAACGCTTTGAATTAAGCGAAATTCAAGCAAAAGCCATCGTAGAAATGCGTCTACGCCAACTTACAGGATTGCTTCAGGAGCAACTTCATGCCGAATATGAAGAAGTTAAACGACAGATTGCTTACTTCGAAGAAATATTGTCGAATGATGAAATATGCAAAAAAGTCATCAAAGATGAATTGATTGAAGTAAAAGAAAAATATGGAGATGAACGTCGTTCTGAAATCGTTTATTCTTCTGAAGAATTCAATCCAGAAGACTTTTATGCCGACGATGAAATGGTAATTACCATTTCTCATCTTGGGTACATCAAACGTACACCTCTTGCTGACTTCCGTGCACAAAATCGTGGAGGAGTAGGAGCTAAAGGCAGTGAAACTCGGGATGAAGACTTTGTAGAAAACATCTATCCGGCAACAATGCATAATACCATGTTGTTCTTTACTCAGAAAGGACGATGCTATTGGCTGAAAGTCTACGAAATTCCAGAAGGTTCCAAAAACTCCAAAGGTCGAGCTATACAGAATTTGTTAAACATAGATTCTGATGATATGGTGACTGCTTTCATTCGTGTGAAAACATTAAATGATGAAGAATATATCAATAGTCACTATCTCTTGTTCTGTACCAAAAACGGAACCATCAAGAAAACATGTCTTGAACAATACTCACGCCCCAGGCAGAATGGTGTAAATGCTATTAATATTCTTGATAATGACCGTGTTATAGAAGTAAGAATGACTAATGGTGACAACGAAATAATCATTGCTAATCGTAACGGACGTGCTATTAGATTCCATGAAAGTGCCGTACGCGAAATGGGACGTACAGCTACTGGCGTAAGAGGAATTTTACTTGATGATGACGGTTGCGATGAAGTGGTAGGAATGATTTGTATAAAAAATCCGGAAGAAGAGTCTATTATGGTCGTTTCAGAACAAGGATATGGCAAACGTTCTGACATAGAAGATTATCGTATCACAAATCGTGGAGGTAAAGGCGTTAAAACTTTGAATATTACTGATAAAACAGGAAAATTAGTAGCAATAAAATCAGTAACCGATGAAAATGACTTGATGATTATAAACAAATCAGGTATTACTATCCGTTTAAAGGTTGCCGATGTGCGTATTATGGGACGTGCTACTCAAGGTGTCCGCCTTATAAATCTTGAAAAGCGAAATGATCAAATAGCTTCCGTTTGTAAAGTAAATACTGGAAACGAAGAAGATGGTCAACAGAATGTCGAAGAAAATGATAATTCAGTCAATGAATAAATATACAATGAATAACTAAAATTGAACTATTATGAAAAAAGTATTATTTTCAGTAGCATTGGTAATGGCTTCATGCGCAGCCTTTGGCCAGACTAAAGCTGTAAAAGAAGCTAAAAGACAAGCCGATGCTAAAAAATTTGCAGAAGCCGAGCAGTTAATTAATGAGGCTTTGGAAAACGCAGAAACAAAAAATCAGGCAAATACTTGGAATGTTGCCGGTTATGTTCAACAAAAGATTAACGAAGAAGAGAACACTAAAGCCTATTTGAAACAAGCATTTGATACTGTTAAAATGTATAGCAGTACCTATAAAATGTTCGAGTATTTCAATAAATGCGATGAATTGGAGCAAATTCCTAATGAAAAAGGAAAAATAAAAATTAAATATAGAAAAACCAATGCTGCTATAATGCAACAAAACCGTCCAAATCTGATTAACGGTGGAGTACTATATTTTAATCAAGGTAAAGATGCTGAAGCTTATAAATATTTTAGCATGTATATTGATTCTGCAGAATATCCAATGCTGAAAGAAGCAAATATTGCAGCAACAGACAGTATGATGCCTACCATTGCATACTATACTTCTTTAGCTGCTATTAAGATGGCTCAAGCTAGTGAAAATGATAAAGATACTCAAAAAGCTAATTATGAAAACGTTTTAAAATATGCAGACTTAGCTTCCAAGGATACAGAAAACGGAAAATATGCTTTTGAATTCAAATCTAGTGCTTATAAAGCATTGGGAGATACCATTAAATGGGTTGAAACTTTGAAAGAAGGAATGCAGAAGTTCGCAGATCACCCATATTTCTTTGGTAATCTGATTGATTATTATTCAAATTCTGGAAAATATGCCGATGCTATCAAATTTGCTGATGAAATGATTGCTAAAAATGGTGATTCTGCATTCTATCAGTATGTAAAAGGATATCTATATCAGAATATGAAAGACTACGATAATGCCATTAGCGCCTATAAACAAGCTATTGCAAAAGATGCTAATTACGTAGAAGCTTACTCAAACTTAGGATTGTGTTATTGCCAACAAGCTATTGCCTATGGTGAAACTGCTGTATCAGAAATAGATGATCCAAAATATCAAGAAGAGCAAGCTAAAATCAAAAAATACTATGAGGAAGCAAAACCTTATTATGAAAAAGTTCGTGAATTGGCTCCTGAAAAAAGAGAATTATGGCTGAATGGATTGTATACAATCTACTACAAACTGAATATGGGCGACCAGTTTAAAGAAGTTGAAAAATTAATGCAATAATTATCAATCTATAATATAAAAAAATAACTCCTGAGAGTTTTATTAGACTCTTAGGAGTTATTTTTTTTCCAATTATATACTTTATCACACAAAAATAAAAGCCGCACCCAAATTCAAACTTAGGTGCGGCTATTCTTAAAAATTCAATTATTCATATTAAAAATATGTCATCATTACAGTAGAAAACCACCAAGTAGTATAATAAGCCCACCCATTCTTATTGCCATTCTTTCTTTTATATATTACTCCATTACTAAGTTCATAACATATTGATGTATTATCCTGTGAGTCATTGTTACAAAATACAGAAGCTGATACACAATTTTTCAACGAAGTTGGACTACACCAATTTCCTAACATCGATGAACTAAGCATAAAACTACTATTAATATTACTACTATCAGCTTTAGAATACAAACCAATATAGAATATATAATAAGCACTTGAATATGCACCAGTAATAGTTATTCGCCCACCATTTATAAATGAACCTTGGTATATTTTTGTTGCTCAAAAACATACATCTCAACTTATAATAGGGAAGCATTGAAATAGATTATTTAATCATCTATTAAACATAATACAGATTACAATAATAAAATAGCACTGATTATAAAAGAATGACAGGTACAAGAAAAACCAAAAAAATGTGTCAAAACATTTGTCATGACACATTTTTAAGACTTAATATATTATTATTTTAGACTTCTTCCTGATAGTTTATATTTAGTTCATCCAAAATTTTCAAAGCTTTATCAAGCACTGTAGTATCATCTAATTGCACTATACCACCATTAGGTCCTGGTTCTATATGAAGCCCTACACTTTTTCCATCTTTAAAATTTTGACCTCCAAAAAAATTACGGACTGTATCTACTGATAAATTGAGTTCATCTGCAATTCTATGCATACTTCCATCAGGCAATGAATCTTTTATCTTACGAAGTTCATTGAATGTAATTGTTCTTTCCATGATATTAAAAGTTTTAAAGTTAAATATTCATGAGTTCTTATTCACGGAATAAATTTAGCAAAAGATTAATAAGTAAGCAAAAGAAATGTAGCTTTTTTATAACCTATCAATCTAAGTATATGACAAAAATTTGAA
>Cinder_p2__coassemble_2695_pt1 | contig 10305 bp, 7 predicted proteins | sample Cinder_p2__metabat2_low_PE_026 | metagenome-assembled genome bin Cinder_p2
CTTCAGAAGTTTCATTACATGATGCAGTTGTAAAAGGATTAGCTTCAGACAAAGGACTTTATATGCCAAAAACTATTAAATGCTTGCCTGATTCTTTTTTTTCTGAAATGGAGAATCTGTCATTTCAAGAAATAGCGAGTCGTGTGGCTGATAATTTTTTCGGTGAGGATATACCTTCTGACATATTGAGGTCAATAGTTTATGATACTTTGAATTTCGATATTCCATTAGTGCCTGTATCGGATAATATTTATTCATTAGAATTGTTTCATGGACCTACATTGGCATTTAAAGATGTCGGAGCTCGTTTTATGGCTCGTCTGTTAGGATATTTCATAAAGAAAGAAGACCAGGGCATAGTTAATGTTCTGGTTGCTACATCGGGAGATACCGGTAGTGCTGTAGCTAATGGCTTTTTGGGTGTAGATGGTATACATGTATATGTTCTTTATCCTAAAGGGAAGGTCAGCGAAATTCAGGAAAAGCAATTTACTACATTAGGGAAAAATATTACAGCTCTAGAAGTAGATGGTGCATTTGATGATTGTCAAAGTCTTGTTAAACAAGCTTTCATGGATGAAGATTTGAATGCACATATGAAACTTACTTCTGCAAACTCTATTAATGTGGCTCGTTTCCTCCCGCAAGCATTTTACTATTTTTATGCTTATGCCCAGTTAAAACGTATAGAAAAGAAAAAAGAGGTGGTGATGTGTGTTCCAAGTGGTAACTTTGGAAATATTACAGCAGGTTTGTTTGCTCAGCAGATGGGATTGCCAGTGAAACGTTTCATCGCTGCTAATAACCGAAATGATGTGTTTTATCAATACCTTCAAACTGGTCATTACGTACCTAGGAATTCTGTTGCTACCATTGCTAATGCGATGGATGTGGGTGATCCAAGTAATTTTGCTCGTATTCAAGAACTTTTTCATGGTTCATTGGAGGAGATACAGAAGCATGTATCTGGAGCACGCTATGATGATATGCAAATAGCAGAAACAGTGCAAAAGGTCTATAATAAAACGGGGTATTTGCTTGATCCCCATGGTGCATGTGGATATCGTGCTTTACAAGACTCATTACAATTAGATGAAGTCGGAATTTTTTTGGAAACAGCTCATCCTGCAAAATTTTGTACTACGATAGAGCATATTCTAGGCAAAGAAATAGATATACCTCAAAAGCTCCGTGAATTTATGAATAGGAAGAAAAAGAGTGTTTCGATGAGTAGGGATTTCTCTGATTTTAAGCAATATTTGCTACGCCAATGAGTAAAAAACACATCAGTATCAAAAGACCTCTTGTAGGAAAATTTGATACTGATGTTTGAAAATGTTGTTGCAATTAAACTTCTTTATTTAATATTGTTTCTTATCTTTGTAAGGTAATTTTTTATACCAATTTCATCCTTATTTATAATAATATTGAGAAGCTCATTTAATTCAATTCGTATTTTTTCTACTTGTGCAGGAGTTCGTGAATTGAATAATATTTCTTGTAATAGATAGTCGTCTTCACTAAGTACACCATGTGCTATTGCCATATGACGTTTAAATGTAGTACCTGGAGCATCTTGATGTTTCATGATTGCTGCAAAAGCAAAGGTTGATACAAAAGGTATAGATAGAGAGTAAGCAACAGTTTCATCGTGCTCTTCAAAAGAGTATTCAAAAATATTTAGTTTTAAGGAACTATATAGATCTTTGAAGAAAACTTTGCCTAAATGATCGCCATCGGTAATGATTATGGCATTTTCATTGCTTAAATTATTTAAACTAGCAAATGTTGGTCCAAACATAGGGTGAGTTGATACATATCTAAATCCACTCTTTTCATAAAAATCTTTTAGATTATTTTTCACAGATGCAATATCGCTGAGTATACATTCTTTAGGAAGTACAGGGATTATCCATTGGAAAGCTTCGAGTGTATATTTCACTGTAACAGCATTGATAACTAGTTCAGGTTTAAAATTTTCTATTTCTTCTAGGGTTGTGAATCTATAGGTATTGTATATGAATCGTAATCGTTTGGGTTCAATGTCAAATACGGCTGTTTCATGTTTGAAACTTAGAAGGTCAGTAAAAAAAGAACCCATTTTTCCTGCCCCTAAAATGAGAATACGCATAGTTATATTGTGTATTTAATAATGGTAGATGTCTATTTTTATTTAGGAATATGTCGGAATGAACTGTCCTTCTTCATTCCGACATATATGGTAGTAGAAACTATTTATTTATAATTTCCATTTGTTGTCTGACAGATTCTTCGTGTATAGCTTCAAAGATTCGACGGACAAACTCTGCACTCATACCACACAATTCACCCTGTGCTCCTCGTTTTTCTAGAATCTCGTTATACCGTTCTGTTTGCAGAATAGTTATATTATGTTCTTTTTTAAATGTTCCTATTTCTCTAGAAACACGCATGCGTTTGGCCAAAATCTCGATTATACTGTTGTCGCATTCATCAATTTGACTACGTAATTGGCTTAAATTCTCTGTTGTTTGTTTGTCTTTGCGAATTACAAGTAAGCTTAATATGTAAGATAGGATGTCGGGAGTAACCTGTTGTGCAGCATCACTCCAAGCACAATCCGGATTACAATGACTTTCCACAATTAATCCATCGAACCCTAAATCCATCGCTTGTTGGCAAAGAGGAGCGATAAGTTCTCTCCGTCCGCCAATGTGGCTAGGATCACAGAATATAGGCAAAGTAGGAATGCGTCGGCGAAGTTCAATAGGTATATGCCATTGGGGAAGATTCCGATATATTTTTTTATCGTAAGAAGAAAATCCTCTGTGTATAGCTGCCAAACGTTTGATACCAGCATTATTTAAACGCTCCATGCCTCCTATCCATAATTCCAAGTCTGGGTTAACTGGATTTTTTACAAGAATAGGAATATCTATACCTTTTAGTGCGTCAGCTATTTCTTGCATAGCAAAGGGGTTTGCACAAGTACGTGCACCAATCCACAAAAGATCGAGATTAGCTTTCAGGGCCGCATCTACATGTTTTGCGGTAGCTACTTCTGTAGTAACATACATGCCGGTGTCTTCTTTGACGTGTTTTAACCATTTCAGTCCTGGTTCTCCTACACCTTCAAATCCTCCAGGTTTTGTACGAGGTTTCCATATACCTGCACGGAAAATTTTGACTCCTTTTTTTGCAAGTTGAGTAGCTGTTTGCATTACTTGTTCTTCGGTTTCTGCACTGCAGGGACCTGCTATGATGATAGGACGCTTGGCTTCAATACCAGGCAATAAAATAGATTCCAATTCCATAATTCTTTATTTTAAAGTTGTAGTTGTAAATTGTATGTAATCGAGTTACATAATTTGTTTTATTCGTTTCAAGGCTTCAGCAAGTTTTTCTTCTTTAGCACATAACGAAATTCGAATATATCTTATGCCGTTACTACCGAAAATAAATCCGGGAGTGATAAAAACTCTGGCATTATGCAATACTTTTTCAGTGAGTTGTTCTGCATTATCATACTGATCAGGAATACGTCCCCACAAGAACATTCCCACTTGATTCGGATTAAAATTACATTCTAAAGTTTTCATAATCTCTTCTGCTAAGTGGCGACGTTTACGGTATAACTCCCTATTCATTTGTTCATGCCATTCATCTGAGTTTTGATAGGCATGTGCTGCAGCCAATTGCATAGGGCGAAACGTTCCCGAGTCAATATTGCTTTTTACCTTCAATATCCATTCTACAAAGCGTGCATTAGTTGCAAGCATTCCTATACGCCAACCAGGCATATTATGGCTTTTACTCATTGAGTTTAGTTCAATACAGCATTCTTTGGCTCCTGGAATATTAAAGATACTTATAGGTCTATCGTTTAGAATAAAGCTATAAGGATTATCGTTCACTACAATTATTTGATGCTTACGTGCAAATTTAACTATTTTATTATAAAGTTCAAGTGTAGCGTTGGCACCTGTTGGCATGTTTGGATAATTAGTCCACATGACTTTCACTTTGCTGAGATCCATTTCTTCCAGTTCCTTGAAATCTGGTTCCCATCCGTTTTCCTCTCGTAGATTATAATTTATAATATCACTTCCCAATAACCGGTTTAATGAAGTATAAGTTGGATATCCAGGGTTGGGAATCAATACTTGGTCGCCTGGATTTACCAAAGCTAGAGTTATATGCAATATACCTTCCTTTGAGCCGATAAGGGGTTGAATTTCAGTAGATGGGTTTAACTCTACATTATAGAATCTTTTGTACCAATCTGCCATAGCCTTTCTTAATTCAGGGATACCTACAGTGGGTTGGTATCCGTGAACATCAGGCATTTTGGCAGTTTTGCATAAAACTTGTATGGTTTTTTCTGATGGAGGCATGTCAGGGCTTCCAATACCCAGACTTATGATATCCATACCTTTGGCATTCATACATGCAATTTCTTTAAGCTTCTTTGAAAAGTAATATTCATTTATGAAGCTAATCCGTTTAGCTGGTTGAAAATCAAATGTGTGATTTTCCTTCTTCATATTCTCCTAGTATTTGCAGTTCTTTTGTTAATGGTTCTATAGCATTGATAGCCTGTTTGTAATGTAAATAGTTATTGAATGTAATATCTACGTAAAACAAATATTCCCATTCTCTACCAATGATGGGTAATGACTGTATTTTTGTTAAATTTATTTTGTAGTATGAAAATATGGATAAAACTTGAGAAAGACTTCCTTCATTATGTGGAAGTGAGAATACAATGGTTGATTTGTTAATATTGTTCTTTTTTCTCAGTTCATCTGCTTTCCATGGGTCACAAACAATAAGGAAGCGTGTAAAGTTATGTTTATTCGTTTCAATACCTTCTTCCAAAACTTTCATGTCATAGAGAGGAGCTGCAAATTTAGACGCAATAGCAGCATGTCCTTTCAGTTGTTTTCGTCTTATAAGTTCTGCACTGCCAGCAGTATCTTCTGTTTCGACAATCTTTATATCGGGATATTTCTGAAGAAATTCGCGGCATTGTGCAAGTGCTACTGGGTGTGAATTGATTTCAATAATATCGTTCCAATCTTCATCCGGTAAGCAAAGTAAGCTGTGTGAGATGCGCATTTTATGTTCACCTACAATAGTCATATGGCTTTCGCGTAAGAGATCATAGTTATGAAGTAAGCTGCCGGCAATGGTATTTTCGATAGCAAGTAGTGCAATTATACTATTATCTTTTTTCAATGCTTCGAAAATATCATCGAATGTAGAACAGCAGATTAATTCGATGTCTTCGTTTTCGAAGTATTGATGTGCTGCCATGTCATGATAGGAACCTTTGATTCCTTGAATTGCGATTCTTTTCATTCTTCCTTGGTTTTTGGTTTATATTAAAAAAGAAAGTCCCACTTTATTGAGAAGCGGGACTTTCTTATATTTCTAATTGTTTTTATATTATCTTAATGTGTGCAACATCCCGCTTCACTTTATTGCTAAAGTAAAAAAAGAAATAAAAATATGTGCGGTTAAATGTTTTCATATGTTGCTTTGTTTGTTGGCAAAAGTAATACTTTTCTTTTAAATTCCAACAAAAGGAGATATTTTTTTAAAAAAAAACGTTTTTCTTCTACCATTATCCTAATGGATTATTGCTTTTGAAGATATTTTCAAAGTTGTTGAATTGACCGTTTATTTCTTTTTCCGTATTTGGGTTTAGTTCCATAACCTTTTTCATATCAGCCATAGACCCTTCCTTATCTCCAGTTTCCAGTCTGCACAGTCCTCTTAGTTGATAGAGTATTGCAGCTTCACAGTTCTCTATACCTTCGTTTAGCAAGTTTATTCCATTTTGCCATTCTTTATTGTCTATAAAGAGTAGTGCGGCTAGTTCATATCCTTTTTCATTAAAGGGATTACTTTCTATTACCTGCTTATAATAAGATATTGCTTTCTCTTTGTTGTTTTTATATCTCCAAAAATCACCGGCTAAAAGAAGAACATCTTCATTATCCGGAGCCTTTTCAAGAAGGATATTTATATCAGCTTCAACTTCACTGAGTTGTTTTAGGTTAAGTAGGATTTTACCTCTCATTAAATAAGCAGCTATAAAATCTTCTTTTCGTGCAATGGCTAATGTTAAGGTACGTATAGCGTTAATAACATCGTTTTGTTTGTGATAAGCTTGAGCTTGCTGATAGTAGGCGTATTCATTTTCCGGTTCTAATTCATTGGCTTTTTGAGCAGCATTCAGCATTTCGTTATAATTTTCTTTCAGGTCATATATATGTGCCAATTCTATATAAACTCCGGCTTGTTGGGGTGAAATGCCCGTCATTTGCTGTAAAATATCTTCTGCTTGATCTAATTTATTCAGTTGCAGAGATGTGCGAACCAAAAGTTCCATGGTCTCAAGTTCGGGATTGATGCGTATAGCTTCCTTAAAACATTTTTCAGCATAAATCCATTTTCCGATACGTTGAGCACGGATTCCATCGTACTTTAGAATTTCGAAATTCTTTAATTCATTTTTCTGCTTGGATTCTTCTGTCTGGCAATTGCTATTTGAAAATAGATTTTTAAATAATTTAATCATGGCATGAGTTTGTTTAATTAAAATAATTGGACTATCGCAAAGATAAATATGTTCTTGAGTTTTATTCTTGAAAGTGAAGTTTTTTATTGCAAAGTCTTATCATTCCATTTTTAAGTTGAATTTCTTCTTCTGCAATCAAAAAGGTCATTACTTCTTTTAATTTTTCAGGGGGAAAAGTTAAATCAGAAAGTATACTGGTAGAATGTGGCTCTCCATCTTTCAGTAGATTAAATATTGCTGATTGTATATTCTCAAAGTCGTTATTTTTAACTTCAGAATTCTGTTTGTGAAGACAGATATCACAATGTTGGCAATTTTTGTAACTTTTTTCGCCAAAATAGTTTAGCAACATTCTATTCCGGCATCTAGTTTCAGAAGTTGCATATTCTATCATAGAGCAGATACGGTTTTCAAAACACTTCTTTCGTTCTTCGTATACTTCTTTTGGAATGATTAGTTTGTTAATATCCACTCTTCTTTGAGTAAAAGTGACGTATGGCGTTGTTTTTCCCGGAATATAATGTATGATTCTTCTTTGATTTAATTTTATAAGTTGCTCATATACTTGTTGTCTACTTATATTCAGTTGTTTCCCGATTTGTTTTTCATCAATGTAAACATAATCGGAGAACAATCCAGTATAATTACGGAGTATGGCATATATGAGCTCCTCCAGGCCTTGTTCCTGTTCACGAATTTTATATAGTTCATCGCGTTGTAGTGTGAATATCAACCTGGAACCTGTTTCTTGTTCATCTGTATAATCAATATAACCGCATCTCGACAAGATTTTGAGTGCACTATGGGCTTGTATGGGGAAATGTTTAAATCGGTGACAAAAATCATTTAAATTGAATTCATAGCAACATTCAAATCCATCTCCTATAGCCATTTGGTAGTAATAGCACAAATGTTCGTATACGTTACGAATAAAATCTTTTTCAGGGAAAGTATCTGTTATTCGCTTTTTTAGCATAGTTTGGTCATGCGAGCTAAACAAAAGTATGGCATACGCTTTTTCTCCATCTCGTCCTGCGCGTCCTGCTTCTTGGAAGTATGCTTCTGGAGAATCAGGAGTATCTAGATGGATGACTAATCTTACATCTGGTTTATCTATTCCCATGCCAAAAGCATTGGTGGCTACCATGACTCTAGATTCTCCACATTGCCATTTTTTTTGTCGCAAGTCTTTTTCATCATTAGAAAGTCCTGCATGATAGAACTCAGCTGAAATATTGTTTTGCTGTAGCCAAATAGCTGTTTCTTTAGTCTTTAGTCTATTGCGCGCATAGATGATGGCCGAACCTTTGACTTGATTTAGAATATGTAGTATTTGTTTATATTTATCTTCTGTTTTTCGTACAACGTAAGCCAAATTATCTCGGTTAAAACTCATTCGGAATACATTTTCCTTTTTGAAATGGAGTTGGCATTGTATATCTTTCACAACTTCGGGAGTGGCAGTAGCTGTGAGAGCCAGAATCGGAGTTTGGGGTAATATTGTACGTATTTGATTAATTTGGAGGTAGGCTGGTCGGAAATCGTATCCCCATTGTGAAATACAGTGTGATTCATCAACAGTGATAAAACTGATTTTCATTTTTTTTAGTTTAGCCTGAAATATTTCGGTAGATAAGCGTTCCGGTGAAATATAAAGGAATTTATAATCACCGAAAATGCAATTCTCTAGAGCAGTAATAATATCTTCCCTGTTCATTCCAGAATAGATAGCTGCAGCTTTTATACCTCTAGAGCGCAGATGGCTTACTTGATCTTTCATTAATGCAATAAGAGGGGTTATGACCAAGCATAATCCCTCTTGCGCTAGAGCTGGAACCTGAAAAGTGATGGATTTTCCACCACCTGTAGGCATCAGCCCTAGTGTATCGTTTCCTTCTCCGATACTGTTTATAATATCTTCCTGTATTCCTCGAAAGGAGTCATATCCCCAATATTTGTGGAGTATGGCTTTGTAGTTTTCCATAATTTCTATTCCGATGGACGTATGTCTTCAATTTGAAGTTGCACTTCACCACGTTTGTGTGTATTTTCTTCTATAGTATAGCAGATATCAAAAGAACGTTTGGTTTTAATGTAGCGCACTTGTGAGCTTTGCCCGAAAGCGATACCGTTCATTACATTATGCGATTTATTATCTACAAGTTCTAATTTAATGTGTTCTTGCTCTCTTCCTACCACCTTGCTTGTTCCATAATCATAAACATGATTGGTACAGAATATAGGCTTGTGGTTATCCGGACCGAAAGGATTGAAGTTTTTTAAGTCATTGAAGAATTTTGGCGTTATATCCTTGAAATCAATTTTAGCATCGATATCTATAATAGCATGAGTTTGTTCTGGTAGTATATGTTCCGAAACAAATTGTTCAAAGCGTTCAGTGAAAGCTTCAACGTTTTCCACTTTCATAGATAACCCGGCAGCATAAGTGTGTCCACCAAAGTTTTCCAATAAGTCGCGACAGTATTCAATAGCTTTGTAAACATCAAATCCCGCCACAGAACGTGCTGATCCTGTAGCCATATCATCGGTCCTTGTTAAAACAACTGCAGGGCGGTAATAGATTTCAGTAAGGCGCGAAGCTACAATACCAATAACTCCCTTATGCCATGCTTCATTGTAGAGGACGATGGAGCGACGATGGGATAGACCTTCCAGACTATCGACAATTTTGTTGGCTTCTTCAGTCATGTTTTTGTCTAAGTCTTTTCGGGTTTCGTTGTATTGGTTAATTTGGTTGCTTTTCGCTAAAGCAATGGCCAAATCTTTTTCAATAAGCAAATCTACAGCTTCTTTACCATTTTGGATTCGTCCCGACGCATTGATTCGTGGTCCTATTTTGAATACAATATCACTGATTGTAATTTCTTTATCATTTAATCCGCAAACATCAATGATGGCTTTTAGTCCGATGCTTGGGTTGGAGTTCAATTGTTTCAGTCCATAATATGCCAAAACCCTATTTTCTCCCATGATAGGTACAATATCTGAAGCAATGCTGACTGCAACTAAATCAAGTAGGGGAGTAAGATGTTTGAATTCTATACCGTTACTTATTGCAAAGGCCTGCATAAACTTGAATCCAACTCCACATCCTGATAAATGTGGATATGGATATGTAGCATTATGTCGCTTGGGGTTCAATATAGCTACAGCTGGAGGTAATACTTCATCAGGAACATGATGGTCACAAATGATAAAGTCTATTCCCTTTTCTTTAGCGTAATTTATTTCTTTAACAGCTTTGATGCCACAGTCTAGTACAATAATTAACTTTACACCTGTTTCATAAGCATAGTTAATACCTTTTTCTGATACTCCATATCCTTCTTCATAACGGTCTGGAATATAGTAATCAATATTTGAGTAGAATTGTTGTAAGAACTTGTATACAAGTGCAACTGCAGTTGTTCCATCAACATCATAGTCGCCATAAATCATGATACGTTCTTTTCTACCCATAGCTAGGTTAAGACGTTCCACGGCAATGTTCATATCCATCATCAAAAAAGGATTATGGAGTTCCTTTAGTTGGGGATGGAAGAAATTTCGGGCAGCAGCGACATCCGTTATACCTCGTTCCAGGAGCAATTGGCATAGAATAGGACTGATACCAAGTGCTTTGGAAAAAGTTCCTGCCGCTTCAAATTGCTCATGTGTGGGAGTTTGATAATTTGAAGCGGCAGGAACTTTTTCCAAAGCACTTGGTATCAGTCCTATTC
>Cinder_p2__coassemble_2714_pt1 | contig 10184 bp, 7 predicted proteins | sample Cinder_p2__metabat2_low_PE_026 | metagenome-assembled genome bin Cinder_p2
GTGTTCGGAGGAATTTTTAATTCCTGTAGCTAAGATATAAAATGTTTATCACATTGACAATCAATTTGTTATAATTTTAAGCCTATTTCGCGACTGTCCCTATTTAATTGAAATGATGTAAATTTCAGGTGTGCTCATAAAGATGAGAATTATATAGAATACATAAGGGTATTATAAATTTGTCAAAAATAAAATGGCTTTTATCTTTTGAAGGAGTTGTGTATTGATACTAAAAAGCGTATATTTTTTATTTATTCTTTTATACTAAGTTTTTTATTAATGAATTGTTCGATATAGTCTGCAGTACGGTCTAATCCAAATACTGAAGAGTTAATACATAGGTGGTAAGTAGCTGCAGCTCCCCATGTTTTATTACTATAATAATTGTAATAGCTTGAACGTTTTTTGTCTGCCTTTTCCAAATAAAGTTCAGCCTCTTCTTCTGTAATTGCTGCATTAATTTCTCTAATACGTTTGATGCGATCTTCAATATTAGCCGTTATAAAGATATTAACGCATCGTGGGTGGTCTCGTAGAATATAGTCGGCACATCGACCAATAAATATGCAAGATTCTTCTTGTGCTAATTTTCTTATAACATCGCTTTGGATTTTAAATAGAGCATCGTTACTTAAATAATTGTCATAAATAGTTCCATCACCCATAAAAGGAATGCGCAAGCCTCCCATAAGCGATGAAATAAAACCTTTGTTGTTTTCATCGGCTTTTTCAAAGAATCTCTGACATAGACCACTTTCTTCTGCTGCAAGTTTAATAAGTTTCTTATCATATATATGTATGTTATAACTTTGTGCCAAACGTTCTCCAATTGCTTTTCCGCCACTTCCTAGTTCACGGCCAATGTTTATAATGAATTTCTTTTCCATAGCAATATTGTTTAAAAGTTCTACAAAACTACGAAAAATGATGTTTGAACCATAGGGAAAAGATAAATAAAAAGCAGATTTATACATTAGAATTTGTATAAATCTGCTTTTACAATTAAGATATTGTTTTATTATGCAGGCATGTGAAATCTGTAAGCTGCTCGGAGCAAGTGTCTTAAAGAACTAACTAATTCTTGAGTTTCTTGAAGTATATTTAAATAGACGTATGAAACTGTAAGGTTGCTTTTTACATCTTGCATGCGGTTGATTTGTAGTTTGCGAGTGCGTGAAAGCGATTCTTTTAAGTGGTCACATTCAGTTCGGATTTCATCTACTTCATTATAACGTCCTTCTGTTACTACTGTATGAGTACGTTCTAATAAGTATACCAATGTATCACGTAGCGGAATGAATTCTTTTACTAATTCTTGAGGCATTGGTTTGAAATTGTTGTCTACATGCTCTTCGCATGGTTCGCAAATGCGTCGGAGTCCATACATAATTTGTTGACAACTGTTGCTTCCTAAATGAAACCATGTGTTTTTTTCAATAGCAACTTCTTTGTCTATTCGTTGTAGCCCAACCATTTCTTTTCTACGCATTTTTTTTAGCTCACTCTTTTCTGTACGGAGGGCGCTATCTGCACGGCGAAGACTTTTTAAATCATCGTTGACAAAGCCATCTGTAATCTGAGTATAAGTATTGATTACAAACTCTAAATACATAGATTGATTATTTGCAATATGTTTACAAAGAAGATTTAAGGTTTCTTCTTTGTCTTTAGATGCTAAAATCTGACGGAATAAATCATCACTAACTTCAGTAGCCTTCATTTTTTTGTTATATTTCTTATGGCTATAAACTAATCGGCTTATGGCTATTGTTATCATGATTATGATAGCAATTATTCCTCCGTAGAACATAATTAATGTAATAGTAAAGCAAAGTAAGAAAGCTGCTCCGGCAGTAATAAACCATCCACCGATAACGGAGAGTACACCTGTAATACGGAATACAGCACTTTCACGTCCCCATGCACGGTCGGCAAGAGATGAACCCATGGCTACCATAAAGGCAACATAAGTAGTAGATAGAGGTAATTTGAGAGATGTTCCTACAGCTATTAGTAAGCCTGCTAAAACTAAGTTAATAGATGCACGTACCAAGTCAAAAGCTGCTCCATTTTCAAGTATGATATCATCTTGATTGAAGCGTTTACGAATCCATGCTCGTATGGGCATAGGAGTTACTTGGATAATGTTATTGAATGCTGTAGTTGCTGTTCGGACAATGGTACGTGCCATTCGTGAAGAGCCAAACATTTCATCACCTACATCTTGTCGTGCTAGGTCTACAGAAGTTTTTACTACATTGTGCGCCTTTTTAGAAGTCATTAATGAGATGACCATTATTAATCCTGCGCTGGCTAGGAAATAAATAGGAGTTCTAGCTGATTCATTTAAGGCGCCCATCATGTGCTGGGAAACATCACCACCTCCGGCTGCCATATAGTCTTGATAAGAAGAAAAGCCTGCTAAGGGGACACCTATAAAGTTTACAAGATCATTACCAGCAAAAGACATGGCCAAAGCAAATGTTCCTAGTAGAACAATTACTTTAAAGACATTTACTTTAAACCAATGAAGAATCTGCATTAAAATAGTAAAAAAGATAAAAGAGCAAGTAATGAATGTCATGCTGTGAGTGTCAATAAATTGGCGCATGTCTGGAGTTATGAAACTCATATCTCGTACTCCTTTTACCAACATGAAATAGCATATAGCAGTTGCTGCAACGCCACCAAAGAGTCCGATTTTCCATTTAAGCTTGATCTTATAATTGAATGTGAATAAAAGTCGTGTGATAAATTGGACAATAGTTCCAAAGAAAAATGCGATGGCTACTGAAACAAAGATTGCAATAATTACTGAAAGTGCTTTCTCTGTATTCATTAGGTCTGCAATAGTCAGTCCGGTATTATCTTGTGCTAATTTGACAATAGTTAAGCCGGAAGTACCTCCTAATAAAGAAAATACCATTGAAACTGTTGTTGAAGTAGGCATTCCCAAAGAATTGAAAATGTCTAGCAGAATGATGTCTGTCACCATAACTGCTAAAAAAATACACATTAGTTCATTGAAGTAGAACTGTTCTGGCCGGAAAATGCCGTGTCGGGCAATGTCCATCATGCCACTGCTCATGGTTGCACCACAAAAGATACCGATGGCGGCAATGATCATAATGGTTCTGAAAGAGGCCGCTTTGGCGCCAATAGCCGAATTTAGGAAGTTTACGGCATCGTTACTGACTCCGACCCATAAGTCGAATATTGCCAGCATAAACAGGAAGATTACTAATCCTAAGTAAATTGTCTCCATAAAATATTTAAGTAGTTATAAAATCGCTTGCAAAGATAAATCTTCCCTCATCAAGTTACAATGTTATATATGTTACAATCATGTTACAAAAAGCACATAACAACTAATTGGGAGATAATAACTCGTAGGAACATGCAAAAGGGATATACAGTGGCATAAGATACAGCTGGATTATCGCCAGGGATGGTATCATTTGCATAGTTAAGAGCCATAGGATTAGCCATACTTCCACATAACATACCTGATACAGAACCAAAATCCATTTTCCAAAATTTGAAAGCAGCAAAAGCCATAATAAAAACGGGTACGAAAGTAAGAATAAAACCAATCCCTATCCATAGTAATCCTTCTGGACGGCATACTGTATCGAAGAAATGGGCTCCAGCATCCAATCCCAAACAAGCTAAATATATAGCTAATCCTAAAGCACGTAACATTAGGTTTGCACTATGTGTTGTGTAGGTAACCATATGAATACGAGGCCCAAAAGTGCCTACAAGAATGCCTATTACAATAGGTCCTCCAGCAAGTCCTAGTTTGACAGGAAGAGTGATTCCAGGTATGCTGATGGGAATAGAGCCTAAAATAAGTCCTAACGTAATGCCTATGAAAATTGATACAAGATTAGGCTCTTTTAGACTTTTTATTGCATTGCCTAATACTTTCTCTACGTTATGTACCGCAGCAGCTTCACCTACAACTGTGAGGCGATCACCCATTTGTAATATGAGCTCTGGGGTTGCTAATAATTGGATACCAGAACGATAGATACGAGTAATATTAATGCCATAAGAATTGCGTAATCGTAGAGAACCAAGTCTTTTTCCATTGATTTCATGTCGAGTAACAATGATGCGTTTGGAAATCATTTTGCTATCAATAGCATTCCAGTCGATGTCTTCTTTATTCCAGTCTGTATTTTCTTGTTCTCCGAAAAGTACGGTTAAAGCTTGTGCGTCTTTATCTGAAGTGATGACTAATAATCGGTCACCTTCTAAAAGTTCTGTATTAAATGTTGGAATAAAGACACTGCCATTTCGCCATAGACGAGAAATTACAAATCGACAAGTTGTGTGCTGGGCAATATCTTTTAGGTTTTTTCCATAAATTCCAGGGTTACACACTTGGTAGGCGCCAATATAAGTGTGATTATGGTCTTCTTTATTTTGAGTGTAAAGATCTGTGTCGTGAACGAAAAGTTTACGAAATATAATAATAGCAAAGATTACACCTACTACACCCAATGGGTAGGTAACAGCACAGCCCAATGCGGCTCCATTACTATTTAAGCCTACTTGTTTTAGTGCCTGTTGGGCTGCTCCCAATGCTGGCGTGTTAGTTGTTGCGCCACATAGAATCCCTATCATATCGGGTAATGATATAGGAGTACATAAACTGAATCCTACAGCCATAATTGTACCAATGAGTACTACACCGGTTGCTATTAAATTCAAACGTATACCCCCAGTGCGGAATGAACTGAAAAAACCAGGCCCTACTTGTAACCCTAATGCGTAAACAAATAAAATAAGACCAAAGCTTTCTGCATAATTTAGCATTTGTGCATCAATAGAGAAACCTAGATGTCCTGCGAAGATGCCAGTAAAGAATACAAAAGTTACTCCAAGCGATACGCCTAAAATATGAATTTTGCCAAGAGCAAGGCCAATGGCAGATATAAAAGACAATATTATAACGGCTTGCAGTGCCGAATGTTCTAATAAAAGAGTTTCAAACCATTCCATTGTAGGCTTATATTTGCATTTTGATTTGCAAAGATATGCTTAAAAAACGAAACATAGAATATGCATTAAAAGAAAAACAAAAATGGATATTGACCATTTTTCTGAGTATCTTGTGACTTTTTGATATGAAAAGTTCTCATTATTACATTAAGTAAGAATTAAGCTTAATAAATATATTTGTTTTTATGATTTTTTAATAGAATAATGACTTTTAATCATACATAATAGTTTGATTCAGCAAAAAAGAAAACATACATTTGTGACATCATGAAAAAACACTATTAATTATGAACGACAAATTCCTTCTTCTAGGAGATGAAGCTGTAGCATTGGGTGCTATCCATGCTGGCTTGTCCGGAGTATATGCTTATCCGGGAACTCCTTCTACAGAGATCACTGAATTCATTCAGGGTCATCCACTGGCAGCTGAACGCAACATTCATCGTTTGTGGTCAACGAATGAAAAGACGGCTATGGAAGCTGCATTAGGTATGTCCTATATGGGTAAACGCGCTATGGTTTGTATGAAACATGTGGGAATGAATGTGGCAGCTGATGCTTTTGTTAATTCGGCCATGACAGGTACAAATGGTGGTCTTATTGTAGTTGGAGCAGACGATCCTTCTATGCATTCATCGCAAAATGAACAAGATTCTCGCTTTTATGGAAAGTTTGCTATGGTTCCTATATTTGAACCTTCTTCACAACAGGAGGCTTATGAAATGATGAATGATGCTTTTTGTTTTTCTGAAAAATATAAAGTTCCTGTATTAATGCGTTTAGTTACACGTATGGCTCATTCGCGTGCGGTTGTTGTGACAGGTGATATCCGAGAAGTTAATTCGTTAAATTATCCTTCAAATCCAGGCGATTGGGTATTAATGCCTGCAGTAGCACGTAAGCGAAATGTTAAATTAATAGCTGATCAAGAAGAATTCTTGAGAGAATCAGAGAATTCTAAGTATAATAAATATGTAGATGGTTCCGACCATTCGTTAGGAGTTATAGCTTGTGGTATTGCTTATAACTATCTGATGGAGCATTTTGCTGGAAAATGTCCTTTCCCGGTATTAAAGATTTCTCAATATCCGTTACCTAAAGCATTGGTGGAAAAAATAGCTGCAGAGTGCAATTCGTTGTTAGTTCTTGAAGATGGTCAACCCGTAGTGGAAGAGATGATTCGTGGTGTACTTGATACTGACAAGGTAATTAAAGGACGTCTTACAGGTGAAGTGCCACGTACGGGTGAATTGACCCCAGATAATATTGTGTCAGCCTTGGGATTAAAAGATGCTGAGGTGTTCCCACCTAGTGAGTTGGTTGTTCCTCGTCCACCTGCATTATGTCAAGGATGTGGTCATCGTGATATGTATTCAGCTTTGAATGAAGTAGTGCGTGAATATGAAAATAGTCGTGTATTTAGTGATATAGGTTGTTATACATTAGGATTTTTACCTCCTTATAGAGCAATTCATTCGGTTGTGGATATGGGAGCCTCTATTACTATGGCTAAAGGAGCAGCTGATGCTGGACAATTCCCATCGGTTGCAGTTATCGGTGATTCTACTTTTACTCATTCTGGTATGACAGGCTTACTTGATGCTGTTAATGAGAATAGTAATATAACGATTTTAATCTCTGATAACTTAACGACAGGTATGACTGGTGGACAAGATTCTGCCGGAACTGGACGTCTGGAACAAATTTGTCAGGGTATAGGAGTTGCTCCTGAACATATTAGGGTAGTGGTTCCTCTTTCTAAGAATATGGAAGAAATGAAAAAGATTATTCGTGAAGAAATAGAATATAAAGGCGTGAGTGTAATTATTCCACGTAGAGAATGTATCCAGACAGCACGTCGTCATAATAAACAAAAAAAGTAAAACCATGCGTACAGACATCATACTTTCAGGAGTAGGAGGACAAGGTATCCTCTCTATAGCAACAATTATTGGTGCAGCAGCCATTAAAGAAGGCTTATATATTAAGCAAGCTGAAGTTCATGGAATGAGCCAACGTGGCGGTGATGTACAATCAAATCTTCGCATTAGTTCAGAACCGATAGCATCTGACCTTATTCCTTTAGGCAAGGCTGATATAATCATTTCTTTGGAACCAATGGAGGCTTTGCGCTATTTGCCTTATTTAAGAAAAGATGGTTGGCTTATAACAAATACTACTCCTTTTGTTAATATTACGAATTATCCTAATGTTGAAAAACTGATGGCTGAGATACAAACTTTGCAGCATCATGTTGCTATAGATGTAGATGGTATAGCCAAGGCTGTGGCATCTCAGCGTGTAGCTAATATCGTATTGTTAGGTGCAGCTTCTCCATTTTTAGGTATTGAAGTGGAAAAGATAGAGGAAGGTATTCGTCGTATTTTTGCTCGTAAGGGTGATGATATTGTAGAAATAAATATTAAAGCTTTTCGTGCCGGTTTGGAATATGCTGAAAAATCACTAAAAAAATAGAGACTATGAATATTCCATTTCAGCATGATGTTGTAGAAGGAGTATTGCAGAAAATGCGTATTCCTAGGGTGGGAGATGCTACCATCCGGCAAACAGTGGCTTTGTCTGAGGAATTAGAAAAGCTTATGGGTGAAAAATTTATTCATTTGGAGATGGGTTCACCAGGTTTGCCAGCAAGTAGTGTGGGTATAGCTGCACAAAAAGAGGCTTTAGATAAAGGTATAGCATCAGCTTATCCTAATATTGCAGGTATTGCACCTTTAAAAGAGCAAGCATCGCGTTTTGTAAAAGCATTTTTGAATATTGATGTGAATCCTGATGGGTGTGTTCCTACAGTAGGTTCTATGATGGGTACATTTGCATCTTTTATTGTTTGTGCTCATTTGGATACAAAGAAAGATACCATTTTGTTTATTAATCCAGGTTTTGCTGTACAGCCTTTGCAAGCGAAAGTGTTGGGATATAAGCGAGAGTCGTTCGATGTGTTTGATTGTCGTGGTAAACAGTTACAATATAAGTTAGAAGAAATTCTTGCAAAAGGGAATATTGCTGCTATAATTTATTCTAATCCGAATAATCCCTCATGGGTATGTTTGACGGAAGATGAATTGCGCTATATAGGAGAGCTTGCTACTAAATATGATGCTGTAGTTATAGAAGATTTAGCTTATTTGGGTATGGATTTCCGCAAAAAATTAGGTAACCCATCAGAGCCTCCTTTCCAAGCAACAGTGGCGCGTTATACAAAGAATTACATTCTCATGCTTTCTGCTTCAAAAATATTTAGTTATGCAGGAGAACGTATTGCTACAGTTGCTATTTCAAATGAACTATATAATCGTAGTTATCCTGCATTAAAAGATGAATTTGGTATAGATACATTAGGTAGGGCTTTTATTTTTGTTGTGATTTATACTCTCTCGTCGGGAGTGTCACATTCTGCACAATATGCTTTAGCTGCAATGTATAAAGCTGCTTGTGATGGACAACTTAATTTTGTAGAGTCTACTCGTGAATATGCACATCGAGCAGCACGTTTGAAAGAAGTTTTTCTTCGTCATGGTTTTCATATAGTGTATGATAAAGATCTGGATGAACCGGTAAGTGATGGCTTTTTCTTTACTATAGGACGAAAAGGGTTTACAGGTGATGACTTGTTGGCAGAGTTAATATACTATGGTGTCTCGGCAATTTCTTTACGGACTACAGGAAGTGAGCAGCAGGGAATAAGGGTTTGTACTTCAATGGTAAAACCGGAACATTATGACTTGTTGGACGAACGTTTGCGGGTGTTTAATGAAAATCATCCTTTATAGAAGAAAAAAACAGAAGTAATGAAAGTAAATTATATGACAGCTACGGAGGCTGTAAAATTGATTAAATCTCATCATAAAGTTTATATACAAGGAAGTACTTCTATTCCAGAAGTTTTGCTTGATGCTTTGACTGCACGTGGACATGAATTGGAAGGTGTGGAAATGTATTCAGCTTTTGCTATTGGTAGGAGAGATGCACCTTATGCTGTCACAGAACTAAGAGATGCTTTTATTCCGCGAAGCTTATTCATTGCTAATTGTGTGCGTAAAGCTGTAGAACGTGGAGAAGCGCAGGCTATACCTGGTTTTTTGGGTCAGATACCAAGCTTTTTTCGCGAAGGTATTATTCCGTTAGATGTAACTTTACTTAATGTATCGCTTCCCAATAAAGATGGATATTGTAGTTATGGCGTGTCTGCTGATTTAGCTGTTTCGGCAGTTGAATCTTCCAAAATTATTATTGCACAGATAAATAAACAGATGCCTTTTTCTTATGGTGATCCTTTGATTCATATTTCGCGCTTTGACGCTTGTGTTGAAGTAGATGATCCTTTAGTAACTCTTCCTATTGCACAACCTAACGAAAAAGAACAGAAAATAGGGCGATATATTGCGGAACTTATTCCTGATGGAGCCACTCTCCAAATAGGTGTAGGTGGTATTCCAAATGCTGTGCTGGATGCTTTGCATGACCATAAAGATTTAGGATTACATACAGAAGCTATGACAGACGGTGTTGTTCCTTTGCTTCAAAGTGGAGTGATAAATAATTCAAAGAAGGTTATTATGCCAGGAAAGAGCGTGGCGTGTTTAGCTTTAGGTTCGCAACGTTTGTATGACTACATGGATTATAATCGCGACATTATGATAAAGGATGTGGTATGGACAAATGATCCATTTATTATACGACAAAATCCGAAAGTGATGGCTATCAATTCTGCTATAGAAGTAGATCTTACTGGACAGATTTGTGCAGATTCTATAGGAATACGTATGTTTTCAGGAGTTGGAGGACAGCATGACTTTATGTATGGAGGATGGTTATCAGAGGGAGGAAAAACTTTCATCGCTATGACTGCAGCTTCGGGTAAAGGGTATTCTAAAATCAAATCTGTTTTAACTCCGGGAGCTGGAGTGGTAACTACAAGGGCTCAGGCACAATATATTGTGACAGAATATGGTGTGGCTTTTCTTAAGGGAAAAGACTTGGCTCAACGTGCAAAAGCATTGATTGCAATAGCAGAACCTTCGGCTCGTGAAGAACTAGAACGAGAAGCATGCGAGCGTTTTGGTTATAGCTTTTTGCGTTTGAAATAGTAAAAGACTTTTAATAATTAAAGATTTTTGAATTAGGAAAGGAATTGCTTCGATATATAATTAAAT
>Cinder_p2__coassemble_2762_pt1 | contig 9958 bp, 12 predicted proteins | sample Cinder_p2__metabat2_low_PE_026 | metagenome-assembled genome bin Cinder_p2
CCGTATAGGAATCTTAGGAAACAGAAATCGGCCTTCTTCCTTATTCTTATATGATAAGAATAAAAAGTTCTTTCTAAATTAAATAAGATATTGAGAACTAATAGATTCGTTGGTCATTACGCGATGAATGGTTTCTGCAAACATATCGGCAATAGACAGTTGGCGAACCTTGGCACAACGGTTGGAGTAGGGGATACTATCAGTGAATACCAATTCTTCCAGCATAGAGTTTTGAACTCTTTCTGATGCAGGTCCGGACATTACGCAGTGAGTAGCGATGGCGCGTACAGAACGTGCACCGGCTTCTTTCATGATATCAGCTGCTTTGGTGATTGTTCCGGCAGTATCTACCATGTCGTCAATCAAAATAACATTCTTATCCTGTACATCGCCGATGATTTGCATAGATGCCACAACATTTGCTTTTTCACGAGTCTTGTGACACAGAACCAAGGGTACATCCAAATATTTTGAATAAGTGCTTGCACGTTTAGAACCACCCACATCCGGAGTTGCAATAACGAGATTCTCCAATTTAAGCGATTTGATGTAGGGGATAAATACAGTTGATGCGTAGAGGTGGTCTACCGGGACATCAAAGAATCCTTGAATTTGGTCTGCATGCAAGTCCATGGTAATCAGTCGGTCGATACCTGCTACACTGAGAAGATCAGCCACAAGCTTTGCGCCGATAGATACGCGGGGCTTGTCTTTTCTGTCTTGACGTGCCCATCCAAAATAAGGGATAACTGCAATGATGCTTTTTGCAGATGCTCTTTTTGCTGCGTCAATCATCAGCAACAGCTCCATCAAGTTATCTGAATTGGGGAATGTGGATTGTACCAGGAACACATGGCTACCTCGGATTGACTCCTCATAGGATACGGCAAACTCGCCATCGGCAAAGTGGGTAATGTTCATGTTTCCTAGTTCGCATCCCAGGCTGATGCAGATTTTTTCTGCCAGGTATCTCGAATTTGTACCGGAGAATACCATAAAAGGTGCTATTTCACTCATGTCTTTTTACAATATAGATTACCTATTTGTTATTATTTGTATGCAAAGGTATGAAATCTTTGTTACATCGTTCCTCTTATCGTACTTTTTTTATTCAGCAAATGATTTCAGTTTTTTGAAATGTTCTATGATGTTATCAAAGCTGTTGGAATCGAACCGATTGAAGCAGTTCCATAAATCACCAAGCACAGCCACTCCTCCAAATCCCAATTGTTTTGCATACTGTATGTTATCAGTAGTGACACCTCCTAAAGCGATTGTTTTGCGGTCGATAATTTTTTCTTTGGAGGCTTGCAGAAGTTGGGTTCCCGAAAAATGAGATTCGTATCCTGTTTTTGAAATACTGTTGAAAACAGGACTGAGGAACACATAGTCACATGGCCCTTTGCGACGTTTTACTTCATCAAAGGTATGACAGGAACAACTGATGTGTCCTTTGTAGTTTTCTGGAATTTCTGGATTTCGGTGATTGAGGTGGATACCCATAAGATTGAATTCTTTGGTAAGGTAAAAGTGATCATGAACTACAATCTTTTTATGGTATTGTTCGGGAATGAGTGACAGCAGCCGTTCTGAATAGATTGGCGGTGTATCGGGTTTTCTTAGATGCAGATAATCCAGGCCCGATTCGAAAAGAGTGGTTAGAATCCGGTCTTCCTCGGTGAAGAAGTATGGAGTTGTGATGACGATTACTTTCATTGTTTTTTATTATTTCACTCGCTAATTGCACAAAAATACAAACTTCTGTGTTTATGGCGAAACAAATTAAAGCGAAATGATGTGCGACTGCATGCTTTTCAGGTCTATGGTCCATAGTTTTCCAGCCAACGGTTCTCCGAATCCTGTAATGATTTTAAGAACTTCGGAAGCTTCTGCACAGCCCACAATGCCGGGAGTTACGCCTAATACTCCTTTGGGAGGGGCAGGAATGGCTTGCATTTCGTCTTCATTTGGATATAGGGTACGGTAGTTGGTCTTTTTACCTGGATAATTGAAAACTGATACTTGTCCGTCAAAGGCACGGATAGCTCCGTAAACATAAATTTTGTTCAGTTTGACACAAGTATCGTTTATAAGATAACGTGTGGTAAAATTGTCGCATCCGTCCACTACAATGTCGTAGCAGGTGATGATTCTTTCGGCATTGTCGGGTGTAAGAGGCTCGTTATATGCATGTATTGTAATATTAGTATTGAGCTTTTCTATACGTGCTTTGGCTTGCTGTGCTTTGGGTAGTCCGGTTTCATCTTCTCCATATAAAATTTGTCTTTGTAGGTTACTACAATCCACGGTGTCGCCATCAATCAGTCCAAGTGTACCTACACCAGCTCCGGCCAGATAGAGTGCTATGGGTGAACCTAGTCCGCCCATACCGACAATTAATACTTTGGCATTATTGATTTTTTTTTGTCCTTCTTCTCCTATTTCAGGAAGAATGATTTGTCTGTTATATCGTTCCATATAAAAAAGGTGATAGGAATCAAGGTATAGAACCGGCATCTTCAATACCGGTTCTATACCATTTTTAATGGTTCTGAAACCAGGTTAAACAGTTAGTTTATTCTGGTGGCATCGAAACTGGCATCCCAATCTTTCCATATGGGCTCACGTCCCAACTCTTGCAAAGCTTTCCATACTTCCAATGCCGTACGTTCATCGCTTACATGGAATTGTTCCAATGTTTGTGGATAGGTGAAATATCCTCCCGGTTCGGTTTTGCTTTCTGCACTCATGGTGGTCACTCCCAATGTTGCCATATTATCTCGGAACTCGGCACTTTCGCGAGTGGAGTAGGAGATGTCTACATCATGATCGAAAATGCGCATGGCAAAGGTGAGTTGTGCCAGTTCCCTGTCGTTCATGATTACATTGGGCTGGAATCCTCCATTTTCTGAAGGGCGCATACGTGGGAAATTCACACTGTATTTGGTTTTCCAATAATGTTTTTGCAAATAACGTAGGTGGTAGGCCATCATGGTAACATCGGTGCGCCAGTCTTCGAGTCCGATGAGTACTCCCATACCTATGGAATGTATTCCAGCTTGTCCCATACGGTCAAATCCGTTGACACGCCATTCAAATTTCGATTTCATGCCACGCGGATGATAAATTTTGTAGTTGGTCTTATTGTAGGTTTCTTGAAAGCAGATTACTCCGTTTAGGCCGTGTTTAGTTAATTCTCTGTATTCTTCGGTTTCAAGTGGCATGACTTCTATTTTCAGATTGCTGAAATAGGGTTTAGCTAAATCCAATGCACGTGCAATATATGGAACTCCGGCTTTGGCTGGATTTTCACCGGTTACGAGCAGCAAATTTTCGAATGGAGCCAGTTTTTTGATGGCTTTGTATTCGTTTATCATTTCTTCTTCGGTGAGGATGGTGCGTTTCATTGGATTACTGATGTGAAATCCACAATAGACACACGAGTTGGTGCATGAATTGGTAATATAAAGAGGTATGAACATTGAAATCGTTTTTCCAAAACGTTCCAATGTGTATTTTTGGCTCAATTGGGCCATCGTTTCCAAATAGGGTTCTGCTGCCGGTGAAATGAGGGCCATAAAGTCTTCCACATCGCAGTGCTCTTTACTTAGTGCACGGCGTACGTCGGCATCTGTTTTTGAGAATATTTTTTTTGTTGTTCCTTCCCAGGATATTTTTTCTAATTCTTCGCTAAACATAGTTTTTTGTTTTTTTGTTCTTTTGATGCTGGAGCCGGATAATGGACTTCAGTGTGTTTTTGTGTGTTGCTTGTACAGCAGGAGTGTAATATTCTAATTCCATGTTTGTAAGGCAAGCTGTAAGTTCGTTGAGCAAATCGGCATTCTGGCAACAGAGCTTGTAGGCCAGTTTCATGCAGACGGACTGTATAGCCGATGGCTCGTGAGGAGCACACATATTTTGCAGGCAGAAATCAAGAAAAGTCACATTGTTTGCCGTTTCGACAGGCAAAAAGAGTAGCATGTTGAGCCATAGTCTTTTCATTCCTTTGTGAGAACATTGCATGGCTTGTGTTGCTATTTCGTGTTGTTTTTCTGTAAAAAAAGATGGGCTTTTTCTGCAATATCGTTCGCATGTCCACAGAGCATGCCACGCGATGGTCTTGTCGGGATGCATGGTTAGCTTGTAAAACTCTGTCCACGATGCAGGCGAAACCGGCATAAGCTCGCCAACTGGTTTGAAGTGCCGATTGGCGAGCCAATGTTCAAGCGCTTCTCTTTTATTTTTTCCTGTCATTTTTTGACGTCTTTCAAATCTCGGCTCAGTTTCATGGCGCAGAAATTAGGACCACACATGGTGCAGTATTCTCCATCGGTGTGTCGTCCTTCATTGAAATATTCCAAAGCACGATCAGGATCGAGACTTAGATGGAATTGGTCTCTCCATCTGAATTCGTAGCGGGCTTTGGACAAGGCATTATCGCGTATTTGTGCTCCAGGATGTCCTTTGGCTAAATCGGCTGCATGGGCGGCTATTTTATAGGTGATAACTCCAGTGCGTACATCTTCCCGATTGGGTAGACCGAGGTGTTCTTTTGGTGTAACATAGCAAAGCATGGCAGTTCCGAGCCATCCTATCTGTGCGGCTCCGATGGCAGATGTAATGTGATCGTATCCCGGAGCAATATCGGTAACCAATGGTCCCAATGTATAGAAGGGGGCGTTATGACAATGACTTATCTGACGTTCCATGTTTTCCCGTATTTTATGTAAGGGCACATGTCCCGGTCCTTCGATAAAGGCTTGTACATTTTTCTCCCAAGCTCGTAGTACGAGTTCTCCCATTGTGTCGAGTTCTGCAAATTGTGCTTCATCATTGGCATCGGCAATGCTACCAGGGCGTAGTCCATCGCCTAGTGAAACGGCTACGTCGTATTGTGCTAGTATATCACAAATATCGTCAAAGTGTTCGTAAAGAAAACTTTCCCGGTCGTGAATCAGACACCATTTGCTCATTATACTTCCTCCTCGGCTTACAATACCACACAAGCGCTTATCGGCCAAGTGTACATTCTGACGGCGGATACCGGCATGAATGGTAAAGTAGTCCACACCCTGTTCACATTGTTCTATGAGTGTATCTTTATAGATTTCCCATGTAAGGTTTTCCACCTTTCCATCTACTTTTTCCAATGCTTGATAGATGGGTACGGTACCTACCGGTACAGGGCAGTTCCGAATAATCCATTCACGTGTTTCATGTATATTGGCACCCGTCGAAAGGTCCATCAGCGTATCGCCTCCCCATTTACAACTCCATACAGCTTTGTCTACTTCTTCATCGATGGTCGATGTAGTGGCAGAGTTGCCTATATTAGTGTTGATTTTCACCAAAAAGTTTCTTCCTATAATCATCGGTTCGCTTTCTGGATGATTGATGTTGGCAGGGAGAACGGCACGTCCGGCAGCAATTTCATCACGTACAAATTCTGGTGTAATGTAGGTTTCGATTCCCAGTTCTTTGCAGTTCATATTTTCGCGTATAGCTACGTATTCCATCTCTGGAGTGATGATACCTTGTTTGGCATAGAACATTTGTGTGCAGCATTTTCCTTCTTTGGCTCGGTAGGGTAGTGCAATGTGTTCAAAGCGCAGATGATTGAGACTTTTGTCATCACGCCTCATCTTTCCATATTCAGAAGTGATAGAGGGTAGTTGTTCCACATCACCTCTTTCGACAATCCATTCCTCACGCATTCGTGGAAGTCCTTTCTTTAAATCAATCTCCACATTTGGATCGCTGAAAACACCGCTGGTGTCATACACATATACAGGAGTGTTTGGTATCAATCTTTTTTCTCCATCAATAATTTCCACAGTGGGGGTGAGGTTTACTTTTTGCATACCTACACGAATGAAAGGAAAGAGGTTTCCCTGCATGTAGGCTTTCTCAGCATGAGCGTATGCTCTTTTGTCTGTATCTTTTTCCATTGTGCTTTTATGGGTTATTTATTAAGGAATGCGGTAAGGGGAGAGCTGGCCGAGGCTTCGAATGAATGCGTTACGCTGCCAAGTCCAGCTTCGTAAGCGCGTCGGCCGGCAATGACAGCTTCTTTGAAGGCCGTTGCCATTTCTATTGGGTTACCGGCCACTGCTATGGCTGTGTTAACCAGGCAAGCTGATGCTCCCATTTCCATGGCTTCGGCTGCGTGACTTGGTGCTCCGATACCAGCATCTACTACTACAGGAATACCTGCTTGCTCGATGATGATGCGGATGAAATCTTTGGTTTGCAGTCCTTTATTGGTTCCAATGGGCGCGGCTAATGGCATGACGGTTGCAGCACCGGCTTCTTCCAACTGACGACAAAGAATAGGGTCGGCCTGACAGTAAGGCAGAACTACGAAACCTAATTTTACCAGTTTCTCGGTGGCTTTTAAGGTTTCGACTGAGTCGGGCAGGAGGTATCTCGGATCGGGATGAATTTCCAGTTTCAGCCAATTGGTACCAAATGCTTCACGCGCCATTTGAGCTGCAAATACGGCTTCTTCGGCATCGCGTACACCCGAAGTGTTAGGAAGCAGTTGGATGTGTGGGTGCTGGATGTGTTTCAGCATATCATCGTTCTTGTCATTCAGTTCAATGCGTTTCATTGCTACTGTAACCATTTCGGTTTCTGATGCCAGAATGGCTTGTTCCATTATATTGTTGGCATTAAATTTTCCTGTACCAAGGAAAAGACGTGAGTTGAATTCCTTTCCTGCAATGATTAGTTTTTCCATTATAGCTCGTGTTTTTATTTTAGAATTTGTAAAATATTTTTAGTTTCTAGTATAGGATCGTTAGAATTTAGTATGGTACCCGACAGAGCGATACCTTGTACTCCAGTGGCCAAAATATCGGAAATATCATACCGGGTGATGCCTCCGATAGCTACGATGGGAATGTGTATGTTTGCTTCTGTCATTTGTTGGATAATGTTTCGGTAGCCTTCTAATCCGAGGGTTGGACTAAGTTTTTGTTTGGTAGTTGTAAACCGGAATGGGCCACATCCTATGTAGTCTGCTCCCGAGCGGTAGTGTAGCATCACATCTTCAAATGTGTTGGCTGTTCCTCCTATAATGTAATTTTTTCCGAGGAATTGTCGAGCTTGAGCTACCGGCATGTCGTTTTTACCAAGATGAACACCGTCGGCTCCGATTTCTTTAACCAGTTCTACATGGTCGTCGATAATGAAGGTGGCTTGATACTGTTTACACAAGGATTGTACCAATAAAGCTGTTTCTTTCAGAGTTTTGCTATCGGCATTTTTCATGCGTAGCTGAATCCATTTACAGCCTCCTTCAAGTGCCATGTGGGCGGAATCTATATAAGAAAAAGATTCCGTGTAGTGTGTGATAAACTGTAGCGGTATCATGGCTTTATCCTCCACAAGCAGCTTTGATGATGACAATGTGTGCGTCGGACTCGAGATAGGTGTTTTTCCAGTCGCTGCGTGGAATCATTTTGTTGTTTACGGCCAATGCTATACCTTGTGATGGGAGTTCCAATGAGGTAACCAATTCTTGAACCGATGTGGGGTGTGAGATATTCATCTCTTTGTCATTTACATAGATTTTCATATTGCAGAAATTTAAATTGGCAATAAGAACAAAGAGATGGCTTGCGAGAAGCAATGTGTGCAGAGAAGAGTAAATCCGTAACAATCCCTTCGGCGGTACTAACCGCATCAGGTTCGTAGGGTATAATCTCAGCCCACAACAGGGCACCCCTTTGTTTGTTTTCGGCAAAGGTAATAATTAATGCAGAAAACAACACGGTTTTTGAAAAAAATTAGTAGAAGTAGGAATATCGTCTTTTTTCTATCCGTCGGCTAATGAGATGGTCTATGGAGTATTTCCCGGGACCGTTGACCAAATATAACAGATAGATAATCATATAGACCAACGAGAGCTCACCGGTTGCTATAGAACCTTGGTGTATACCGAAAAAAGCTATACACATGGTGGTAATCATTGGGATAACGGCCAGTCGGGTAAGGAATCCTGCCATAAAAGTTATGGAGCAGCACAACTCGCCGAAGATAGCCAGAACTAAAGAAGGGTAGCTCCCTATGCCGAGAGGGTCGGGAAATGTATTGCTCAATTCGGAGAATGCTATAAATTTTTGGAGTCCGTGAATTGCTAATAACGAACCGAAAACAAGGCGTCCTAAAAGCAGGTAGAAAGAGGCTTTGTGATTGTGGCTTTTATAATAAGGGAATAGAAAGGAGTATCGTTTCATTGTTTGTAACATTTTATGGAACAGATATTTCAATAACAGAGAGAGTGTAGCTATGAAAATTCAGCTACACTCTGTATTGTTTTTAGATTTTATCTTGATAATCTGTTTTCAATTTCGTCCCAATTTATGATGTCCCACAATTTTTTAACGTGTTCTGCACGGCGGTTACGATAGTCTATGTAATAGGCATGTTCCCAAACATCTATGCATAACAAAGGTTTATGTCCCATGCGAAGAGGATTTCCAGCATTATTTTCTTTGGTTATCTGCAGCTTTCCGTCTTTGTTCAGAGAAAGCCAGGCCCATCCCGAACCAAAAAGGCTGATAGCAGCTTCTTCCATTTGTTTTTTCATTTCTTCTATGCTTCCAAAATCGCGTATTATCAGTTCGATAAGCTTGTTCCCCGGTGTAGCTTTGCATTGTGCTGTCGGTGCAAATTGCAGGAAATAGAGTGTGTGGTTAAGTACTTGTCCGGCATTGTTAAAGATTCCTCCATCGGGGACAGCAATAACAAGGTCTTCTATTTCTTTATTTTCATATTCTGTTCCTTTTGTCAGATTTTCTAAGTTCGTTACGTATGTTTGCAGATGTTTGCCAAAATGGTATTCAATTGTTTCGGCACTGATGATAGGTTCCAGTCCGTTGTTGGGATAAGGAAGTTTGGGCATTTTATTTTTCATGATGCTTCGTTTAAGGGTTAATACAATGAGTTTTGTCCTTGTTGGACAGTAGACTTTAACAAATCTAAGTATAATAATTAAGGAAGACTAATATTTGAATCTTTATTGTGAAAAATTACCAAAACAACACTAAAATTACGTATCTTTTTTGTCGTTTATATTGTATCTTCGGAGAGGTGATTTCTTCTTTAAAGGAAAGCAAATTTCCCATTAAGAACATGCAAATTTCCCGTTAAGGGTGTGTGCATTTCCCATTAAGGACGTGAAGTGCGATAAAAATAAGTATATTCTTCGTTGATAATGAGATATGTATGCTTTGTTTTTGATTGGGTACTTCTGTTTTAGAAGTAAAGAACTGTTTGAAACATAATTAATGAAAGTTAAATATGTATAGACCTTGAACTTGTAGAGAGAACCAGGGTCTCTTAAGATAAACAAACCTAAGAAACATGGATGAAGAGATTTTAGAACTTTGTCGTGTGGATAAGGAAAAAGGTTTCAGGTGTTTGATAGAACATTACCAGCAGCCTCTTTATTGGTATATCCGGCGAATGCTGAATACGCATGCTGACACAGAAGATGTGCTGCAGGAAACGTTTCTAAGAGTTTACCGTCATTGGAGTTCTTTTAAAGGTACAAGCAAATTGTCGACTTGGCTTTATAAAATAGCGACTAACGAGGCTTTACGTTTTATAGAAAAGAACAAACAGAACACAATTCCACTTGATGAAATAGGCAATGAAAATGTTCTTTGTGAGTTCTGTGGAGGTGAGGCGGATGAGGAAACTGCTATGCAGCTAATGATGTTGCAAAATGCTGTTCGAAGTCTGCCAGAGAAGCAAAAACTGGTATTCAATTTACGTTATTATGACGAGATGGATTATGCAGATATTGCAGAAGTACTTGACACACAGGTGGAAACTTTGAAAACCAATTTCTTCTATGGCAAAGAGAATATAAAGAAATATATACAGAAAAATTATGAAAGAGTTTGATTTGGATAAATTGGAAAAGAGAACACTTTACCGGGTTCCGGAC
>Cinder_p2__coassemble_2785_pt1 | contig 9866 bp, 6 predicted proteins | sample Cinder_p2__metabat2_low_PE_026 | metagenome-assembled genome bin Cinder_p2
GCCTGATAATTAATGTATTATCGGTTAATTTTAAAAAATTGACATATACTAAGATTTCACATACACAAAAAAGCTTCCAGCCCATGTTAACACTGCATATTCATGTATTATTGTTCTTTCTTATGATTTTAAAAAAATATCCATGTAAGAAAGATACGCTATTTAATAACTTTTCATCTATTTTACTCTAAAAATAACAACATTAAGATATTCCGTACTCAAGTAACATTTTTTTACATTCTTCTTAACGTTTCAATGCTTCATTTATTGTATCTTTGCAGCTATAAATCAAGAAAAAGCATTCCATACTTGAACGAATGGGAAAAAACCGCAAATACACCCGGATATTAGCTTTCGCCCTGATTGTACTTTTCACGGCCTACTATGCTTCTATCGTCCGATACGCACACGTGCATATTGTCGATGGGGTTGCTGTAGTTCACTCCCACCCGTTCCATATTCCACACAGTCACCCGGCCGGACAAACTTTTCATCTGAGTTTCATTACTTCTGTTGAATGTTTCGAAGCTGGAACTCCGGTATTGATACAACCTGACTTTCATTTTTTAGGTCTATACCTTAACGACAATACCGACAAGACAGTTCTTTCAATCCCGACCGGAGGGATCTGCTTGCGTGCCCCACCTTCTGTATTCTTCATTTAATCGCGGCTATTACCGCATCTTTTTTTTATTAAGAGAAAAAGCCATGTCTTTTTCCCGAATTATATCTTGTTCTTTTTTCATACAAATGCGCAGGAACAAATACCTTATATTTTTTTAAACAAAACAAATGAAGAAACAATTTATATTGTGGCTCATAGGCATGGTATGTCTATGCGCTACCCCTATACACACTCATGCCAACAACCCTGTAAAAGAAGGGAACATTATAACCGGACACGTAATAGAAGAAAATACTGAAAAAGAAATTCCATTTGCCAACATAACTATCGTAGAAACCGGCCAACGCACGGTGGCTAACCAAGAAGGATATTTCCGTTTTAAGAACATCCCTAAAGGAATCTATCACATTAAAGTACAAATGGTGGGATATGCCTCTCAGACAAAGAAAATTGCTGTAGGAGATGACTTTACTACCGACATGCATTTTGTTCTAGGCGAAGATGCAATACAAATGGATGAAGTAGTGGTATCTGCCAACCGCAATGAAACAAGTCGAAAACATGCTCCGGTGGTAGTAAATGTCATGAATCAGAAACTTTTCGAAACCGTAAATTCTACCGACTTGGCTAAATCTTTGAACTACCAGTCGGGACTGCGTGTAGAAAACAACTGCCAGAACTGTGGCTTTCCACAAGTACGCATCAACGGACTAGAAGGCCCATATTCACAAATACTGATTAACAGTCGCCCGGTAATGAGTGCACTATCGGGAGTATATGGTCTGGAACAAATTCCGGTAAACATGATAGAACGTGTAGAAGTGGTACGTGGAGGCGGCTCGGCACTCTTTGGAGCCAATGCCGTGGGTGGAACCATCAACATTATTACCAAAGACCCCGTAAACAATTCATTCCAAGTGGCCTCAACCTTATCAAACCTCAATAATAAGGTATGGGAACAATATGTAGGAGCAAATGCATCACTCGTTTCATCGGACAATTCCTACGGTATCGCCCTCTATCAGTCTTACCGCAACCGAAATCCTTACGATGCCGACGGCGACGGATTTTCTGAACTGGGCAAACTCAACATGAATACTTTCGGACTGCGAGCCTACTACCGCCCAACACAATTCAGCCGCCTCAGCGTGGAATATCACACCACCAACGAATTCCGACGAGGTGGAAACAAGTTCGACCTGCAACCCCACGAAACAGACATTACCGAACAAACCAAACACGTAATTAATAGTGGAGGTCTGACCTACGACCTGTTTCTAAACGAATATAAGCACAAACTGTCTTTCTATGGTTCAGTGCAACACACTGATCGCAACAGCTACTACGGTGCCCAACAGGATGAAGCTGCCTATGGCAAAACTTACGACCTGACGGCCGTGGGCGGAGCCATGTATGTAGGACACATGAACAATTGCCTGTTTTCTCCCGCAACCTTTACCGGAGGTCTGGAATATCAATATAACAAACTACATGATGTAATGACTGGATACGGACGCAATTTGGAACAATCGGTGAAAGTGGCCAGTGCCTTTGCACAAAATGAATGGAACCTGGAACATTTCACATTCCTGGCCGGATTCCGTTTGGATAAACATAACTTAATGGACAACATTATCTTCAGTCCACGTATCAATGCCTTATGGAAACCTTCGGAACGATTTCAGGGACGACTCACATGGTCTACCGGATTTCGTGCTCCACAAGCTTATGATGAAGACCTGCATGTGGCAGCTGTAGGCGGAGAAGCTATGATGATACGTCTGGCAGACAACTTGGAACCGGAACGCTCCAACAGTTTCAGCGGCTCGGCCGACTGGGCCTTCAACTTCGGACATTTCCAATCGAACCTTCTAGTCGAAGCTTTTTACACGGCTTTGGACGATGTGTTCTATCTGGAACCTGTAGGAGAAGACCCTCAAAGTGGGGCACAAATACAAGAACGAAAAAACGGACACGGAGCACGCGTATACGGAGCAAACATCGATTACAAAATCGCACACGGACAAACAGCTTCGCTGCAACTGGGATTCACTGCACAACAAAGCCGCTACACCCGAGCTGTAGCTTGGAGTGAGGACCCCAATGTAGCTCCTATTAAACGCATGCCACGCACACCGGACTATTATGGCTATGCCACCTTTACCTGTGCTCCATTCAAACGATTCGATTTTTCAGTTTCCGGTGTTTACACCGGCCATATGATTATTCCACACTTTGCCGGCTATATCGAACACGACCGTTTGGAAAAAACTCCTGACTTTATGGATGCCAACATAAAACTTAACTATACCTTTGTATTAAACGACCATCTTAAACTCCAATTGAACGGTGGAATTCAGAATGTATTCAATGCCTTCCAGAAAGACTTGGATAAAGGAGCCTTCCGCGACTCAAAGTATTTCTATGGTCCCACCCAGCCACGTACCTATTTTATAGGAGTAAAGATATTCAACTAAACGTTCTCCATCCCAATAAGACAAACATCTCCCAAGGACAAGCATCAGTTCTTGGGAGATGTTATTTTTCCCTTCCTCTCACTAAAAATTTCCACTAAAAATTTCTTCTCCATTCCTTGCTATACAGTCGCAGATTTCACTATATTTGCGCCCGAATTGGTTTCGTCTTGTCCATTCAGACTTGACGAATGAAAAGGGAATCAGGTGAAAATCCTGAACAGACCCGCTGCTGTGAATTTCCGTCCAACCCGAACCCACCATTAAGTTCGGGTCAACCTTTTGAAGGACACTCTCACCACTGACGGCTCAAATCGTCGGGAAGGTTTCAAAAGGGGAATAAGTCAGAAGACCTGCCATCATTCATTGTTCCGACAATCTCCGGGGTTAGAGAATCGGTAAACTTTTTAATACTACATTTTATATGATTAAAAGACAAATGTTTCTGTTTGTCTTGCTCGTATGTTCCATATTAAAGGTACATACCATAGCGAATGCCCAAAGCAAGACAGACAGTCTGCGCCATTTGCAGGAGGTGGTTGTCACAGCACGTCCTTATGTAAAGGAAGTGATTCCTGTGCAGCAATTGGCCGGAGAACAGCTACACCGTTTAAGTTCACATAGCGTAGCCGATGCTATCCGTTATTTCTCGGGTGTACAAATCAAGGATTATGGAGGTGTTGGCGGATTGAAAACCGTCAATATCCGCAGTATGGGAACCAATCATGTGGGGGTGTTCTATGACGGTGTGGAATTGGGTAATGCCCAGAACGGACAAATTGACCTGGGACGCTTTTCGCTAGATAACATGGAATCTGTCACACTCTACAACGGACAAAAGAGTGCCATTTTCCAACCAGCAAAAGACTTCAGCTCAGCAGGTTCTATCTACATGCAGTCGCGCACACCACAATTCATGGATTACGAAAAATATCACGCAAAAACCACCTTCAAAACCGGTTCTTTTGGTGTAATAAACCCGGGTTTTCTGTGGGAACAAAAAGTAAACAGCAAATTAAGTACCTCTATCAGTGCCGAATATATGCACACTACAGGTAAGTACAAATTTTCCTATAAAAAGAAAGATGGATATGACACCACCGCCACCCGACACAATGGTGATGTAAGTGCCATACGTATAGAAAACGGATGGTTTGGAAAAATAAATAAAGGCTATTGGCGTGCCAAAGCTTATTTCTACAATTCAGAAAGAGGATATCCTGGAGCTATCGTACGCAACAAATTCACTCACGAAGACCGTCAATGGGATACGAACCTCTTTGCTCAAGGAACTTTTAAAAAAGATTACTCAAAAAAATACAGTATGCTGTTCAATGCCAAATACGCATACGATTACCTGCATTATTTAGCCGATCCTCAAAAGGACGAATCGTTAATGTATACAAACAACCACTATCACCAACACGAGGTGTATGCCTCCATAGCCAACCGTTTACTGATTCTTCCCTTCTGGAGTGCAAGCATGTCAACTGATTATCAATTTAATCTACTGAATGCCGACCTTACAGATTTTGCCTATCCACGACGACATACAGCACTGATTTCGGCAGCCACTGAAATAGATTTCAGTTTCTTGAAGATGCAAGCCAGCATCCTGGGAACTTTCGTACACGATGATACAGACTCCGATACAAAAGCAGCTGCAAACAAGATAGAATGGACACCTACCGTGATACTTTCCTATCGTCCATTTAAACAGACTGATTTGAGTTTCCGGGCTTTTTATAAACGTATCTTCCGCATGCCCACATTGAACGACCTCTATTATACGTTCATTGGCAATGCGAACTTGAACCCAGAGTTTACCAACCAATACAATCTGGGTGTCACCTACAACAAAACATTCCCAAATAGCTGGTTGAAATACCTGGAACTTCAAACCGATATATATTATAACGAGGTGGAGAACAAAATCGTAGCTACCCCAACCTCTAACTTCTTCCGTTGGACCATGATTAACTTGGGTAAGGTAGAAATTCGCGGAGTAGACATTGCTGCTCAAACAGGATGGCAATGGGGAAAAGACTGGATTTTAAATACCCGGGTAAACTATACCTATCAGAAGGCACAGGATTTCACGAACTCCCAAGAAGCATTCTACGGAGGACAGATTCCCTATATCCCCTGGCACAGCGGTTCGGCTATCGTTAATCTGAACTACCGCTCATGGGAAGCCAACTACAGTTTCATCTATACCGGAGAACGATATTCTTCGCAAGCCAATATTCCAGCTAATTATCAATTACCATGGTACACAAGCGACTTTTCGATAAGCAAAAGTCAACCGGTGTGGAAAGGCGACTTAAAACTGACTCTTGAAGTAAACAACCTCTTCAATCAACAATACGAAGTGGTGATATGCTACCCTATGCCTGGAACAAATTTTAAATTCATTGCACAATATACTTTTTAAAAATGGTCATGAAACAAATAACATTCAAAAAACTCTATACTGCCTTTGCTGTATTGCTGCTGCTAACCACCTCGGGATGCCGTGGAGAACTGCCTTTCATCCACTCGGAAGAAGAGTCGCTCACAGATGGCGAAAGCAGCCCTATAAAAGGTCTGTTTCTGCTAAATGAAGGAAACATGGGGAGCAACAAATGTACCCTTGATTTTTTCGACTATACTACAGGCAAATACCACCGGAACATTTATGCCGAACGGAATCCGGGTGTAGTAAAGGAACTGGGCGATGTGGGCAATGACATTGGGATATATGGAAACAAGCTGTATGCTGTAATAAACTGCTCACACTTTGTGGAAGTGATGGATGTACACACCGCCAAACACATGGGAAGCATCGATATAGCCAATTGCCGGTATATTACTTTTGCTAATGGAAAGGCTTATGTAAGCTCTTATGCCGGACCGGTACAGATAGACCCCAATGCGCGACCAGGAAAAGTAGTCGAGATAGACACTACCAGTTTAAAAATTACTCGAGAAGTAACAGTGGGATACCAACCGGAGGAAATGGTCATTAACAATGGAAAACTGTATGTAGCCAACTCGGGAGGATATCGCTTTCCCAACTACGACCGCACCATATCGGTGATAGACCTGAATTCTTTTGAAATTATCAACACCATTGATGTTGCCATAAACCTGCATCGCATGGAAATTGACCGACAAGGACGAATCTATGTCAGTTCACGAGGGGACAACTACAACATTGGTTCGGATATTTACGTAATCGACTCTAGGACAGACAAGGTAACAGGAAATTTAGGCATCGCTGCCAACGAGATGCATTTGTGTGGAGACTCTCTCTATATCATAAGTTCCGGTATCAGTTACATCCCTGAAAACAGAAAGGTTTCCTATACCTTATATAATACAAGAGAAGAAAAGATTGTTTCGCATAATTTCATAACCGACGGTACAGACCAAGAGATAAAAGTTCCTTATGGAATAATAGTAAACCCCGAAACAAAAGAAATATTCATTACGGATGCAACGGACTATGTCACACCCGGATACCTCTATTGCTTCAACCCGGAAGGGAAAAAAAAGTGGATGGTAACCACCGGTGACATCCCGGCACATTTTGTTTTTACACGACAAACTTTTAACTAAAACACATATGAAAAAAAATTTTTTCCACTCTGCCATGTTTTGCATGGCAATGGCTTCCTGCATGGGAAGCATGCTTACATCGTGCAGCGATGACGATGAAAAAGAAAAATACCAACTAAAAAAAGAAGACATTTCTATCAAAACAGACAATGAAAGCGGTAACATTACGGCAGTAGTCGACCAACTTATTCGCATCGAAGTGAATAGCGTAAACGATGAAAACATCGTCTACCAATGGTTCCTGGGAGAAGAAATGATTTCATCGACTAAAAATCTAGAATATATGTTCAATGCTGCCGGTGAATATACGCTTACTCTCCGTGCTGCATCGGGAACAATAAGCTATGACTATAACGTCAATATTGTTGTAAAATTCGAACAGGGTATAACACCAACTCCGGATGAAGCTACAGCCTATGTTACCAAAGTATTGGCTTATGTACCTGCTCCCGGACAATTCGTCAATACTATGCCACAATATAAAAACGGTGATACACAGGATTCCATGAACGAAAAGGTACTGAATGCCATCGGAAATGGAAAGGATGGATTAATCACTTTGGGAGGATTCGGAGGATATGTCATCGTAGGATTTGATCATACCATAGAAAACAAAGCCGAATTGTGCGATTTCAGAATAAAGGGAAATAGCTTCACCGGTAGTGCTGAACCCGGTATTATTCTGGTGGCTTATGACCAAAACAAAAACGGAAAGCCCGATGATAACGAATGGTATGAAATTGCCGGAAGTGCTTACGAAAATGGAGAAAATGAATCATGGTATAATGATGCTGTAAAAGCTGGTAATGATGTAAAAACTTACAAGAATTATGAAATGACCTATTATGCTCCAAAAGAAGAACCGAACAAAGCTGAAAAGAACTACATCAAATGGGAAGACAATAATGGACAATCGGGCTATAAGGAGAAAAACGCATTTCACTCTCAACCCTATTTTCCACAATGGATTGAAAATGACAAACTGATTTTCAAGGGAACTCGTTTGCCGCAAAACGGAATTAATACTAGCACAAATCCAAGCAGTCCCCATTTTGTATTGTATGAATTCAAATACGGATATGCCGACAATGCAGCCAACAGCAGCAATAACTGTGCTATCGACATAGACTGGGCTGTAAACGCACAAGGACAAAAGATTCAACTTCCCGGTGTGGACTTCATCAAAATCTATACGGGTGTGAACCAAGAGAACGGATGGCTGGGCGAAAATTCTACCGAAGTGGGTAAAATAGAAGACCTCCATGTACTGAATGAAAATATTCCAACAATCAAATAACATAAGTATAATATAAACATAACAATGAAGAAAAACAATTTTTTACTAGCTTGTGCCTTTATTCTGTCACTTGGATTCTGCACTATTTCCTGCGACGACAACAACGATAACCACATCTATCAACAACCAACAATCAGCATTGAAGATCCTTCGGGAAAAGGGGAAGTAATGGTGGGAAAGAGTATCACACTCAAAGCTGCCGTGACACATGCTGATGAAGCTGCTATCGTGTGGACAGTGAATGGAAAGGAAGCCGGCAGAGGAGCCGAACTTACCTTGAAAGGAGAACAAACCGGCGACCAATATCTGGTGAAAGCTACTGTTACCAATGAAGAAGGAGAACAAAGAGCCGACTTGAGTATTGTCGTTTACGGTAAGTATAAATATGGCACTTTTGTTTTGAATGAAGGAAATATGACTTCAGAAGATGGTTTCGTAACCTTTATCAATCCTGAAGGGGAAGTAACCAATAAGGCTTTCTTTGAAGAAAACGGAAAATATCTGGGAAACGCTTTACAAGACATGTGCATCGCAAACGGCAAAATCTACTTTGTTTCCCAAAACGGGAACCGCAATGGCGGTGAAGGTCATTTTGTAATTGCCAACGCTGAAACCTTGAAAAAAGAAGCTGCCTATACCGGTGATGATTTTGCTTTCAACTGGCCGGCCCATATAGCAGCTATCGGCTCCAATGTGTTTATTCAACAGAATGACGGCATCGTATGGTTTAACGAAACTACCGGTACTTTTAAAATGGTAGAAAATACCGGTTCCGTACAAAAGAAACCAATGCTAGCATTCAATAACAAAATATTTGCCTCGGCCGGAAATAATCTGCTCGTACTCGAAAATAAGAATGGGAACTTTGAGACAAAAACTGTCAACTGTGGAAACAAAATTGAAGGTATTACCAAAGCCGATGACAATCATCTTTGGATTGCTTGTGGAGGTACCCCCTCGTCTATCGTCAAGATAAATGCCGAAAACTATAGCCTGGAAGACAAACATGACATTACAGAGATAAGCCTGAGCTCCGGATGGGAAAACTCATTTACAACCAGCTCAAAGGGTGACAGCATCTATATGCGTAAGGGCATGACTATATACCGTCACATATTCTCACAAAACACAACCGAAAAACTAGTGGTGCTAAATGAAAAGTTGGAAAATGCTAGTATGATGTACAACAACATTAACGTACACCCTACTACCGGTGAAGTATATGCCAACACCATTAAAGGATATGGTAATGATTACCTCATCAACGACATTTCTGTTTGGAACTTCAATGGAAATGAGCCGGTGATGACTACAAACCTTCAGAACTATACTCATTTCCCTACAGGTATCTACTTTACGGAAAGTTTCCGATAAACGAATGAAACAAATGACTCAAGAAAGGATGTATTATTGCTTATATCAATGCATAACCTTAGGAAATAGCATAATATAACCTGTAAAAAAACGGCCACTCAAATTATTTTGGGTGGCTGTCTTTGTGTCTGCTTCCATCTGTCAGAAAGTAAATCTTATTTTTTATATCTAAATATTAGGCTCACTTCCAGATATATTTGATATATATATCATTATATGGCATTTACAACAGATGCATTAACATTGGATAACATAAAGGTAACAGATAAAAGAGGGAAAATAAAATAGGGATAAAATATGGTAATGCAACAATTCAAAACGAATAATACGTAAAATATGCCCGAAATCTGTATACAATAACTAGGGACAGTCGCGAAATAGGCTTAAAATTATAACAAATTGACTATCAATGCGATAAACATTTCATATCTTAGCAACAGGAATTAAAAATTCCTCCGAACACCCTGGGAAAGTGACTTTCGGAGGAAATGAGCAA
>Cinder_p2__coassemble_2793_pt1 | contig 9800 bp, 7 predicted proteins | sample Cinder_p2__metabat2_low_PE_026 | metagenome-assembled genome bin Cinder_p2
TCTTTTGCAATATAATTGCCTGATAATTAATGTATTATCGGTTAATTTTAAAAAAATGACATATACTAAGCAGGAATATATAAAAAGACTCTTTAATGACTTCTATAAAGACGTTGTGAAACGTGGATAATAGAAAATTATCTCTAAAATGTGAATATTGGGGGAACAGCTTCCGTGAGGAGGCTGTTCCTTTTTTATACCCTTTATCACCAATACTATCCGGAAGAAAGGTGTATATTTGCCGAATCATATCAAAAAATAAATTGATAATATAGAATGAAAGAATTTGTGATATCTCAGGCACAAACCGAGAAGGCCGTGCTGGAGGGACTGATAACGCGGTTGCAGGACGAACGAAAAACAAATGAATACCTGGACGAACTGGAATTTCTGGCCGATACGGCAGGAGCGGAGGTGGTGAAACGTTTCACGCAGAAACTTGACTCTCCAAATTCTGTTACCTATATAGGAAAAGGAAAACTGGAGGAAATACGTAATTTTCTGGCCGAAAGGGAAGAAGACCCCGAAACCGAAATCGGTATGGTGATTTTTGACGATGAATTGTCGGCTAAACAGATAAGAAATATTGAAAAGGAATTGAAGGTGAAAATTTTGGACCGTACGTCTTTGATTCTTGATATTTTCGCTATGCGTGCACAGACTGCAAGTGCCAAAACACAAGTTGAACTGGCACAATACAAGTATATGTTGCCTCGTCTGCAAAGGTTGTGGACTCACCTTGAACGACAAGGCGGTGGTTCGGGAAGTGGAAAAGGTGGTTCTGTAGGATTGCGTGGTCCTGGTGAAACACAGTTGGAAATGGACCGTCGTATCATCTTGAACCGTATGTCGCTTCTGAAACAACAATTGGCTGATATTGACCGACAGAAGTCTACGCAACGCAAAAACCGAGGACGATTGATTCGTGTAGCTTTGGTGGGATATACTAATGTGGGTAAATCGACCTTGATGAACTTGTTGGCCAAGAGTGAAGTGTTTGCCGAAAATAAATTGTTTGCTACTCTCGACACTACTGTGCGTAAAGTGATTATTGAAAATCTTCCCTTCCTGCTTTCCGATACTGTGGGATTTATACGCAAGTTACCTACCGATTTGGTGGATTCGTTTAAATCTACTCTTGATGAGGTGCGCGAAGCCGATTTACTTATTCATGTAGTGGATATTTCTCACCCTGATTTTGAAGAGCAGATAAAGGTGGTGGAAAAAACACTGGCCGACTTGGATTGTGCTGAAAAACCCGTTATCGTGGTATTCAATAAAATAGATGCTTATACATGTGTGGAAAAGGATGCTGATGATTTGACTCCACGTACTAAAGAAAATATTACGTTAGAGGAATTGATGCAGACCTGGATGGCGAAAATGAACGATAACTGCATTTTTATATCGGCAAGAAATAAGGTAAATATTGAGGAACTGAAGTCTATGTTCTACAAGAAGGTGAAGGAACTGCATGTGCAGAAATATCCCTATAACGATTTCCTTTACCAGACGTATGAGGACGAGGAAAATACTTTTTGAAAACGTTTATGCGAAGCGTGATATGAAGGAAAAATACCGTTCGCTTTCGGGAAAAGAAATACAGGTACTGCAGGCGCAAGGATGCCGTGCAGCCAACTGGAATGAAGTGTGGGTGAAAGATAATTTTTCCCCATTGAGCATAGAAAATGTGCGTTTTGGTGGAAGTATTTATTTGGGAGTGTTTGGTGCTGTGTTCGAATTGGCTGGTGGTGTGAGAAAGCCATCGGGTATACGTTGTGCCGAATTGCATAATGTTACGGTGGAAGACGATTGTCTGATAGAAAATGTGCATGGATATCTGGCTAATTATAAGATAGAGAAAGGAGCTTATTTATCGGATATCGGAACCATGATAGTAGAAGGATCTACATCCTTTGGTATCGGAACTCCTGTGAATGTGTTGAGTGAAGCAGGAGATAGCTTTCAGGTGAAACTGCATACCTCTTTGTCTGCACAGGAGTTTGCGTTGTGTTGCGTGTTGGAACCGGAGAAACGCAAAGGAATAAACCGGATTGCAGAAATAGAAGCTGCTGGTCGGGAATCTATGTTTGGACGAGTGGGACATGGAGCTGTGATAACCCATGTGCATATGCTGAAAAATGTATATATAGGTGAAGGGGCCTGTCTTGATGGTACAGAATGCATGGAAGAGTGTTTTGTCGAAAATAGCAGTGAAGCTCCTATACGTGTGGGAGCTGGAGTAATTTGTCGCCATTCTGTATTGCAAAGTGGTTCTGAAATTCTTGATGGAGCGAAGGTGAGCGAATGTCTGGTGGGGCAGGCTGTTCATATAGGTAAAGGATTTTCGGCGGAATCGTCTTTATTCTTTGCCAATTCCTATATGGATAACGGTGAAGCTTGTGCAGTGTGCGCCGGCCCTTTTACGGTGAGTCATCATAAATCAACGTTGCTTATAGGTTGTATGTGCTCGTTTATGAATGCCGGTTCGGGTACGAACATGAGCAATCATATGTATAAGCTTGGACCTTTGCACTATGGTGTTTTACAACGTGGGTGCAAGACAGCCTCGGGAACTCATTTGGTGTGGGGCGGACAAGTAGGCGCGTTTTCTATGGTAATGGGTAAGTTCGATACTCATGCTAATACTTCTTGTTTCCCTTTTTCCTATCTGTTTAATACAGATGGTATCTTGCATGTAGTTCCAGCTGTGAATTTTATAACTGTAGGAACTTACCGAGATGTGCGCAAATGGGCTTCACGCGATAAGCGTAATTTTGCGGTGTATCCCATCGATAAAATATCTACCTATGAGCCCTTGAATCCTTATACGATGGAACAGGTGAGAAAGGGACGTGAACGGTTACAGTTGCTGTTGCATGAACAAGGAGAAGAACAGGATGAATATTTTGAAGAGAATTTGGTACGTATTACATCTAAGGCATTACATCGTGGTATAGATCTTTATCTTCGGATGGAACAGCTTTATTTGGCTCAAAATATTTCTTCAATCGACCGTTTCCCAGAGATTCTTTCTGGTGGAAATGAAGAATGGATTGATTTGTTGGGCTTATTGGTGCCTTATGCCGAATTGCACGTTTTGTGCAAACTGGTGGAAGAAGATCGGGTAGATGAACTTGCCGAATGTTTCTCCGTACTTGGACAGCGTTATCCAGATTTGTTGCAAGCCCATTTATATCATTGTTATACTCGTGCCGAAGCAGTTGAGGCTTTGCGTTGTTATGAGGAAAATCTGGTTTTTTATTATGATGCAGTGGAAGCCGATTTGAATAAGGAGGCCTTACTTGGTGGCCATTCGGTGGCACTGTCTGTATCACAGTTCATGAAAACATTGAGGAACGACCGGCAAGAACAACTAAAGAAAGCTAAAGAAAAAACAACTTCTTTACTTGGTAACTGTTGAGTAACTGAAGTTATTTGTACATTTGCATAGTACTAATTTAAATTATAAATACATTATAATTATGGCAACACCTCCGTTTAAGTATGAAGCGCCTTTCCAATTGGGAGAGGACACTACTGAATATTATCTGTTAACAAAAGATTATGTTTCGGTAAGCGAATTTGAAGGAAAACCCATTTTGAAAGTAGAGAAAGAAGGACTTACAGCTATGGCTAATGCCGCTTTTCGTGATGTGTCGTTCATGCTCCGTCGTGCACACAATGAGCAGGTAGCTAAAATTCTGGGTGATCCTGAAGCCAGTGAAAATGACAAATATGTAGCATTGACTTTCTTGCGCAATGCTGAAGTGGCAAGTAAAGGTGTTCTTCCGTTCTGTCAAGATACCGGTACTGCTATCATTCATGGAGAGAAGGGCCAACAAGTGTGGACTGGATACTGTGACGAGGAAGCTTTGTCGCATGGTGTTTATAAAACTTATACTGAAGAAAACTTACGTTACTCTCAGAATGCTCCGTTGAGTATGTATGAAGAAGTAAATACCAAGTGTAATCTTCCGGCACAAATTGATATAGAAGCTACTGAAGGAATGGAATATAAATTTCTTTGTGTGACCAAAGGTGGCGGCTCGGCCAATAAAACTTATTTATATCAAGAAACAAAAGCTATTTTGAATCCGGCTACTTTGGTTCCTTTCCTGGTAGAGAAAATGAAGACTTTGGGAACGGCTGCATGTCCTCCTTATCATATTGCATTTGTTATTGGAGGTACTTCGGCAGAGAAGAACCTGCTCACTGTAAAACTGGCTTCAACTCACTATTATGATAATCTGCCTACTACTGGTAGCGAAGGTGGTCGTGCTTTCCGTGATGTCGAATTGGAAAAGCAAGTTCTTGAAGAGGCTCATCGTATTGGTTTGGGAGCACAGTTCGGAGGTAAATATTATGCGCATGATATACGCATTATCCGTTTGCCTCGTCATGGAGCTTCCTGTCCGGTAGGTCTGGGAGTTTCTTGTTCTGCCGACCGTAATATCAAATGTAAGATTAACAAGGATGGTATCTGGATAGAGAAACTAGACAGTAACCCAGGTGAATTGATTCCGGAGGCTTTGCGTCAGGCAGGTGAAGGGGATGCTGTAAAAATCGACTTGAACCGCCCGATGGACGAAATCTTGAAGGAGTTGACCAAATATCCGGTTGCTACTCGTCTTTCATTGAATGGAACTATTATTGTAGGACGTGATATTGCACATGCCAAACTGAAAGAACGTTTGGACCGTGGTGAAGAACTTCCGCAATATATTAAGGACCATCCTATTTATTATGCAGGTCCGGCAAAAACTCCTGCAGGAATGGCATGTGGTTCTATGGGACCGACAACTGCAGGCCGTATGGATCCTTACGTAGATTTATTTCAAAGTCATGGTGGCAGTATGATTATGTTGGCTAAAGGAAACCGTAGTCAGGCTGTTACTGATGCATGTAAGAAACATGGAGGTTTTTATTTGGGCTCTATTGGTGGTCCGGCTGCTATTCTGGCACAGAACAACATTAAGAGCATAGAATGCGTGGAATATCCTGAATTGGGTATGGAAGCTATCTGGAAGATTGAAGTAGAGAATTTCCCGGCATTTATTTTGGTAGATGATAAAGGAAACGATTTCTTTAAACAAATTAAACCGCTTCCTCTATGTTCGGCAAAGAAGTAATTCTTCTCAGTAGTCAAATATAACAATAAGAGCAGCCTGTTTTTTGAAAAACAGGCTGCTCTTATTGTTAACATGTATAGTGTAAATCTTTTTAGGTTTATTTGGGTTGTAAAAAATCCCCAAGAAAATTATTCTTCTTGGGGATTTCTATAATGAGAATATTTAAAACTTTACTTTTGCAGCAAGTTCATAGTATCTGAAGCGATCATCATTTCCTCATCGGTAGGAATAACCACTACGGTTACTTTTGAATCGGGAGTAGAAATGATACGTTCCGTACCATGTGTTTGAACGTTTGCTTCTTGGTTGATTTTGATACCCATGTATTCAAGTCCTTCGCAAGCAAGTTCACGTGCTGTGTCGGAGTTTTCTCCTACACCGCCGGTGAAGACAACAATATCTGCTCCACCTAAAGCAGCAGCATATGCACCGATGTATTTTTTTAGGCGATAGAAATACATGGTGCGTGCCAGTTGTGCTTTGGGATTACCCTCGTCTGCAGCTGTATTCAGTTCGCGCATATCTGAAGATACACCCGATACACCGAGAACACCCGATTTCTTGTTCAGCAAGTTTGAAATACCCGTAGCGTTCAATCCTTCTTTTTCCATGATGAAAGTTACTGCACCGGCATCAATGTCACCACTACGTGTGCCCATCATCAAGCCTTCGAGCGGAGTCAGTCCCATGCTGGTATCTACACATTTGCCATCTTTAATAGCCGAAACCGAACCACCGTTGCCCACGTGGCAAGTGATGATGCGTTTGCCTTCGGGTTTTATGCCAAGGAAATCACACACACGTTGTGAAACGTAACGATGAGATGTTCCGTGGAAACCATAGCGACGTATTCCGTATTTTTCGTATAGTTCATACGGAATGGCATACATATAGGCATAATCGGGCATGGTTTGGTGGAACGCGGTATCGAATACAGCTACTTGAGGCAGTTCCGGCATCAAAGCTGATACGGCAGCAACTCCCTTAAGGTTGGCCGGGTTATGTAGGGGAGCAAGGTCATTGCAAGTAGTGATAGCATCGAGTACTTCCTTGTTTATGATGGCCGAAGCACTGAAACGTTCTCCTCCGTGTACCATGCGGTGTCCTACGGCATCGATTTCTTTGAGAGATTTCACTGCACCGTATTTTTCGCTGGTAAGTGTTTGGAAGATAAATTCCACACCAACAGTGTGTTCGGGAATGTCTTTTTCCAGAATTACTTTCTCACCATTAGGTAAAGTGAGTTTCAAGAACGAACCTTTCAGGCCGATTTTCTCGATACCTCCTTGAGCAAGGATTTCTTTGGTAGTCATCTCAAATAACTTGTATTTGATAGAAGAGCTACCGCAGTTCAATACTAATATTTTCATCGTGGTATAGTTAAGGGGTTAATTATTTTTTTGCAGCGATTGCTTGGTTTGCTGTGATAGCAATCATTTTGTAAACATCATCAACGGAACATCCGCGTGACAAGTCGTTTACCGGGCGTGCGATACCTTGGAGAACCGGTCCGATGGCATCGGCATTACCCAATCGTTGAACCAGTTTATAGGCAATGTTTCCTACTTCGAGGTTCGGGAATACCAATACGTTGGCTTTTCCTGCAATTTCAGAGCCCGGAGCTTTGCTTGCACCTACCGATGGAACCAAAGCTGCATCAGCTTGCAGTTCACCATCAACTTTCAGTGAAGGATCAAGTTCTTTAGCCAACTTTAAAGCTTCGGTAACTTTGTCTACCACTTCGTGTTTGGCCGAACCTTTGGTAGAGAAGCTTAACATAGCCACACGCGGGTCGGCAAAACCTGCAACAGCTTGTGCTGTACGTGCTGTACAAACGGCAATTTGTGATAACTGTTCAGCATCGGGAGCAGGAGTAACGGCAACATCACCCACTACCAATACTCCATTTTCACCATATTGAGGAGTTTGAGTGATCAATAGCATGGCACCGGATACGCAAGTAATGCCCGGAGCTGTTTTGATGATTTGGAGAGCCGGGCGAAGTACGTTTCCGGTAGTGTTACGTGCACCGGCAAGTTGACCGTCAGCATCGCCTGCTTTGATGATGAGGCATCCCAAATACAAAGGGTCGAGAACCAGTTTGCGTGCTTCTTCGATAGTCATACCTTTTTTCTTGCGAAGTTCGCACAATAGTTGTGCATATTCTTCTTTCTTAGCATGATTTTCGGGGTCGATGATAGTTGCTTTTTCAATATGTTTCAAACCGAGCTTTTCGGCAAGTGCTTTAATTTCGGCAGGGTTTCCTATAATGATAAGGTCGGCTACACCTTCTGCCAATACGCGGTCGGCAGCAGTTAAAGTACGTTCTTCTGTTCCTTCAGGAAGAACAATGCGTTGCGGGTTGGCTTTGGCACGCGCAACAATTTCACTGATTAAATCCATGATTATATGTTATTAAAAGTTTAAAGTCTTTCTTGTAAAGATATTCTATGATGCAAAATTACTTATAAATGCAATATCAACATTGCAAAAATGCCATCTTTTTTATTGCAAAGGATGGAAAAAACTATGTTTGATAGCATATTTTTATTATTTCTCTTCTACCTTTGCTTCGTTCTTATATAAAATGAATATGATTCCTTTCAAAGAGATATCTATCGAAGACAAAAAAAAAGTACAGTCCTACACCTTGGAAAGCGTTCGTCGGAATTGTGATTTATCGTTTGTTAATCTCTATAGTTGGCGTTTTCTTTATCACACGCAAGTGGCTGAGATGAGTGGCTTTCTATTGATAAAATTCTACATAGATGGGCATTGGGTTTATATGATGCCGGTGGGTGAGGGCGATTTGTATCCAGTGCTTCGTGCGCTGAAAGAAGATGCGGAAAAACAAGGTGAAGTATTTAGTCTTTTGGGAGTGTGTGCTCATATGAGGGCCGATTTAGAACAAGCTGCTCCCGATTGTTTTGATTTTACTGTTGACAGAGATTTTTATGATTATATTTATTTGCGTTCGGATTTGATGGAATTAAAGGGAAAAAAATACCAACCCAAACGTAATCACATTAATAAGTTTGTGCGTACATTTCCCAATTATGAATATAGAGAGTTGACTCCGGAACTGGTTCCCGAATGCTTACAGCTAGCCGAAGTGTGGTGCAAGCAGAATGAAACAACCGAAAAAGAGCGCAGGGAATTGGAGGATGAAAACAAATCGTTGACTGATGCTTTGTTGCATTTTCAGGAACTCGATCTGATGGGAGGTGTACTACATGCAGAAGGGCGAATCGTGGCGTTTACATTTGGAGCGGCAATCAACCAAAATACGTTTGATGTGTGTGTAGAAAAGGCCGATGTTGAGGTTGATGGTTCTTATGCGATGATCAATAATGAATTTGTTAAACGTATCCCTGAGCGTTACGTATATATAAATAGGGAAGAAGATTTGGGGGTGGAAGGCTTGCGGAAGGCAAAGCTGTCTTATTATCCGGAGATATTACTTGAAAAATGGACTGCCATATGCAAAAAATAGAAGAGGATATGAAAGCTGCCACACGTCGCTTGTGGGAACTTTGTTTTGAGGATTCGTCGGATTTTATGGATTTGTATTTTGCCATGCGTTACAAGGACGATTTAAACGTGGCTCTGAAGAAAAATGATGAATGGGTATCGGCATTGCAGATTATACCTTATGAAATGACTTTAGGAAGCCGGCTGTTGGATGTTGCCTACTTATCGGGTGTATGTACACATCCGGATTTCAGAAAACAAGGGTTGATGCGTGCCTTGTTGGAGCGCACACACCGTAGGTTGTTTGACGATGGTTATGTTTTGAGTACTCTTATTCCGGCTGAATCGTGGTTGTTTGGTTGTTATGCAGTTTCGGGCTATGTTCCTTTGTTTGATTATACGTACACTGTAGAGCGGCCTTCGTCTGTAGCCGATGGATTAATTATCTCCGATTATCGTCAGAATAATGAAGGTGTTTTTGCTTATTTTGACCGGAAGATGAAGGAGCGTTTGTTTTGTATTCAGCATTCTAAAGAAGATTTTGATGTTATTTTGGCCGATTTGTATTTGTCGAAAGGGCATTTATGGGTAGCGCGGCGTGGAACAGAAGTGGTGGGACTAGCTTTAGGAACCCCCGAAACAGTTTCTTGTTGTATAAAAGAACTTTTGGCTGACGATGTAGAGGTGCAAAAGTCCTTGATTACATGGGCTTGTTCGGTCTGTCGTTCTGAAACGGTAGAATGGATTCGACCAGTGCAAAACAGCAGCAAAGCACATTCTTTAGGTATGTTGCGCATTATATGTGTGCAAAAAGTACTTGATGTTTATGCTGCCTCTCATCCAGAACAGACATGTTGTTTCCGATTGACTGATAAAGAAATTCTCGAAAATAATGGATGTTTTGAATTGAAAGATGGTGAATGTGTCCGTTTGACAGAGAGCTGTATAGATGCCGAAGAAATGGATGTAGTACAACTTGCAGAATATTTGTGGGGAGAAGAACATCCTTATATGAGCTTAATGTTGAATTAATTACTCTTTTGTTTGTAAAAGTATTAATTACTAAGTGTTTATATAGTAGCTAAAATTTTGCTTTTGGTACCCTTAAGGAGAAGCGTGCACGCCCTTAATGGGAAAAATGTACGCCCTTAATGGGAAAAATGTACGCCCTTAATGGGAAAAAATCATGTCCTTAAG
>Cinder_p2__coassemble_2822_pt1 | contig 9642 bp, 9 predicted proteins | sample Cinder_p2__metabat2_low_PE_026 | metagenome-assembled genome bin Cinder_p2
TGTATTAGTATTTTGGCTATCATTTTGAGCACTATTTTGAGCACCACTTTGTGCATACATTTCAGCACTTGCAGCTTGGAATGCAGTATTCAATTCATTCATGGCAGCATCGATAGCAGTCAAATCCTGAGCTTTGTGTGCATCTTTTAATTTGTTCAAAGCTGTTTCAATCGGGGCTTTTTTATCAGCAGGAAGTTTGTCACCAAGTTCCTTCAATTGGTTTTCTGTTTGGAAAATCATACTGTCTGCTTGGTTCAACTTATCTACTTTTTCACGTTCTTTTTTATCTGCTTCTGCATTAGCATCTGCTTCAGCTTTCATACGTTCGATTTCTTCTTTGCTCAAACCAGATGATGCTTCAATTCGGATAGCTTGTTCTTTTCCGGTAGCCTTATCTTTAGCAGAAACTTTTAAGATACCATTTGCGTCAATATCGAAAGTAACTTCGATTTGAGGAATACCACGACGTGCCGGTGCGATTCCTGTCAAATTGAACTGACCAATAGATTTGTTTTGTGCAGCCATAGGACGTTCTCCTTGCAGTACATGGATAGTCACTTCTGTTTGGTTATCGGCAGCAGTAGAGAATACTTCACTCTTCTTACATGGGATAGTAGTATTGGCATCAATAAGTTTAGTCATAACACCACCCATGGTTTCAATACCCATTGACAATGGAGTGACATCAAGCAAAACAACACCTTTAATTTCGTCTGTAAGTACAGCTCCTTGTACGGCAGCACCGATAGCTACTACTTCATCAGGATTTACACCTTTTGAAGGTACTTTACCGAAGAAATCTTCAACAAGCTTCTGAACAGCAGGAATACGTGATGAACCACCCACCAAAATAACTTCGTCAATATCAGAATTGCCTAAACCTGCATCGCTCATAGCTTTCTTACATGGTTCCAGACAAGCTTGAATCAATGAGTGAGCAAGAGCTTCAAATTTAGCGCGAGTCAATGTTTTTACCAAGTGTTTGGGAACACCAGCTACAGGCATAATGTATGGCAAGTTGATTTCTGTAGAAGTTGAAGAAGACAATTCTATTTTAGCTTTTTCTGCAGCTTCTTTCAAACGTTGCATAGCCATAGGATCTTGAGTCAAGTCTGCGCCTTCATCATTCTTGAACTCTTGTACCAACCAGTCGATAATTACTTGATCGAAATCATCACCTCCTAGATGAGTGTCACCATTAGTTGACAGAACCTCAAATACACCGCCACCAAATTCAAGTATTGAGATATCAAAAGTACCACCTCCAAGGTCGAATACTGCTACTTTCATATCTTTATTTGATTTGTCTACACCGTAGGCCAATGCAGCTGCAGTCGGTTCATTTACGATACGTTTTACTTCCAAACCTGCAATTTGACCAGCTTCTTTAGTAGCTTGGCGTTGAGAGTCAGAGAAGTAAGCAGGAACAGTGATAACAGCCTCAGTAACTTCTTGTCCAAGATAGTCTTCTGCGGTTTTTTTCATTTTTTGCAGAATCATTGCAGAAATTTCTTGTGGAGTATAAAGACGTCCGTCAATATCTACACGCGGAGTGTTGTTGTCACCTTTTACTACAGAGTAAGGAACACGTGCAATTTCTTTTGATACTTGATCATAAGTTTCACCCATGAAACGTTTGATAGAGTAAACTGTACGTGTCGGGTTGGTAATAGCTTGACGTTTTGCAGGATCACCTATTTTACGTTCGCCTCCGTCAACAAAACCTACAACAGAAGGAGTTGTACGTTTACCTTCGCTATTTGCAATTACTACAGGCTCGTTACCTTCAAATACAGAAACACAAGAGTTTGTAGTTCCCAAGTCAATTCCAATGATTTTTCCCATAATTGTATGTTTTTTATTATTATTATTCTATTTATTGTTGTTTGAAGCAACGCTTCGCATATAGTAAAGCAAACCTCGTGCCAAAGTTTTGCCATGCTAAATAGAATCGTATTTTTTTGACTGTTGTGTATATATAAATAAGGTATATCGGTTCTTTTTTATTTTAAAACGGCATCTTGGCAGGAAACTGACAATACGTCAGCTATTGTAGTATGGGTTTGCTCAAGATTTAATAGTATTTGTTTTCTTGTTATTCCGCCGGCATATCCAATTAAAGAACCGTTGCTACCTATTATTCTGTGGCAGGGAATGAAGATTGAGATAGGATTATGTCCTACGGCATTTCCGATACATTGTGCCGATATTTTTGTTTTATTCATTATTAGAGCTGTATGATATGCCAGTTCTCCATAAGTCATAGTCGTTCCATAGGGGACATTTTGGAGAAGTTTCCATACAAGTAGGCGGAAAGGTGTTCCTTCTAAATGTAAAATGGGTAGTTTATGAGTTTTTTTCCCAAGGAAGTAATTGTCCAACCATTGAAACGATTCTTCAAAAACAGGTAACTGTTTAAAAACGGAATTACTTAAATCTGGAAAATACTTTTGGCCCTCAAACCAGGTTCCAGTTAGAGCATAACCATTGGACGCCAGAATTATTTTGCCTAATGGAGAAAGGTAATTGGCGATATACATTGAATTATAATAAGCAATATTAATAGTGTAAAATCATTAAAGAACACACATTGTGTAGCAAATATAAGTATCTTTGAGATATTAACCATCTAAAAAATAAAAGATTATGAAACAGATAAAGAAACTGTTGCTTAGCTTGTCCGTATTATTGGCATGTCCGGTTGTTATATCAGCACAGAGCAAGAGTGAGGAAAAAAAATTACATGCACAGATGGTGAAAGAGTGTGTAGAATCAAAGAAATATACAGTAGAACCACGTTCAGCTTTGACAATGGGAGGTCGTAACATTTCATTGCTTTCTTATTATTCTTTGAAAATAAGTAATGACTCTGTTTATTCTTATTTGCCTTATTATGGCAGGGCCTATTCGCTTCCTTATGGAGGTGGAGAGGGGCTGGATTTTGAAGCTAAGATTTTGGATTATAAGCAAACTGTTGGTAAAAAAGGTAATTATGAAATTAAGTTTTCAGCACGAACTCATGAAGATTTATATACATTTAATATAAGTATTTATGATAATGGAGTATCTAATATTCATGTGACGATGCAAAATAAACAGTCTATTGATTTTATTGGTGATTTATTAATCGAAGAGAATAAAGAGTAATACTGATTGTATTTTGAAGAAGAACTAAAAACAGCCATTGAGTAATCAAGTGAATCTCAATGGCTGTTTGGTATTCTTAAAGGTCGTAAGCTTTTATTCTATGTATTTGGCAGTAAATTGTTTTATGCGAAGCGTATATTCATCTTTGTTATCTCGATAGGAAACAGCATGGGCCGCATTTGGTACTACCCATAATTCTTTGGGAGTAGGTTTGGCATCATATACTTCGTATACCATCCATGTAGGTACGTATGCATCAGCGTCACCATGAATAAATAACATGGGATGATGACATTTTTTTAGTTGTTCTTTTGCACTGGCTTCTTCAAAATTCCATCCGAAGCGTAGGTCGCATAACCAACTGGCAATGTTAAGTAATGGAAATTCCGGCAGATGAAATTGTTCATTCAATTCTTTGGCAAATTGTTCTTTTACGCTAGTGTATCCGCAATCTTCAACAAAACATTTGACATATTCCTTTTGTGGTTCTCCTGATACCATCATTGTTGTTGCAGCTCCCATTGAAATACCATGCACCACCATTTCAGTCTTTCCTCCGAAAATATCATTAGCTATATCCATCCATCGGAGTACATCTTTTCGGTCTTTCCAACCCATTTGTATATGGGACCCTTCGCTCCATCCGGCATAGCGTAAGTCTGGTAGTAGAATATTATAATGTAGGTCGTGGTTATAGAGATATCCAATCATTAACATTCGTATTGCATTGTCTGTATAACCATGTACGATAAGAGCTGTACGGTGTGTTGTATCAGGAGATGCTGCATATAGGGCATGAAGTCGCACTCCATCGTTCGAAATGATAAAAGTATCTTTTAGTGCTTTGTTTCGTTTCAGACTGTCAGTCCAGTGTTCCAGAAAAGGGTACTCTTGGAACATCTCATTCCAGGACCCTTCTAAATTGGTAGCACGAAAATCTTTTTCATCATTTGTTGGACAAAGTGCATATTTCAGCATATAGAATCCTCCGCCCAGGCAAATTAAAAAAAACAGCGCAACAATTCCTGTTACGCTGCGGATAATGTGTTTGGTTCTTTGTTTCATGTCTGCTTTATTTGTTCCATATATCCCATGCGGCAAAAGCTTGTAGCAAGAGCATTTCTAATCCGTTTTTGGTAACAGCTCCTTTATCCATTCCCTTGCGCATAAACAGTGTAATGTCTGGATTATAAATTAAATCATAGAGCAAATGATTAGGAGTAAGTAAATCGTAAGGTATATCGGGGCATTGTTCTGTGTGTGGATACATGCCTAAAGGAGTACAGTTCACAATTACAGTGTATTCCTTCATTATTTCAGGTGTCAGTTCTTGATAAGTATAAGCGTTGGGATAGGGGCGTCGTGACACATAGGTGCATTCCAGTCCCAGTTTGGTAAGGGCATATGTAATGGCTTTCGATGCTCCTCCAGTACCAAGTACCAATGCTTTGGTGTGGTGTGGTTCAAGCAAAGGTTCTATGGATTGGCTGAATCCAATAAAATCCGAATTGTAACCTTTTAATTTACAATCGCCTCCTTTCAATGGAAAAACTTTGATAACATTAACCGCTCCTATAGCCAAAGCATCTTTATCCAGTTCGTCTAAAAACGGAATAACTTGTTGTTTATAAGGTATGGTAACATTTAATCCTTTTAATTCAGGATGTTCAGCCAAGATCTGGGGTAATTCTGTGATGCTGGGTATTTCAAAATTAAGATATTGGGCATCAATATTTTCGTTTGCAAATTTCTCATTGAAATAATTACAAGAAAATGAGTGTCCTAGTGGGTAGCCGATTAATCCATATTTATCCATAGTTTTTCATTGCTTTTGAGGGTGGGTATTATTTGGTAGCCATATATAACGTACAGATTCCCATAGTCAGACGTCGGAATATAACTTCTTTAAATCCTGCTTTTGCTATGATTCCTTTCATTATTTCTCCTTGTGGAAAGGCTTTAATGGTTTTGGGAAGGTAAGTATAAGCACTATTATCTTTGGAGATTAGTCGACCGATAGTAGGCAATACAATTTTAGCATAAATGCCAAACAATTGTTTCATGGGGAAAGTTACCGGGGTGGAAAGCTCTAGAATTACCATATGCCCATTATGGCGAAGCACTCGGTTTATTTCCTTTAGTGAATTGTCTAGATCAGCGAAATTACGTACACCGAAAGCAATGATAGCTGCATCAAAACTATTGTCAGGAAATGACATGTTTAAACAGTCTTCTTTTTGAAATTGAATGATGGAGGACAGATTTTTCTTTTGAACTTTCTGGCGTGCCACCTGCATCATTCCTTCTGAGATATCTACTCCAATCAAGTTTTGTGGAGCTAGTTTTTTCCCTGCTAAAATGGCAAAATCTCCTGTACCTGTAGCGATGTCAAGCATTTGTTTCGGGTTAAATGGTTTTAACCAGTTGATTGCTGTATTTCTCCAAATACGGTCTATACCTAACGATAGAATATGGTTCAAAGGGTCATAGGCTGGAGCAATGTTATCAAACATTTGCTCCACCTGATCCTTTTTATTTCCTTCGCTATTATACGGCTTGATATGTTCTTGCGTATATCCCATTATTTGTTTTTAAGGAATTCCGAAACATTTTTTTCAATACGTGCAGCGAGGTCTTCGGCATTGGCTTTTTCAAACTTTTCGCCTACAATGTGTTCGTAGAGTTCGATATAACGTTCTGATACACTAGTTACATATTCATCCGTCATTTCGGGAACTTGTTGACCTGCTTTTCCCATAAAGTCGTGTTCGATGAGCCATTGACGTACAAATTCTTTTGAAAGTTGTTTTTGAGGTTCGCCTTTTTCAAATTTTTCTTGATAGCCGTCAGCATAGAAATAGCGTGAAGAGTCGGGAGTATGGATTTCGTCAATCAAATACACTTTTCCGTCTTTTTTGCCGAATTCATATTTTGTATCCACCAAAATCAATCCTTTTTCTGCAGCCATCTTACTACCTCTTTCAAAAAGAGCATAAGTATATTTTTCCATCAGCTCATAATCTTCCTTGCTGACTATTCCTTGTGCGATAATTTCTTCTTTTGAAATGTTCTCATCGTGTCCAGCTTCTGCCTTAGTTGTCGGTGTGATGATAGGGGTAGGGAATTTTTGATTTTCTTTCATTCCATCGGGCAGACTTACACCACACAAAGAACGGCATCCTGCTTTGTACTCTCTCCATGCGCTTCCTGTAAGATAGCCACGAATAATCATTTCTACGCGGAAACCTTCGCAGCGCAAACCTACAGTAACCATTGGGTCGGGAGTTGCAATTTTCCAGTTAGGTACAATATCAGCAGTAGCATCCAAAAATTTAGCAGCAATTTGGTTTAGCATTTGTCCTTTGTAGGGTATTCCTTTAGGGAGTATTACATCGAAAGCCGAGATACGGTCAGTAGCTACCATTACCAGTAAATCGTCATTGATGTTGTAAACATCGCGCACTTTTCCGTGATATACATTTTTTTGACCTGGAAAGTTAAAGTCTGTTTTTACTAATGCTTTCATATTGTTTTCGTAATAATTAAATGTTAGTTTTTCTTTTTCTTGTTGTTTCTTTACAGGTATCCTTGTCTTCGCTTTCGTGTTTTTCATAAGCCTCAACGATGCGAGTGACAAGTTTGTGTCGTATGATGTCTTTTTTATTCATCTCAATGAAGCTGATTTCCTTTATGCCTTTAAGTATGTGCAGAGCATGAGCCAATCCCGATGTTTGTGATGATGGGAGGTCTACCTGCGTCATGTCTCCGGTGACAATCATTTTGGTATTCATTCCCATTCGGGTAAGAAACATTTTAATTTGTTGCGAAGTGGTATTTTGTGCTTCATCAAGAATAACTACAGCGTCGTTCAAAGTACGGCCACGCATAAAGGCGAGGGGGGCTATCTGAATTACATTCTGTTCCATCATCTCTTGGAGTTTGGCAGCGGGAATCATGTCCTGTAAGGCGTCATAAAGTGGTTGTAGATAGGGGTCTATCTTGTCTTTCATGTCACCGGGAAGAAAACCAAGCTTTTCTCCAGCTTCAACAGCCGGACGGCTGAGGATGATTTTTTTTATCTGTTTGTTTTTAAGAGCTTTTACGGCTAAAGCTATAGCAGTGTAAGTCTTTCCCGAACCTGCAGGCCCTGTCGCGAATATCATATCATGATGTTCGAATGCCTTAACTAGTTTTTGCTGGTTGGGGCTGCGAGGAATGATAGGTTTCCCGGTAACACTGTAAACAATTACGTCATTTACTTGTTCTATTTGTGGGGTTTTTCCTTTGATGATATCCAATATAACTTCTTCAGTAAGAGAGTTATATTGTGTACAGTGTTTTTCAAGTGCTAAAATACTTTCTTCAAAAGCGCACATTTCCTCTTCATCACCCATTACTTTTATAACATTTCCTCGTGCCACAATGCGAAGCTTTGGATACAAAGCTTTAATCATTTGTATGTTCACATTATTGACACCGTAAAAGATAACAGGATCAATATCTTCTAAAACTATATGCTTTTCTATCATGCAAATTATTGTCCGGTTTTATAAGCCTATTTTATGTGCAAAGGTAGTGAATCTTTCTTTTTGGGGAGGAATAAAGGGACGGTTATTTTCTGTTCTTTGTTTATTTCGTGATTAAGTAATGAGAAAAACGCTTTGTGTTTTAAGAGAATTTTTTCTCGCTATTCTCAAAGACAGCATAGTTGGTTGAATTGAAATGTCGTTTTGCTTTGTTTTCTTTTCATAATTGGTTTTTGTGTAAACTATATAAATTCTAGTTGTCATTCCGGTTATCTTTTTCCCGAAATTCGCATTTTTACAGTAACTTTGCTTGGAGTTTTTATTAATACAATAATTATTGATGAATAAGAAGATTTTTATTTCCCATTTGAAGGCGTTTTGTTTAGCGGGTTTAATGGTTGGATGTGCAGAGAAGGATACTTCAATGATTATGAATAATCCTCATAATATAAAAGGTGTAATCAGTTATAAACGCAGTTTCCCGGATTTGAATATTGTACATTTGGAAACAGCCAGAAAAATAGGAGTACGTCCAGTAGCTTCGTGGAAAGAGGCATCCGAATTGATCGGAAAATTAGAGCAGTTGGAGTCTTGTGAGGTATATCATTTGGACTCCTTGACACATTCAGTACCTTATCTTGTTCCTAAAGCCAGAATGCTACTGAACAGTATAGGTCAAAATTTCCTTGATTCTTTGGCCTCTAAAGGTTTGAATCCTAATAAGGTGATTGTTACCTCAGTTCTACGCACCAAGGATAATGTAAAACGGTTACGTCGAACAAACGGAAATGCTTCTGCCAATTCGGCACATTGTTTTGGTACCACTTTCGATGTGAGTTGGAAGCGTTATAAAAAGGTGGAAGAGTTGGATGGGCGTCCTTATCAGAGCGTATCTTCTGATACTTTGAAACTGGTTTTATCCGAAGTTCTTCGTGATTTGCGGAAGTCAGAGCGTTGTTTTGTAAAATATGAATTAAAACAGGGTTGCTTTCATATAACGGCACGTTGATTATGAGATATTTTATCTATTTGGCATATGATGGAACCAATTACCATGGATGGCAGATACAGCCTAATGGGAATAGTGTTCAGGAAGAATTGATGAAGGCACTTTCTACTTTGATGAGACACGAAGTGGAAGTCGTGGGAGCAGGACGAACCGATGCTGGTGTTCATGCTTTGTTGATGGTAGCACATTTTGATAGTGAGAAAGAATGGGACCAACAATTATTGACTGATAAATTGAATCGTTTGTTACCTTCGGATATATCCGTTTATAAAGTAGTAGGTGTTAGGGATGATGCCCATGCTCGGTTTGATGCTACGTATCGTACCTATAAATATTATGTCACAATGACAAAGGTTCCTTTTGGTCGTGCTTATAAATGTCGGATTTATGGAGGAAAGTTAGATTTTAACCGAATGAATGAAGCTGCACGTACGCTGTTTGAATATACTGATTTTACTAGTTTCAGTAAACTTCATACCGATGTGAAAACCAATAATTGCCGGATTATGCGTGCAGAATGGGAACAGGTGAACGATACCGAATGGGTGTTTACAATACAGGCTGATCGTTTTTTACGTAATATGGTACGTGCAATAGTCGGTACACTTTTTGAAGTGGGAAAAGGGAAGCTTACTATTGACGGATTTAGGCGTGTTATCGAACAAAAAGATCGGTGTAAAGCAGGAAGTTCTGCTCCGGGCCATGCTTTGTTTCTTGTCGATGTGGGATATCCTGATGACTTGTTTCTTTAAGTTGTATAGTTATTCTGGTTTATGATTATAAGCATTTTAGATGTGATTCTTTTTGAAGGCATTTAAGAATGCTTTTATGTTTTTGGATTGGGTGAAAAGTCAATGATAGGTAAAATATTCAAGAGGGAAAAGAATGAGCATAAAAAAAAGGAGCAACGCCTTGCTCCAACCTTTTGTTAACCTTAAATCTAATACTATGAAAAACACA
>Cinder_p2__coassemble_2849_pt1 | contig 9534 bp, 7 predicted proteins | sample Cinder_p2__metabat2_low_PE_026 | metagenome-assembled genome bin Cinder_p2
CTATTCCGCATTGCGAAACTATATGCGTATCCCCACTAAATTTCTACTGAGCCTACATTAGCTTCACAAATTCACTTTTAGCTAAAAACAAACCATAAATATAAAAAGACGATTACCTGCTTAGGTAATCGTCTTTTTCTTTGGTGATCCGCCTGGGGCTCGAACCCAGGACCCCAACATTAAAAGTGTTGTGCTCTACCTGCTGAGCTAGCGAATCAAACCTTCAATGCATTCATCTCTGAATTGCGAGTGCAAAGGTACATATTTTTTTTATACTCACAAAGGTTTTATATGTTTTTTAGCATATTCTATTCACTTTTTTTGTTTTCACCTTTTTAAACCAATAAGAATAGCTACTTTTGTTCTTGCTATAAACCATTTTTAATTCTAAATAAACATTGAAAGGTATGGATACATTATTTCCCTTTATGATGCTATGCTTTACATCTTTTTTCACCCTTGCTAACCCTTTGGGTACAATGCCTGTATTCTTGACTATGACACAAGGCATGAGCCATGAAGAACGAAAACACATTGTAAAAAGAGCCACAATCATATCATTTCTTATATTGGTTGGCTTTACTTTCTCCGGACAGTTTCTTTTCAAGTTCTTCGGCATTTCAACTAACGGCTTCCGTATTGCTGCAGGATTTATCATCCTTAAAATCGGATATGACATGCTACAAGCTCGATTTACAAACATTAAACTAAAAGATGAAGAAATACGTGCCTATGCCAACGACATATCCATTACTCCACTTTCCATTCCTATGCTATGCGGACCGGGTGCTATTGCAAATGGAATCATGATGATGGACTTAGCCAATACATGGGATATGAAAATAGCCCTTGTTTTAGTTATTGCATTCGTATACACATTAACCTATTTCATTCTAAAAGAATCTACTCGTCTAGTTAACGTCATTGGTGAAACAGGAAACAATGTGATGATGCGACTTATGGGACTTATATTAATGGTTATTGCCGTAGAGTGTTTTGTAGGTGGAATAAAACCCATTTTAGTAGACATCATACAATCCAGCCGGATCTTAGGATAAGATTGTACCTGAAATAAAAACTTCCTAATCGTCTTGTTTGGGAGAAAAGACAATCAGGAAGTTTTTTATATGAATTAAGTATATTACTTATTTCTCCAACAAATCTTTTAAGAAAGCATCTAACTCTTCATCTAAACCTTTCAACAGGTCATCATCATTTAAAAGCAAAGTGTCATCATCTACCAAAAGCAGTTCCGAAACGGTCTCCTTATCATCATCCACCAAAGCCCATGAATAAGGCTTCATAAGTGAAGTTTCGTCCAATATTCCCTTTTCACGTAAACGTTTCAAAATGGAACGCAAAGAAACTTCCACTTCTTCGTAAAAATTTTCACCGTCATACTCAGCCCACTCCTCAATATAAGCATTAGCCAATTCTTTATCATCATCATCCCATATATATAGTATTCCCGAATCTGTTTTGGGCTGCAGATGAATATCCGTAATGGCTTGATGTTCTTCGCCAGCTGGATAGTTGGCAAGCGTTTTCTTAATAGCCTCTTCGATGCTATTTTGTGATTGTAGACTCAGTTTCATATCAATCTTTCTTTAAATCTGTTGTAAAAACATTCAAAAGTACTAAAAATACTATACATAAACTATTGTTATAAGAAAAATCATCTATCAAAAACGCTTCATTTGTAAATCAAGCTTCTGCTGCATGAAACTTTTCTGCTGTAATTTCTCTTCGTAATCTATAATCAAAAGGTAATCTTCGGGAAGTAATTTTTTATTTTCAGGAACCTCTCCATATTTCTGTCTAGCAATTTTCCGGGCTTCTGCCACCCATTTCAGAGCCTCATCCAAAGTTCCATTCATTTCATGATAAAGAGACATATTAAATGCTGCTCTCATTTTAGATTTTCCTTTTTTCGTATCATATTCTTTCTGCCAGCTTATCCGAGCCTGTTCCCAGTCGTTTTCATGTACGGCTACCGCTGCATCTCTCATATTCACAGTACCACCCCGATAAAACACACGTGAAATTTCGTTCCAACAAGGAACGATGTGTGATACAGGAAGTTCGGCCATACACTCTGATACTTCTTTTATTTTATGAACATCTACCATATTTTCGAGCACCCAATACAACGTATCTTTGTCTTCAAAACGCTGAAAAGGCTTTTCTCGTCCTTTCATGTAAAGCCGGGTTTCCAACGTCAAGGCTCCAGATAATACTGGAACTTTCTCTTCACCACTGAAATCTGTATACATCAACGTATTTTCCGCCTTCATATTTGCTGCATCTACAGTTAACAGCACATCTACATTTAAATCCTTACATAATCTCTCCACATCATCTGAAGGGAGCAAAACCGAAAGACGTTCTCCGCTTCTCAAAAAAGAATCGCAAATCACAACCTGATCAAAATATTGCGCATCGGCTATTCTTCCGGCCAAAGCTTCAATCAGAACACTTGCATCTGCTGGTATAAGAACTGATTGATCTGGTAACCTCTTCTCTTTTTCCAAAAGAATATTATTCAATACTGCCATACGTTTTACCGATGGTGAAAAGCTCACATCAGCTGGAATTAATGCTTCCATTGCAAGATATTCGGGAGTCGAACAAGCAAAAAGAGCAAGGCACATGGTGCATAAAAACAAATGTATTTTCATAAGCAAAGAATCTTTTTAAATCAAAAGTAAGGAATTAGAATCTTTTCTCCATCGCCTTCCTTTGTTTTTTGGTGTTGTTTAGCATTTCAAAGCACATATCTACAAACAGAAAGCCATCCCGACATGCAGAATGGCCTTCTTATAAATATAATAGAAAAAAAACAATACCGCTTTTTATTGATATAAGTTACGTCCGTGACAGTTCTTATATTTCTTTCCGCTTCCACATGGGCAAGGATCATTGCGTCCGATTGTATTTTCATTACGCACCGGCTCACGTTTCACTTCACGAGTATCACGCGAAGCTGCAGCAGATTGATTCGGATCGCTCAAATCTTGCTTAGTTTCCGTATAGTTTTGGCGTTTAGGTAATGGATCGGGAGCAGCTTCACGCACTTGTTCCGGTTCTCGCACCGGTATTTGTGCACGCATCAACACCGAAATAGTTTGATCATTGATTTTCTTCACCATATTATCGAATAAAGTAACCGATTCCAGTTTAAAAATCAACAAGGGGTCTTTCTGTTCATAACTTGCATTCTGAACAGAATGTTTCAACTCATCCAAATCGCGCAAGTTTTCTTTCCAAGCCTCATCAATGGTATGCAACAGGATAGCTTTTTCAAAAGCCTTCACTATTTCCTTGCAACCACTTTCATAAGCAGCTTTCAAGTTACATGAAACATTATACACACGCTTTCCGTCAGTAATAGGCACCAGGATATTTTCATACATTTGTCCTTGGTTTTCATACACTTCCTTAATTACTGGCATAGCCACTTGTGCCATACGTTCGGTTTTACGTTTGAAATTGGCCATAGCCGCATCAAACAATTTATTTTCTATTACTTCTACTTTTTCCGAACGGAACTGCTCTTCTGTTACCGGCATTTCGATAGCAAAATTCTGCAGCACTTCCATCTTAGCTTCTTCGTAACTACGTCCTTCTACGGCCGAAATACAACAAGACTCTATCATATTCACGATATCCATTCCGATACGTTCACCCATAAGAGCGTGACGACGTTTGGTATATACCACCACACGCTGTTTATTCATCACGTCATCATATTCCAACAAACGTTTACGAATACCGAAATTATTTTCTTCTACTTTTTTCTGTGCTCGTTCTATAGAGCTCGAAATCATGTTAGCCTCAATCATTTCACCTTCCTTGAATCCGAGCTTATCCATTACTTTGGCAATACGTTCCGAAGCAAACAGACGCATAAGGTTGTCTTCCAAAGAAACAAAGAAAACAGAAGATCCCGGGTCTCCCTGACGTCCGGCACGTCCACGTAACTGACGGTCTACACGACGAGATTCATGCCGTTCTGTACCGATAATAGCCAATCCACCAGCAGCTTTTACTTTAGGACTTAGCTTAATGTCAGTACCACGTCCAGCCATATTTGTAGCAATAGTCACAGTTCCACTCAAACCAGCTTTAGCCACAATTTCAGCTTCTTTTTGATGCAGTTTAGCATTTAGAACATTATGTTCTATCTTACGCATAGTAAGCATCTTGCTCAACATCTCAGAAATTTCCACCGATGTAGTACCCACCAACACCGGTCTTTCTTCTTTCACCATCTTCTCTATCTCTTCGATAACCGCTTTATACTTTTCGCGTTTAGTCTTATAAACGCGATCGTTCATATCATTACGAGCTATAGGACGGTTTGTTGGAATAGCCACTACATCGAGTTTATAAATATCCCAAAACTCTCCTGCTTCAGTGATAGCAGTACCTGTCATACCCGAGAGTTTATGATACATACGGAAGTAATTCTGCAAGGTAATAGTAGCAAATGTCTGTGTTGCAGCTTCCACTTTAACCCGTTCCTTAGCCTCGATGGCTTGATGCAATCCATCTGAATAGCGACGACCTTCCATAATACGTCCGGTCTGCTCATCCACAATCTTTACTTGTCCGTCAATTACCACATATTGGTCATCTTTTTCAAACATGGCATAAGCTTTCAGCAACTGATTAATAGTATGCACACGTTCTGACTTGATGGCATAATCAGCCAACAAAGCATCTTTTTTAGCCAGTTTTTCCTCATCGGTCAATCCGGTTTCATTTTCCAAAGCCGACAAAGAAGAAGTAATATCGGGTAAAACAAAGAGGTTCGGGTCAGCAGAATTTCCAGTTATCAGGTCGATACCCTTATCTGTAAGATCTACGCTATTTAATTTTTCGTCGATTACAAAATAAAGCGGCTCTACAGCTTCGGGCATACGCTTATTATTCTGTTCCATGTAAATTTCCTCAGTTGCCTGCATACCAGCCTTAATTCCCGGTTCACTCAAGAACTTAATCAATGGCTTATTTTTAGGCAATGCCTTGTGACTACGAAATAATGCCAAGAATCCCTCTTCACGTTCTTTCTTATCCTCCGATGCAATCAAGCGCTTGGCTTCAGTAAGGAATTGTGTAGCCAAACGACGTTGTGCCTCAAACAGACGTTCCACTAACGGACAAAGTTGTTCAAACAGTTGATCATCACCTTTAGGCACCGGACCAGAAATAATCAAAGGAGTACGCGCATCGTCAATCAACACAGAGTCTACCTCATCCACAATAGCATAGTTATGTTGACGTTGTACAAGGTCCTTTGGACTTCCTGCCATGTTATCACGCAAGTAGTCAAAACCAAATTCATTATTTGTACCGAAAGTAATATCAGCCATATAAGCCTTGCGACGTGCATCCGAATTTGGCTGATGTTTATCTATACAATCTACACTAAGTCCGTGGAATTCATAGAGCGGTCCCATCCATTCCGAGTCACGCTTTGACAAGTAATCGTTCACTGTCACCACATGCACTCCATTTCCAGTAAGAGCGTTCAAGAATACCGGAAGAGTAGCCACCAATGTTTTACCCTCACCAGTCGCCATTTCTGCTATTTTACCTTTGTGTAAAACCACACCACCAAAAAGTTGCACATCATAGTGCACCATATTCCATGTCACTTCCGAGCCTCCAGCCATCCAGTGATTTTTGTAAATAGCCTTATCTCCTTCTATACGCACAAAATCTTTGGTAGCAGCCAGTTCTCGGTCAAAATCGTTGGCTGTCACCTCTATTTCCTCACTTTCGGAAAAACGACGTGCCGTATCTTTTACGATGGCAAACGCATCCGGCAAAACGTGGTCAAGAGCCTTTTCATAAAGATCAAGCACTTCTTTCTCCAACTTGTCTATTTGAGCAAACAAGCCTTCGCGTTCTTCCAGTTCAGTTTCCTCCACCTTAGCTTTCAACTCTGCTATTTTGGCACGCTGTTCGGTGGCCGAATCTTGAATATACTGTTTCAACTCTTGTGTTTTGGCACGTAAGGCATCGTTGCTCAACTGGCTTATCGCCGGATAAGCAGCCTTGACCTTTTCTACCCAAGGCTTTATTTCCTTCATGTCACGAGTAGCTTTGTTTCCAAACAGCTTACTCAAAAAATCATTAAATCCCATTTGTATTATTGTTTTTATTATTTCGCAAAATATAGATGACAACACACTGCTTGCCAACAGTGCGCAAAGTTAATTGAAAAATACCATGAAAATGGTTTCTGAGGACGTAATTATCAATGAATTTCGCTCAGTTTTGCCGATTGGCAAGCATTGGGAGCGCGAATACGCATAGAATGAGCTACTGTGGGGGCAATACGCTCTACATTAACAGGCACAGAAATAACTTCCGACTTGACAGAACCGCCGAAAAAGAATATAGGAAAGTTTATTAAAGATTCTGACACATAATGACTCTCCACCAAAGGGTCTTCACTCACCCGTTTCCATCCGGGATTCAGTTCCAAGATAATATCACCCGAAGCATCTACATGAAACCCATTATGCCGCATCAACAGCTCGGGGGTATTAGCCTCTAAAGCCAGTTGATACATGGTATAAGCTGCTTTTACACCACTCATCTGCACCAAGAAGCCAGCAGACTTATTCATCACATCTTTCAAACTCAACTGTTTCTGTTCTATAAGTTTGCGATTGAGGTAAATAGATAGTCCATCATAAGTTTCCACATACTTCCCCTGCCCATAAGTAGCCATCAAGTACATATTGAGTAAGGCTGTACAACGATCCATATAAAATTCGCCGGTAGGCACCCGATAGGCCGAAAGATCCATTTTTTCAGGATCAGCATAACCAGTCGATGTAATAAAGAACAGAGCATTGCGCAACCCTACCTTCTTATCCACCATCTCGATAAGATTTCCTATTTGCTCATCTAGACGAACGTATGTATCTTGAATTTCAACAGGATATTCAGTGAAAGACTTATTCCCATAGTTTCCTGCATAATAAGTAATCGAAAGCAAATCGGTTACATGATCCACACCAATAGTTGTTCCTTGCAGACAACGTTCCACCAAACGATTCACTTCCTCGTTCACCAGTCCTGAAGCCTTGAACTGACGGTATTTTTTATAATCCGTAAAAGAGTGATGAAAGCCACGAGGCTGCTGTGGAGAAAAATATGTATATAAAGCCCGATTTTGAAAAGTTTCCCAAGACAAGTTGCCAATACGTGTATCCAATGCCTGATGGTCATTATAAGCCATCACCCACGAAGGGAAAGTGCCATAAAACGTAGAACCAGCCCATTTTCCTGTATCATCGTTAAGCCAAAACGCGCCATCACCGGCATGTCCTGCACCAAATACAGCAGCATCACGAAACGGACTTATTGCATAAACCAAAGCATTGCCTTGTGTAGCAATCTTCAATTCATCGGCCAAAGTAGATACGAGTAATTTTCGCGGCGATGTGTTTTCAGCCGTATACATACCCATGAACTGCTTGTCATCTACCGAAGCGGAACGACGAAGGGTTTTCCTGTCCAACCACTGGTTAGATACTATTCCATTATAATAAGGCACAGTACCCGAATAGATGGCCGCCATGGCCGAAGAACGATCTACTGGTTTAAATGTGTAGCCTGCATTAGTATAAATACAACTTTCTTTGAGCAGACGTTTAAACCCTTTCTCGCCATATAGAGCTGAAAAGGCCTCCATATAATCGGAACGAAACTGATCAATGGTTATACCGACAACCAACTTCGGAGCCGAAGAGATTGTCTGTGCTTGCAAGCTTGCCAATGTCAGTGCCGCAACTAAAGAGGTTAATAATCGTCCTTTCATTCTGTTTTATTTTCGTGCCACAACGAGCCTTGTTAGAGATCGTAGCAACAAACTAAGTGCCAAAGGTAATACTACTAATGTTATTTTCTGTGGAATTAACCACCAAAATACTATAAAAAGAGTTAACACACATACATTATATATATGATATAAGTCTTTTTTACGCTTCACTGCTTTATATAACAACCAAGGCAGGTAAACCAAAGGAATAGGGTTAAAGATAATTAGCAAATAATTCGACCCCACAGTGGGATGAACTGAAAAGAAGAAAAGAAAGGCGATGACACAACCCGCCAACCCTTGAGCTCCAAACAGCAATGCATCAAGCCACCATGCCGAAAAATGATAACGCCATTCTACAAACGAAACAGCTGCCGTTAAGGCCAAAAGCACACAAACACATGCGATAGGAGAAAGAGGAAATTCTTTCTCTATCGCATGAGGTTCCGGATCTACCACCCTTTCGGTTTGTCTTACCAACGGACGTTCTACTCCAGCAGACGAACGAATTACCGCCCCATCGGCTTCCTTCATCATCACAAATGGAGCAAACATCTGGGCACGGGTATCTATCGCCTTATCCGCTTCGCTACCCAAACAAAGATCTACTCCAAATTCTGCCCAAGGATGCTCTTTAGTGAATCGATGCACGATTTCACGAAAAGTCACCGCATCACGTTCCACCGGATATATTACTTTACCATTTATACTTTCTTCCACCTTATCACGTGCACGCGTAGTACAATTATCATAAAAATAGTTATATCGGTAGGTCCTATTCTGAGGAAGATAGTTCGTTTGTAATATCTGTAGCAAACGCATTTTTTCATCGGGCAGCAAGTTCAATTCTTGTTGAACTACATAAGAACCTCGCTCTGCATACTCAGCTTCAAAATAAGCATAATCCATTACCCCCAACTGATAATCGGTTTCTCCTTTTACAAAGCGATATATAAAATTGGGTGTACGAAAACTGAACATACCGTAGTTATATACCCAGTCGATGTGTTGCGAAGGTATTTCAACACGCAGAGCTGTGTGTCCATATAATGAATACACCTCATTTCCAGGCGAGCAAGTCATTAAACTTATACGCACAGAATCAAGTTCCATAGCGCACATCGGCGACACAGAAAAGAGTGCAGACAGCCAAAGGAATAATGTGAAAAGCTTCTTCATTGAGCTATTTTACGTTTCTGAAAATTAAACTGCTGCAAAGGTAAGTGTATTTTACAGAACTACGCAGTGCATTTACAAAAAATATTCATAGGCTTTCCTACACTTTACCCTTTCAACAAACCTTCTATCCAAATAAACATACCTACTACTCATTCCAATCCATTCTACATCCTTAGACATAAACATTTATATAAATTACCATCATCATAAGTTTATACCACATTATTATTTCCGCAATACACCCTAAATTATTGTTAAATTTAAACATTAAAACCACTCAAATTTTAGAATATAAATTATTTCCGCATAACTTTGCATAAAAAATAAAACAATTTTATATAATATCATTTTAAAAAACAAAAACATTATATCTATTCTATCATTAAAAACGTAGAAAAAATTTAATGCAACAAGAAAGAAGAGCACAAAGAGTATCACTTTAAATATAAAACTTGCTATTATGTTGCACATACAATATTTACTATGGAAACTTATTCAAGAATACAGTATAACGG
>Cinder_p2__coassemble_2913_pt1 | contig 9218 bp, 7 predicted proteins | sample Cinder_p2__metabat2_low_PE_026 | metagenome-assembled genome bin Cinder_p2
ATTCCGCATTGCGAAACTATATGCGTATCCCCACTAAATTTCTACTGAGCCGAAAAGATTTTAAAATTACAAGAATGGTAGTTAGAATAGTATAGACTATATATTGAAAGAATCATCTATCTTTTTTATTTAAAAAAGCAGAAGTATCTGAAGTTTATTAGATACCTCTGCTTTTATATTCTAAAAACAACGATAGATTGTTTCTTTATTCTTCTTTTTACTTCAATGCCTGCATAGCTGCATCATAGTTAGGCTCAGTTGTAATTTCCGAAACTAATTCAGCATATACTACTTTACCTTGTGGGTCGACAACCACAACAGCGCGAGCAAACAAGCCAGCCAAAGGACCTTCGGCAATCTGAATACCATAAGCATTACCAAAATCAGAAAGATTTCTAAAATCAGAAAGTGCTACTACATTCTCAATACCTTCCGTAGTGCAAAAACGTCCTTGCGCAAAAGGAAGATCCTTGGAGATAGCCAATACTACAACATTGGATTGAGATGCTGCCAACTGATTGAACTTACGTACAGAATTGGCACAAACGGGTGTATCCAAACTCGGAAATATATTAAGCACTGCATATTTTCCTGCTACATCTTTCAAAGCGTATACAGATAAATCACCTTTTACCATAGAAAACTCTGGAGCTTGAACTCCCTCTTTTATAAATTCACCTGCCAATAATACAGGATTTCCTTGAAATGCAGTCTTTGACATAATTAGTTTCTCCTTTAACGATTTTATGTTTATAAAATATATTACTTTGTAATTATTACATTTTTGTAATCGCAAAGATACAAAAAGAATGAATATCACAATAATTACCAGCCCTATTTTTCTTTTTTTATGATTTTAGCAGTATATAGCTAAAAATCCCTACTGCAAACTCAAAAGTTTGCAGTAGGGATTTTATACATTGAGAAAAAAGCAATCTAGAAACCTATCAGCTTCTACTTACTTTTAATCCTTTATCCGATAGACACATATCTACAAAACGAGCACAACTATTAGGTGGTGTTTCAGCCAAAATACTTTTAATATACCTGGCAGCTTCAGGATCTTTGGCTACCATATATAAGAAACCTCCTCCTCCAGCACCCGGAAGTTTATAACCCAAACAGTAATCATGAATACGTTCAATTATCTGTTGCACAGCTATAGGATTAGTCCCAGGATCAAGACGCTTATTCTGCTCCCATGTTTTACCTATTAAACGTCCCATCTCCTCAAAATCACAACGTTGAATCGATTCAAAAACATCTAATGCATGCATCTTCATTTCGTTCAACATCTCCAAATGTTCTGTAGAATTCAAGAACATACCACGAACAATTTCCGCTAGAATATTCTTGGCTGTTCGTGTAATTCCCGTATAATACAGCAAATGACATTTATGATATTCAGGATTAGTAAATAGAAAATCAGGTAACCAACGCACCATCGGGTTCTGTTCAAAACCACTGTGTGTCTGCAACAATTTTACTCCATGCAACACACCTCCATACTGATCCTGCCAGCCACCTCCGGTAGTGAGCAATTGCTCTAGCACTAATGTACGACGTCCTATCTCATTCTTATCCCATGCCAAACCACAGAAGTCAGCTACTGCACCCAAAACCGTAGATGCAAGAATAGAACTGGTTCCTAACCCAGAACCCGCAGGAACAGCCGAAAGTAAAGTCACTTCTATACCCGAACCAAAAGCACGAAGTTGAGCTTCGAGCGATGGATAATCATCTTGTGAGAAACCCGGTTGAAAACCAGCCAAAACTAATGCTGCCTTTGGTATAGAAAAAGGAGAACCCACTTTTGCAAAATTACGCAATTCCTCATAAGTATACACTTCCTCCATTGCTCCTAAATCGATGGATCTCAATACTATCTTGTAGTCCTTACAAGGCTTTACATACGATTGTAGCGGAGGTTGTCCATTTAACTCCACTGCTATATTAACTACATTTCCTCCATCATTTAAACAAAACGGAGGAGTATCAGTCCATCCACCTGCCAAATCTATACGAACCGGACTTCGAGCCCATACTATTTGATCAGCATATACTGAAAGGTGAGGACTCTGTTTATTAGCCAGCACCGTAGAAGTCAACCCATTCCGTAACAAATCAAAAGCTTTTAACTCCTCTTCATGTCCATCTTTCCCTTGTAATTTCAAATATTGCGAACGAAACATGTGATCATGAATACGTGTCATCATCGGTACTTGAGTTGATAAGACATTGGGTAAAGGCAAACCACCTTGCACAAACTCTTCAGCTGCATGCTTCAAATTCAATTGATAAAACACACTCTGCTCGTAATTTTTTGCCAACATTGCCCAGTTTTTTACCCTAAAGTCATAGCGTTGCTTTACTAAACGACGAAGATTAGCGTAAGCCGAAATTTCATCAGCCGATATGCGATGGGATTTCAGCCATATTTTCTTTCCTTCTTCATAGGAAGCATCATGAATCATCCAACGGAATACTTTGCCTAATTCATCTACCGAATTACATACCGGGAATAAACGAGCCGACTGCAAATCGCAGTTTTTTTCAATATTTTCTACCCCTAATCCTCGCTCACATAACCATGAGATTACCGATTTACCCATGAACAAAGTATGCTCATCATCCAAACGACCCTTAAATGCATCATTGAAGCCATAACAACGTGCCACATATTTATCATCTTCCATAGGCACCACATCCACACATACGCCAGCAGGTAATATCAAGGTCCAATCATTCTGAGGTATGCCGGTAATAATATGCTGATGAGAGAGTGTCCATTTGTCACTAACGTAACTATTTTCAATCCATACATCCGAGTTTTCTGCTTGCAGTTTAATGTTAACCGATGCATTCTGAACAAAGATTGCCGGATGAGGCTTTACTTTCAGATGCATAATTTCACGCTGATCGTTCACTAAATTCTGCACAGCAACTGTAGAAGATAATAATTCCCTACTTGTTCCATAATGATAGAACTCGCCACCGGGAAGAGGTAGAATAGCAATACTCAGTTTGTTTAACTCTTCATCCACAATTTGTGGATGCTCGCCTAAAGCACGTCCAAAATCAGAATACAAATCATAGTATTTCAATTTACCTCCATTCTTCGAACGAGCCTGCAACAATTCAACAGCACGATCACTCAACAACCAAATACCAATATCCATCAAAAAAAGATGTGTCTGCATCAAAGCACCCAACTCTTCCACTGATGGTTTTTGCAACATGAAATCCAAACGTTCCGGTGTTTGTCTGGAAGAAACAAATACACCATGATTTTTTGCCAAATTAGGATCTACCCACAAACCGTAACACACCACATCGGCCTGTGGAATATCCTGCAAGTTTCTCTCCGTCCGTATATATACATCCCCACTTGCAATCAAAGTATGCAGCGTATCTGGAGCCTTTTCCATAATACGATTATACAATGGCAATTGCAAAGACAATAAATTTTGATCCAAACGCTGTCCCTTTGCCCAACGAAAAACAGGAATAGGTGTTAAAATTTTACCTGAAGGAGCATAACCAGGCAAACGTCTACTCTGTCCTCCTGCATGCAATAATATACGCTTATCTTCAGATAACCATTCTGTAAATGTCTTATTAGGAGCCCACTCTTTTTGACAAGCTTCCAATAGCCACGTGGTACCACCGCCTGAGCCCAATTTTTCACCAATAGGATCTGATGTACAGAACCATTCAGATCGATCTGCTGATTCTATATCGTAAAAACATTCCACCAAATTGGGTGGCAAAGACAACAATTTCTTCATTTTATCTAATTTATTTCCTAAACAGAGTTATTATTTTACATTTTCGGTAAACAATTTTATCTTCTGCTCTTCACTCAATTTGCATATCAATAATGCATTATCTTTCTCAGCTACAATATAACCATCGAGTCCCATTACCACCACTTTTTTTTCTTGTGTAGTATGGATAACACTATTACGGGTGTCATACAATGAAATATTCTGCCCAATACACACATTATGATTGATATCCTGTTGCATCTGTTCATATAAAGAGCCCCATGTACCCAAATCACTCCATCCAAAATCGGCAGGTAATACAAAAATCTCCTCCGCTTTTTCAAGTATCGCATAGTCTACCGAAATATTCTCACAATTCGGGAATTCACGGTTAACCACCTCCTGCTCAGCTGCTGTATAGAAATATGGACGAATATTTTCAAAGACCTTAGCAATAGCCGGATGATATACACGAAAAGCATTAACTATTGTACTTATGTTCCAGACAAAAATACCTGCATTCCAAAAATAATTACTCTGTTCTATATATTGTTTGGCTGTATCAATATCCGGTTTTTCTTTAAACGAATCCACCCGATAAACTTCCTTATTGGTAGCAGAAGCAACACTCAAATCAGCTTCAATGTAACCATATCCTGTTTCCGGACGTGTAGGTTTCATTCCTAAAGTCAATATAGCATCCGAATCTTGAGTAAAACTCATTGCCGACTTAATTACACGTTGAAATTCGGGCACATTCATCACAATATGATCACTCGGAGTAACAACCACATTTGCTTTCGAACTGCGAGCCTTGATTTTCCAGCTCACATAAGCTATACAAGGAGCTGTATTACGCCGACATGGTTCTTTCAGAATATTGTCATCAGGAATTTCCGGTAACTGTTCTTTTACTAAATCAGCATACTTATCAGACGTTACAATCCAAATATTCTCTGGCTCACATATACCCTTGAATCTATCCACAGTCAGCTGAATTAGCGTTCTTCCACATCCTAGCACATCAATAAACTGTTTGGGTTTTTCTGGTGTACTCATCGGCCAAAAACGGCTACCTACTCCACCAGCCATAATTACAAGATGGTTATCACTTTTTGCCATAATTTTCTAATTTACTACTTTTAATAGCAAAATTAAAAAATAATTCACTGTTAAAATAATAATATACCAAAAAAGAAAAATTATAAAGAGTCACACAAACAAGAAGAGCCTTTTCACACATTATTTTATAGTGTAGAAAAGGCTCTTCTGAATCATATTTGGTTATCCAATGAAAGGATTTACAAAATCCTAACAACCTGCCAAATAGATTTTATTAGCAATACAAGCTTACTAATCTTTCATATAATTCCTGTTTACCGCTTACTTGCTTTGGTTCACCATTAGCCTTAGCATAGTCCACCAATTGCTCCAAAGACAACTCTCCATTTTCAAATTCCTTACCCTTTCCGCTATCGAATGAAGCATAACGGTCAGCCAACATTTTCTTATAAGGAGATTCTTCCAACAAGCGTGCTGCACATTCCAACGCACGTGCCATAGCATCCATTCCAGCCACATGAGCTATTACAATATCTTCCAAATCGGTAGAGTTACGGCGTGTTTTTGCATCAAAATTGCAACCACCATTACCCAATCCACCATTGCGAATAATCTGCATCATAGCCTGTACTAAATCATAGTTATCGATAGGGAACTGGTCGGTATCCCATCCGTTCTGATAATCACCACGGTTAGCATCAATAGAACCCAACATGTTATTATCAACAGCTACAGCCAGCTCATGTTCAAATGTATGACCAGCCAAAGTTGCATGATTTACTTCAATATTCACCTTAAAATCTTTTTCCAAACCATGAGCTTTCAAGAAACCGATAACTGTTTCTGTATCTACATCATACTGGTGTTTAGTTGGTTCCATTGGCTTCGGTTCGATAAGGAATGTACCAGTAAATCCTTTTGAACGAGCATAATCACGTGCCAAAGTAAGCATTTGTGCTAAATGTTCTTTCTCACGTTTTTGATCAGTGTTTAACAAGCTCATATAGCCTTCGCGTCCACCCCAAAATACGTAGTTTGTTCCTCCCAATTCAATAGTCGCATCAATAGCATTCTTAATTTGCACTGCAGCACGAGCCACCACATCAAATTCCGGGTTGGTAGCAGCACCATTCATATAACGAGCATGTCCAAATACATTTGCGGTACCCCACAACAATTTTATACCTGTTTCTGCTTGTTTTTGTTTAGCATAAGCCACTATTTCTTTCAAATTGGCTTCATATTCCTCAATCGTATCGGCTTCGTCACACAAATCTATATCATGAAAACAATAATATTCTATTCCCAATTTTTGCATAAACTCAAAACCGGCATCCATTTTATTTTTTGCAGCCTGTACCTTATCGGCATCACCGTTCCAAGGAAATTTCTTTGTTCCGCCACCGAATTGATCGCCACCTTCAGCACACAATGTATGCCACCATGCCATAGCAAACTTCAGCCAATCTTTCATTTTCTTTCCCATCACCACCTTTTCGGCGTCATAATAATGGTAAGCCATCGGATTCTTACTTTCAATTCCTTCGAACTTGATTTTTCCTATTCCAGGAAAGTACTCTTTTGTTGCCATAATAAGTTTTATTTTAAAAATTTATATTTATACTATAATGTTTTTCCCAATCTATCTTTCCATAAGGCATAAGCTGCCTGATATGATTCTTTAAATTTCAATTCCGGTTCTATCACCTGAATTTTCTTTAAGGATGCAAAAGCCTCTGTATTATCTTTATATATACCAGCTCCCATACCAGCTCCTTTAGCAGCTCCCACCGAACCATCTGTGTCATACAACTCTATGGTAGCACCTGTTATTCCTGCCAATGTCTGTCGAAAAATAGGGCTCAAGAACATATTGGCATTTCCTGCATGAATTTTTGTAATATGCATACCCATCTGTTCCATCACTTCCATACCATATTTGAAGGAGAAGACAATACCCTCCTGTGCTGCACGCATAATGTGCGCCCGAGTATGGCAATTGAAATTCAATCCTTGTAAAGAACAACCCGGCTCCTTATTTTCCAAAACACGCTCAGCCCCATTACCAAAAGGAATAATACTCAAGCCTTCGCTACCTACAGGAACTTGTGCAGCCAATTCGTTCATTTCTGCATAGGATACATCTGTTCCCATTGTACGTTTCACCCATGAATTGAGGATACCCGTTCCATTAATACACAACAGTACTCCCAAACGTGTATGTTCTTCCGTATGATTCACATGTGCAAATGTATTTACACGAGACTTCAAATCATAATTTACTTCTCCATTCACTCCATACACCACTCCTGATGTACCTGCTGTAGAAGCAATTTCTCCTGGATTAAAAACGTTTAAAGATAAAGCATTATTTGGTTGATCTCCAGCTCTATATGTTACAGGGATACCTTCACGTAATCCCAGCTCCTGAGCTACAGAAGCCAACATTCTTCCTTGTTCGGAAAAAGTGGGACGAATTTCGGGAATCAAAGCCTCATCAAAGCCATAGTACTTCATCAAGAAACTGGCCAATGTATTTTCTTTAAAATCCCAAAACATTCCTTCCGACAAACCTGAAACTGTTGTACACACCTCACCGGTCATACGCATGGCAATATAATCACCCGGAAGCATTACTTTATAAATCTTGGCATACAGTTCTGGTTCATTTTCCTTTACCCAAGCCAACTTAGATGCCGTAAAGTTTCCTGGAGAATTGAGCAGATGGGAAAGACAAAGTGACTCACCTAATGTTTCCAATGCTTTACTGCCATAAGGTACCGCACGCGAATCACACCAAATAATAGAAGGACGAAGTACATTCAAGTTCTTATCCACACATACCAATCCATGCATCTGATAAGAAATTCCTATTGCTGAAATTTCATCAACATCAATTCTTGATTCAGTCAACACCGCTTTTGTGGACAATTTCAGGTTTTCCCACCACATTTCGGGATCTTGCTCAGCCCATCCCGGCTGAACAGCTATAATTTTCGCTTCTGTCTTCGGATAAAATGCCGAAGCTATACATACTCCGGTTTCAGCATTTACCAAGCTTGCTTTTACCGAAGAACTACCTATATCATAACCTAATAAATACATATATATTTTTTAATTAACTACGCATTTGATTATAAATCACACGATCAAAACGATAGTAACGCGCTGCACGATGTGATACTCCTTGCTCTTTTTCATCTAATGGTATGACATATTTCATCATGGCAATACGTTTATGAAAATTACGCACATCAAACACTTTATCATACACAATTTCATATAACCGACGCAATTGAGCTGCCGTAAACTTACGAGGTAGTAAATCAAACAATGCAGCAGGAGAAATTTCAATATACTGACGAATATAAGTCAATGATTCCTCCAATATCTGTTTATGATCAAAAGCTAACTCCTTCACTTCTTTCACTGGCATCCAGCATGCCTCATATTTACTAGATAGATGAGTATATTTTCTATCTATCTTCAATAAAGCCAAATAAGCAATGGTCACAATTCGATTAATCTGATTTGGCAAACTATGAAATCGTTCCAACCAATGTACATCTTTCGGATTACAAGTACGATCTTTAGAACCAAAAGCACGAAATTGGACCATTGGAACACTTTTCAAACCTGTCAGTTCAAAAAGAACTCTTTTAGCAGCCTCATCCAAATCCTCATTTGCATAAATCAAACTTCCCGGAAGTTTATAGGTACTTTCCCCATCCTTTTCCTGTCTGCCAATCTGCTTAACCAGCAATACACGAAGCTCCTCACCATCAAATCCTATCAACGAACAGTCCACTGAAATGTTCGGACTTACCTTATATTCCTTTTCTTTGTCTTCCGGTTGTATTTCCATCATATTATCTTTAACATTATGGCCGCAAATATAGGACGGTTTTCCGTAATCAACAAATTAAAAAACGTATTTTTTATATGTTTTAAAACACTATTATCCAAACAGGTAAATATCTTACTTAATACAATAAACAATCTTTTGTTATCATAAAACATACAATTACTAAGCTTTACACATAAAAATCAATAACATCTGTGTAAACTTCTATTGTTTTAATCTTCTCGGAGCAAGCTTTTCACAAGCCCACACACCGTTGTCATCGGAAGCCGTCAGGCGGTTCTCCTCGTCCCAGCGGAGCTTGCGCTCGGCTGCGGTGGAATCCAATGTGCCGTCCTGCTTGATGCGGCCTGTATTGACATAGACCAGGTTGCCGTTGGCATCGTAAGTGTAGGTATGGTTGTTGTCCACCTTGGCCACGGAATCCGGATTCTCTTCCGTGCGGTAGTTCGCATCCTTCACTTCGGCCAGCTGGAACTTCCTGCCCTCAGTCTTGCCGTAGGTATAGGCCAGGTCATAGCCCACAT
>Cinder_p2__coassemble_2982_pt1 | contig 8978 bp, 8 predicted proteins | sample Cinder_p2__metabat2_low_PE_026 | metagenome-assembled genome bin Cinder_p2
AGCCCGCCATTGATGTAAATTTTGTCAATGACGGACAACTGTCTATTTTCTAATTTTACATCGAACTCACGTTGTTTAGCATAGCGGTGGGAAATCCTAGATGCAAGATGCGTAAAGTGTATTTTCTTTTTAGGTGAACGTAGAAAGATAGTCCGGGGAATAATGTTTTCTTGATTTTTAGTTGATAGACAAAAAGTAGAAAAACAATTATTTGTCCTACAGTTGTGGCTAGGGCAGCTCCCTTGGTTCCCCATCCAAATGCAAAGATGAAAAGAAGATCAAGAAGGATGTTTAGAACTAATCCTGTGGCATTAATAGCAAAAGGTACTTGGCTTCTTCCTGATGCGTTAAAGATACCAGTAAATGTGCTTGATACTATGAAGAAAGGTAGACCGAAAACAACAATACGAAGATAATCAGAAGCTTGTGCTGTGATGTGTGGTTCTAGATTGAACAGGGTTATGATGGGAGTGGCAAAAACAAATAGTAAAATGCACCATACCAAAGAGATATAGGAAGCAATGGTAATGTTGTGTGAAGCGAAAAAACGTGCATTCTGTTCGTCTTTTTGTCCAATAGACTGTGCTACACTGACCTCTGTCCCCACTTTGTTGAGTAAGGATAGTGAAGTTGACATCCATATTAATATGCCCACTGCACCTACTGCAGCAACAGATTCACTGCCTATTCTTCCTACCCATGCCATGTCGGTAAGGCTGTATGCCATCTGAACGAATGAGGTAGCCATAATGGGAGCAGCCAATTTGAATAGTTGTTCTAGGATGGGGCCGTTGGTAAGTTCTTTGACTCCTTTCATTTTGCAAATAGTATTGTTAAGTAACTTAAAAGGGCGCTCAAGACTTCTTGAACGCCCCTATACATGTGTTGGAAATAAATTATCCTAAATAAGCTTTTAATAATTTGCTTTGTGGACTTGTGCGTAGTTTACGAATCGCTTTTTCTTTGATTTGGCGTACACGCTCACGAGTTAAACCAAATTTATCACCAATTTCTTCCAAGCTCATTTCACGATGGTTTATGCCGAAGAATGTTTGAATAATTTCTTTCTCGCGTGGAGTAAGGGTGGACAGGGTTCTGTCAATTTCTTCAGATAAAGATTCGTTTACGAGTGAGTGGTCAGCCATAGGTGAGTCATCGTTTACCAATACATCTAACAAGCAATTATCTTCACCTTCTACGAATGAAGCGTCTACTGATACGTGACGTCCTGATACACGTAAAGCATCAGAAATTTTATCTTCTTCGATGCCTAGTTCATCTGCAATTTCTCCAGCAGATGCACGACGTTCGTTCTCTTGTTCGAATTTGGCTAATGCTTTGTTAATACGGTTGATTGAACCGACTTGGTTTAACGGTAGACGTACGATACGAGATTGTTCGGCAAGTGCCTGAAGGATGGATTGACGAATCCACCATACGGCATAACTGATGAATTTGAAACCACGTGTTTCATCGAATTTCTGTGCTGCTTTTACTAAGCCAATATTACCTTCATCAATCAAATCGGCCAAGCTAAGACCTTGGTTTTGGTACTGTTTTGCTACAGAAACAACGAAACGTAGGTTAGCTCTAACCAGTTTGTTTAATGCTGCTTCATCTCCTTTGCGGATACGTTGTGCAAGTTCTACCTCTTCGTCTACAGAAATCAATTCTTCGCGACCTATTTCGCGCAGATAAGCTTCTAACGAAGCGGTTTCACGGTTCGTAATACTTTTGTTAATCTTTAGTTGTCTCATCCGTCTTCTAAAGTTTGTGGAAATAGTTTGCAAAAATATACATTTTGCTTGAAAAAATGCGCGTTTTTATTTGATTATAATGTTAAACAAAGCAAAATAGATTCTTCCTTATCAAAGCATGCAGCTGAAATTATCTACAATACCTACTAGGTGCTGTTGTTCATCTACAACGAGCAAAGAGTGTATCTTGTATTTGTTTAGCATTTGTTCTACTTCGGCTATCTTGGTTTCGGGACGGATGCTTTTGGGATTAGGGGTCATGACATCTTTTACTTGCAAATCGAAGAAGCGAGCATGCCAACGTTGTATAATGCGTCGTAGGTCTCCATCTGTGATAATACCTTTTATCTCGTTCCCTTCTGTAGCAACAAGCAGTCCTAATTTGCCTTTGCTCATAGTAATGATAGCATCGCCTAGTTTCATATTACAAGATATAACAGGTAGGTCTTCACTGCGCATTACATCTTTGGCACGAGTTAATAATCTTCGTCCCAAGCTACCTCCTGGATGAAAACGAGCAAAATCTTGTGCGCGAAAATGACGTACTTCCATTAATGCACAGGCCAAAGCATCACCCATAGCTAAAGCTGCAGTGGTTGATGACGTGGGAGCAAGATTTAGTGGACATGCTTCACGTTTTACATAAGTATTTAGGTGGCAAGTAGAATAGCGTGCTACTAGTGAATCGGGATTACCGGTCATACCAATAATAGGAATTTTGCGCTCTATTAGGCTAGGGATAAAGCGTAATAATTCATCGGTCTGTCCTGAGTTTGAGATAACCAAAGCTATATCTTGTGAGGTAAACATGCCTAAGTCACCATGAAAAGCATCAAGAGGGTTCACAAAAAATGAAGGAGTTCCAGTGCTAGCTAGGGTAGCTGCAATCTTAGCTCCAATATGGCCAGATTTTCCAACTCCTGTTACAATAAGTCTGCCTTGACTGTGGTAAATAAGTTTAACGGCACGGTCAAAATCATCTGTAAGCAAGGGAATAAGGTTAAGGATTGCCTCTGCTTCGTCTTTGAAGCATTTGATGGCATAATCTTTGATATAGCTCATAATAAAGATTGTATAACGGATTCTAGTTGGTTAAGATAGAGCATATTGGGACCATCACTTAAAGCATTGTCTGGATAAGGGTGGGTTTCAAAGAAGAAGCCACTGGCACCGAATGCTTTGGCCGCAAGAGCCATGGCAGGAACAAATTCACGATTACCACCAGTCTTTCCTCCAGCAGCTCCAGGACGTTGTACGGAGTGGGTACAGTCCATAATGACTGTAGGTGTGAATTTTTTCATATCGGGAATATTTCTAAAATCCACTATTAGATTGTTATATCCATACATGTTTCCTCGTTCTGTAAGCCATACTTCGGAAGCGCCGGCTTCCATAGCTTTCTCTACAGGATATTGCATGTCATTCCCTGAAAGAAATTGTGCTTTTTTTATGTTTATAATGCGGCCTGTTTGTGCTGCAGCTATGAGTAAATCGGTTTGCCTACATAAAAATGCGGGTATTTGCAGTATATCGGAAACTTCGCCTACTGGTGCAGCTTGAGAAGATTCATGAATGTCTGTTAATACTTTTAAACCGTATTTGCTTTTTATGTCATTTAGCCAAATCATGCCTTTTTCTAGTCCAGGACCTCGGAAGGAATGGATAGATGTACGGTTGGCTTTGTCAAATGAAGCTTTGAAAATAATGTTGATGGTGTATTTTTGGTTCAAACGGACAAGTTCCTGTGCTACCTCTTCCATAAGTGAAAAGGATTCCATCACACAAGGTCCGGCTATAAATACTGGGGTCATATGGATATTATTTCAAAATTTACAATGGACAAAGGTATTTAAAAAAAAAATTGGAACTGTTCCTTTTTTTTGTTTTTTTCAAGTTCGCTTTTTATAACTGGTTACGTTTGTCTGTAAAATCATGTTAAATGTGTATATAAAAAATAAGGGAGATAAGAATAATTCGTGGATACCCCTTGATAGAATGTGATATTATGTAGTCTTTTGTTTTTGTAATGAATCCTTGTTTTATTGTCGCATTCGTTTTTGTTGATGTGTTTTTTTTTGATATGGTTTGAGTTGGTTTAAGTTTGAAGATTGTTTAACTTAAAGGGAAGTATGATAATCCTTAATAGGCACCATACTTCTCTTTAAGGATATTATACTTTTTCTTAAAGTTCTTGAGTGTTGATTAATTTGCTGGTAATCAAGAGTATTTTCGTGGATAGCGTAAAAAAATACAGAGTAAGGCAACAAGTCCCATGCACAAAGGATAATAAAGATAGCGTATGATGTTCAGAGGTGAGATTGACGCTAGTTCAGCTGCCATAAGCATTTGTGCTCCATAAGGAATAATTCCTTGTGTTAAACAAGAAAATGTATCCAAAATGCTGGCACTCTTTCGGTTATCTAACCTAAATTTGTCTGATATATCTTTAGCTATAGGACCAACAGTGATGATAGCAATAGTATTGTTTGCAGTGCAACAGTTTGCAATGCTTACCAAAGCAGCAATGGTGAGTTCGGCGCCTTTTTTCCCATTGACATGTCGTGTGAGCTTTTCTATGATGTAGTCTATTCCGCTATTGTAGCGTATCAGTTCTAGCATACCACCTGCCAAAAGGGTGATGATTATAAGTTCGCCCATACCACTAATCCCTTTTCCCATAGCTCCAAACCAACTGAAGAAATCAAAATAACCTCCCAATAATCCTATAAATCCTGTTGATATGATTCCTAATAAAAGTACTATCATAACATTTATTCCAGCTATAGCTGTTAAGAGGACAATGAGGTATGGAGTTACTTTTATCCATTCCACATTTTGTAGTTGTGAAGGTGCTTGCACTTGATATCCTTCTATAATATAAAAAATAAGAATGAATAAGGCCGCAGGCATGACGATACGGCTATTTACTTTAAATTTGTCGCGCATTTTACATCCCAATGTCTGTGTGGCAGCAATGGTGGTATCAGAAATAAACGATAAATTATCGCCGAAAAAAGCACCTCCCACCACAATACCTACTATAAAAGGTAGACAGATTTCTGTTTGTTCAGCGATACCTACAGCTACAGGAGTAAGTGCTACTATAGTACCAACTGAGGTGCCTACCGAAACAGAGATAAAACAGGCTGCTAGAAAAATTCCGGCTAATAGCAGACGGTCGGGAAGGATATGCAGTGTAAGGTTTACAGTTGCATCGACTGCTCCCATAGCTTGAGCTGATTGTGCAAAAGCACCTGCTAGGATAAAAATCCATAACATGAGAATTATATTGGTGTTTGATGCACCTTTAGAGAATAATGAAATGCGTTCGTTTGTTGTAATTCCTTTGGTTATGTAAAGGGCATATACTGAAGATATTAAAAAAGCTACAGTTATAGGTACTTTATAGAAATCATTTACCAGTAGGGAGGTGACTAGATACAAACAGAGAAAGACGAATAGTGGACTTAATGCTAACAAATTCGGCTTTCTCTGTGATGATAAGTTCTTATTTTTCATACTCGCTCATTTTTTGAGCGGCAAAGATACGAATATTTCTTTTTTCCTGTTAAAGGGTAACTCCGTTTTTAAAGATTGCAATTTCTCGATAACCTTTCTTTTCGTTGTTTACAAACTCACCACTAGCAACGCGAACAATATATTCTGTAAAACGTCGACATGTTTCTTCTATCGGTTCGTTTTCTACAATAACGCCAGCATTGAAGTCAATCCATGTAGGTTTGTTCTTTGCAAGATTTGAGTTGGTAGAAATCTTCATCGTAGGAACATAGGTGCCGAAAGGAGTTCCGCGTCCAGTTGTGAAAAGGACCATATGACATCCGCATGAAGCTAATGCTGTGGCAGCTACCAAATCGTTGCCTGGGGCAGAAAGTAGATTCAAGCCTTTTTGTTGTAAACGTTCTCCATAGGGCATTACTCCCATAACATAGCTTTTTCCACATTTTTGGGTACATCCTAATGCTTTTTCTTCAAGAGTAGAAATACCTCCAGCTTTATTTCCTGGTGAGGGGTTTTCACCGACAGGTTCCCCATGTGAGAGGAAGTAAGATTTAAAGTCGTTAATCAGATGAACAGTTTGTTCGAATAGTTTTTCATCTTTACAACGGTTCATGAGAATAGTTTCAGCACCGAACATTTCGGGGACTTCTGTTAAAACAGAAGTCCCTCCTTGTGCTACCAGATAATCAGAGAATACACCAAGAAGAGGATTGGCTGTAATTCCTGAAAAACCATCAGAACCACCACATTTTAAGCCTACGCGGAGTTCTGATAAAGGAACATCTGTACGTTCGTCTTTGCTAGCTACGGCATAGAGATTACGTAAAATACGCATTCCTTCTTCTATCTCATCATCTACCTTTTGGCTTACCATATATTGCACGCGTTCGGGATTTACTTCTCCGACAAATTCTTTAAATACGTCTGGCTGATTGTTTTCGCATCCTAATCCTACTACAAGGACTGCACCTGCATTTGGATGAAGTACCATATCTCGCAGAATCTTTTTGGTATTCTCGTGGTCGTCTCCCAATTGCGAGCAACCATAGTTATGTGGATAAGAAACAATAGCATCAACACCTTTTCCTCCAGTTTCTTGGCGAAGTCTTTCTGCTAGTTGATTAGCAATACCGTTTACGCATCCCACTGTAGGGATAATCCAAATTTCATTACGTATACCTACATCGCCATTTTTACGTCGGTATCCTTTAAATGTGCGGTTTACATGAGGAATGTTAAGTTTTACATTTACAGGGTTATAGGTATAGTCAAGTAAACCGGCTAGGTTGGTTTTTATTTGATTCTCGTTAATCCAGTATCCTTGCTTGACTGCAACTTGCGCATGACCAATAGGATATCCATATTTGATAACCTGATCGCCTTCGGCAAAGTCTTTTAATGTAATCTTATGTCCGGCAGGGATTGATTCTGCCACTGTGATACAAATACCGTCTACGGTAATGGTTTCACCCGCTTTAAGCTCCGAAATAGCAACTGCTACATTATCGGCAGGGTTAATCTTAAGGTACTTAGTTTCCATATTATATTAATGTGTTTCTTTAAGTATATATTTCACAAAGAGGTACTTTTGAGGGCACGAATATAGCTATTTATTTCCGAAAGAGAGATAATAAAATGCATAAATCTTCAGCTCTCACTATAAATCAGTTAAAAATACGTGCTCGAACACGAATAATTCTATTTTTTGTAATCAAAAGCCTTGTTCATTAATGAATAATACGTATTTTTGCACGATATTTGTTCGAAACAACTAACACTATTAAGGTATAATTACTAAAACACACTACTATGGGAAAAATCGTAACATTAGGCGAGATTATGTTGAGATTGTCAACTCCGGGTCAAAAACGTTTTGTTCAATCGGATGTATTTGATGTAGTATACGGTGGCGGTGAGGCCAATGTGGCTGTGAGCTGTGCTAACTATGGTCATAATGCATATTTTGTAACTAAATTACCTAAACACGAAATTGGTCAGTCGGCAGTTAATTCATTGCGTAAATTCGGAGTTAAAACTGATTTTATAGCTCGCGGTGGCGACCGTGTTGGTATTTACTATTTAGAAACAGGTGCTTCAATGCGTCCTAGTAAAGTAATTTATGACCGCGCTCATTCGGCCATTGCTGAAGCAGATCCTTGTGATTTCGATTTTGATGCTATTATGGAAGGTGCAGATTGGTTCCACTGGTCTGGTATTACTCCGGCAATTTCAGATAAAGCAGCAGAATTGACTAAATTGGCTTGTGAAGCAGCAAAACGTCATGGTGTAACTGTCTCTGTTGACTTGAACTTTCGTAAGAAACTGTGGACCAAAGAGAAAGCTCAGTCTATTATGCGCCCATTAATGCAGTATGTAGATGTTTGTATTGGTAATGAAGAAGATGCAGAACTTTGTCTTGGTTTCAAGCCAGATGCAGATGTTGAAGGTGGAAGTACTGATGCAGAAGGCTATAAAGGTATTTTTGAGCAGATGGCTAAAACTTTTAACTTTAAGTATGTAATTTCTACTTTGCGTGAATCATTTTCTGCAACTCACAATGGTTGGAAAGCAATGATTTATAATGGTAAGGAGTTTTATACTTCAAAGCGTTATGATATCAATCCTATTATTGACCGTGTAGGTGGTGGTGATTCATTCTCTGGTGGTGTTATTCATGGATTGCTCACTAAACCCAATCAAGGTGAGGCTTTGGAATTTGCAGTAGCAGCTTCAGCATTGAAACATACTATCAATGGTGATTTCAACCTGGTTTCTGTGGAAGAAGTTGAAAGTTTAGCTGGTGGTAATGCAAATGGTCGTGTTCAACGTTAATCAATAAATACTTGAAGTTTATATATTAAAAATCTATGGCAAGATTTGATAAAATAGCTGTGTTGAATAAGATTGGTTCAACCGGTATGGTACCTGTGTTTTATCACAAGGATGCTGAAGTGGCAAAAAAAGTTGTAAAGGCATGTTATGATGGTGGTGTTCGTGCATTTGAATTCACTAATCGTGGTGATTTTGCTCATGAAGTATTTGCTGAGGTAGTAAAATTTGCTGCAAAAGAATGTCCTGAAATGGCTATTGGTGTAGGTTCTGTAGTAGATCCTGCAACTGCTGCTTTTTATCTTCAATTAGGTGCTTGTTTTGTAGTAGGTCCATTGTTTAATCCTGAAATAGCTAAAGTATGTAACCGTCGTTTGGTGGCTTATACTCCGGGCTGTGGTTCTGTGTCTGAAGTGGGATTTGCTCAAGAATTGGGTTGTGATCTTTGTAAAGTGTTCCCAGGTGATGTTTATGGAACGAATCTTATTAAAGGTATGTTAGCTCCGATGCCTTGGTCTAAGTTGATGGTTACTGGTGGAGTAGAACCTAGTAAAGAAAATCTTACATCTTGGATTAAAGCTGGTGTGTTCTGCGTAGGTATGGGTTCTAAACTATTCCCGAAAGATAAAGTAGCTGCTGAAGATTGGGCTTATGTAACTGAGAAATGTAAAGAAGCATTAGGATATATTGCTGAAGCTCGTAATAAGTAAGAAAATACTATAAGAATCGATAGGATTCTTGGATGCTTAATTGAATAAAAGGCTGTTTCTGCATTTTGTGGAAACAGCCTTTATTATGTAAAATCTAAATATTAAATGAAAATGGGTCAGTAGATTTTTCGTGGGGATAATTTTTTATCTTCGTGAAGTATTG
>Cinder_p2__coassemble_3000_pt1 | contig 8891 bp, 7 predicted proteins | sample Cinder_p2__metabat2_low_PE_026 | metagenome-assembled genome bin Cinder_p2
CTGCGTAGATTCCACTGACAGGAAATTGTCTTTTTCATCCTATTAAATCTTTCAAGCTTAAATATCCAAACTGAATTTCATCATTGAAACAAATAATCAATCTGTCAGTATCTTTATCATAACAGAAACGAAGAATACGATAGCCTACCTCCAACGTTTTCAAATAATTACCATTTACATCAAACACGTGAAATTGTGTAGGATACTTTTCTGACTTATCACTTCCCGAGTAAGCCGTCACGATCTGATTTCCACGAAATATAGCATTACTATAAAAGCGTATATCCTTTGATGGCTCTTTTTTCCATAGAGGACCATGAATATTACATTTCAAATTTCCTTCAAAATCACCAACAGTCAACAAGTCATAATTTGCATAACATTCTACATACAGCTGGTTTTCTGCAGATACTCCACACGTCATGCGTTTATGTTTTATCCCCGGATATTCATAATCCATCACCTTATACTCATTGGTATACATATTCCATCGAGCCACCTTAGGACAATAATCATATGCATTTAAAGGAAAGATAAATCTACCGACACACAAACTGTCATTGATATAAACATACTCACTTGGGAACTGCTTCTGTTCCAAAGATACAATTTCCTTTAACCTATAAGTAGAATCATCCAAGACACTATCCATATGACAATATACTATTTTCTGCTTTCCAAAATCTGATATATAAATTCTATTCCGTTTTTCATCCAGTCCCAAATTTCCTATTCCCGTAATTTCACCAGGTCCTCCTCCTCTATGACCAAAACTTACCAAATACTTAAATGAGTTTTTGTCAAATACATGAATCTGTTCACTTAACGATTGAGGATCAACTATCAGCAGGTAGTTTCCCATTATATAAGGTATAGAATTGCTACTAATCAAGACTTCTTGAAAATCCAGTTCTTTCACTTTATCTTTCACATCCAGCTTTTCATCCCAAGAACTGTAATACCTGCCTGTTTCCGTATTCTTCGAGACACAAGCTGCTAAAAGAATAATAAATAAATAACCAGTTAATTTATTCATAATTTCAGGCCTTAGGGAGGAAGGAATCCTTCCTCCCGGTTTCATATTACGCTTCTCTCAAATATGGATACCAACCATTACAATAACATCCATCACCGCTACCCATACATCCATTAGGACACATTGAATTTTCTCCGCTGGCAATGGCCTCCACATTATCCAAGGCAAGGCCGTTCAACTCGTTTGAAGTCTGCGATTCATAAGCAGTATATCCGGCAGCAGCTACTACTGAAATAACCAAACTGAATTTTAAAATTGTCTTTTTCATGATATTTTTTTATTTAAATAGTCTTTTTATCCACTGTCTGCTCAACGATTGGTATCATCCAATCAAATAATAAATTATCTGTAAAATCCTCTTTACGCAATTCATTATCCACAAAAAGAATAACACCGTTATGCATAGCACACCAACCTGTATAATAACTATAACGAAAATTCTGTAATTGACATTCTCCTATTTTATAAAAATCACGATCAAAAAACGAAGCATATAACCGACGAGAACTTAACAATTCCCCTAATGTTCTTTTCTTATCATATTCAACACCGGATAAATGAAGACGAACATATATATCCATTTTCGGCAGATACATCACATCATAGAAATGAATATTTTCTACCTGATGCTTTTCCCACTGAGAATAATCCGACTTTGAAAAACATTTCTTTGCTTGATTTTCTGTATAATAACTATCTCCTGCTACAGTTTTTGTAATATTATTCTTTCTATTCAATACATAAATGTTCGATTCTATAGGATAATTATATATAATCAAACTATCATGAAAAGCCAAATTGACTCTATTCATATTGGCATATCCATATGTAGTATCATCCGTTATTTCTGAAGGGAACAGAGTATAATCTTTAATTACTCTTTGCGATACAATATCCACCTCACGCACTTTAAAAGAGACAGGTTTGGAATTTCCATCTATAATACCATAAAGTAAAGTTTTACGTTTTGAGTCATAAAACAAAGAAGCCGTACACACCGCATGATTCGTTTCTATCATTACCTCCTCTCCTTGTTTCAACCAAGCATGCAGATTCCATTTTCCTCGTATATTACCCATACTATCCAACAAATACACCAGCATCGCCTCTGAATAAGCCCAAATAGAATCCATGTTATGAACAAAAATTCCACTTAGTCTTCCTTGAACAGCATTATTTCCATCTCTATCTAATAATATCTCATAAATAGTATCATTCTTACAATCTACAACATCCAATGCGTGTAAACGATCATTATATGCCACAATACAAGTATCCAAACTATCTTGATAAGAGTTCGATAAATAATAAGATTTCAAATGAAATGATTCATGAGACGTTATACACTTTGGCACAAAATAACAACTCAACTTATTTTCCTCATCTCCTCTTCCTTTACTTTGGTTACAAGAAAGCAAAATAATAGTAATTAGCAAAAAAAGAATATTCCTCATAGTACATTAACAATAGGTAGGATAAGGACAGCTGGGACGGTCCTGTGAAGATGTTCGACATTCCGAGCCTGGTCTGGATGGACAAGGACACAAACGATATCTATTACTATCCTCTCCGCTGGAAATGGCCTCCACATTCTCCAAGGCAAGGCCGTTCAACTCGTTTGAAGTCTGTAACTGTAAACGGCAACTCATGCAACCAACTGAATCAACATAGACCAATACCTTCTTAACGGAAAACTGTTCCCTTTCGGAAGTTGATACAGTGTCACGTCCTTGAATCGTGAATACTGGATTTTTTGGAAAAAAGATCTCTTTATCTGTCCATTCTTGGACCAAACGATATATCTGCTTTTCACGGCTTTCTTGACAGGAAGAAAAGCAAAATATAAATACCAAAAAAATAAGATAATATCTATTACAAGCTTTCATATTATTTTCTATTATATCCTCCTATTATATAGGATACCTTATATCCATAACAATCTACACTACCTCTTCCGATACAACCATCTATAGAAGATTCTCCATTAGCCAAAGCTTCTACATTATTCAAGTATACAGTAGAAACAGCTTCTTTGCATTCTCCTCTTGTTGCACAAAAAATGATAATAACTACACAGACCAACAGTAGTACTTTTTGAAATAGGTTTTTCATAGTTCTGCATTGTTTTAAATTGAAACAAAAGTATCATAATCAGCCTTTAAGTACACTAATTTTACTCTTACTTTTGACTTACTTTTTTCATTCATCCTAACAATCAACTACTTAACTCAAACATTATATCTTCAACAATAAACAAATACTACATCTTTTCTCGTCTGCGTAGATTCCACTGACAGGAAATTGTCTTTTTCATCCTATTAAATCTTTCAAGCTTAAATATCCAAACTGAATTTCATCATTGAAACAAATAATCAATCTGTCAGTATCTTTATCATAACAGAAACGAAGAATACGATAGCCTACCTCCAACGTTTTCAAATAATTACCATTTACATCAAACACGTGAAATTGTGTAGGATACTTTTCTGACTTATCACTTCCCGAGTAAGCCGTCACGATCTGATTTCCACGAAATATAGCATTACTATAAAAGCGTATATCCTTTGATGGCTCTTTTTTCCATAGAGGACCATGAATATTACATTTCAAATTTCCTTCAAAATCACCAACAGTCAACAAGTCATAATTTGCATAACATTCTACATACAGCTGGTTTTCTGCAGATACTCCACACGTCATGCGTTTATGTTTTATCCCCGGATATTCATAATCCATCACCTTATACTCATTGGTATACATATTCCATCGAGCCACCTTAGGACAATAATCATATGCATTTAAAGGAAAGATAAATCTACCGACACACAAACTGTCATTGATATAAACATACTCACTTGGGAACTGCTTCTGTTCCAAAGATACAATTTCCTTTAACCTATAAGTAGAATCATCCAAGACACTATCCATATGACAATATACTATTTTCTGCTTTCCAAAATCTGATATATAAATTCTATTCCGTTTTTCATCCAGTCCCAAATTTCCTATTCCCGTAATTTCACCAGGTCCTCCTCCTCTATGACCAAAACTTACCAAATACTTAAATGAGTTTTTGTCAAATACATGAATCTGTTCACTTAACGATTGAGGATCAACTATCAGCAGGTAGTTTCCCATTATATAAGGTATAGAATTGCTACTAATCAAGACTTCTTGAAAATCCAGTTCTTTCACTTTATCTTTCACATCCAGCTTTTCATCCCAAGAACTGTAATACCTGCCTGTTTCCGTATTCTTCGAGACACAAGCTGCTAAAAGAATAATAAATAAATAACCAGTTAATTTATTCATAATTTCAGGCCTTAGGGAGGAAGGAATCCTTCCTCCCGGTTTCATATTACGCTTCTCTCAAATATGGATACCAACCATTACAATAACATCCATCACCGCTACCCATACATCCATTAGGACACATTGAATTTTCTCCGCTGGCAATGGCCTCCACATTATCCAAGGCAAGGCCGTTCAACTCGTTTGAAGTCTGCGATTCATAAGCAGTATATCCGGCAGCAGCTACTACTGAAATAACCAAACTGAATTTTAAAATTGTCTTTTTCATGATATTTTTTTATTTAAATAGTCTTTTTATCCACTGTCTGCTCAACGATTGGTATCATCCAATCAAATAATAAATTATCTGTAAAATCCTCTTTACGCAATTCATTATCCACAAAAAGAATAACACCGTTATGCATAGCACACCAACCTGTATAATAACTATAACGAAAATTCTGTAATTGACATTCTCCTATTTTATAAAAATCACGATCAAAAAACGAAGCATATAACCGACGAGAACTTAACAATTCCCCTAATGTTCTTTTCTTATCATATTCAACACCGGATAAATGAAGACGAACATATATATCCATTTTCGGCAGATACATCACATCATAGAAATGAATATTTTCTACCTGATGCTTTTCCCACTGAGAATAATCCGACTTTGAAAAACATTTCTTTGCTTGATTTTCTGTATAATAACTATCTCCTGCTACAGTTTTTGTAATATTATTCTTTCTATTCAATACATAAATGTTCGATTCTATAGGATAATTATATATAATCAAACTATCATGAAAAGCCAAATTGACTCTATTCATATTGGCATATCCATATGTAGTATCATCCGTTATTTCTGAAGGGAACAGAGTATAATCTTTAATTACTCTTTGCGATACAATATCCACCTCACGCACTTTAAAAGAGACAGGTTTGGAATTTCCATCTATAATACCATAAAGTAAAGTTTTACGTTTTGAGTCATAAAACAAAGAAGCCGTACACACCGCATGATTCGTTTCTATCATTACCTCCTCTCCTTGTTTCAACCAAGCATGCAGATTCCATTTTCCTCGTATATTACCCATACTATCCAACAAATACACCAGCATCGCCTCTGAATAAGCCCAAATAGAATCCATGTTATGAACAAAAATTCCACTTAGTCTTCCTTGAACAGCATTATTTCCATCTCTATCTAATAATATCTCATAAATAGTATCATTCTTACAATCTACAACATCCAATGCGTGTAAACGATCATTATATGCCACAATACAAGTATCCAAACTATCTTGATAAGAGTTCGATAAATAATAAGATTTCAAATGAAATGATTCATGAGACGTTATACACTTTGGCACAAAATAACAACTCAACTTATTTTCCTCATCTCCTCTTCCTTTACTTTGGTTACAAGAAAGCAAAATAATAGTAATTAGCAAAAAAAGAATATTCCTCATAGTACATTAACAATAGGTAGGATAAGGACAGCTGGGACGGTCCTGTGAAGATGTTCGACATTCCGAGCCTGGTCTGGATGGACAAGGACACAAACGATATCTATTACTATCCTCTCCGCTGGAAATGGCCTCCACATTCTCCAAGGCAAGGCCGTTCAACTCGTTTGAAGTCTGTAACTGTAAACGGCAACTCATGCAACCAACTGAATCAACATAGACCAATACCTTCTTAACGGAAAACTGTTCCCTTTCGGAAGTTGATACAGTGTCACGTCCTTGAATCGTGAATACTGGATTTTTTGGAAAAAAGATCTCTTTATCTGTCCATTCTTGGACCAAACGATATATCTGCTTTTCACGGCTTTCTTGACAGGAAGAAAAGCAAAATATAAATACCAAAAAAATAAGATAATATCTATTACAAGCTTTCATATTATTTTCTATTATATCCTCCTATTATATAGGATACCTTATATCCATAACAATCTACACTACCTCTTCCGATACAACCATCTATAGAAGATTCTCCATTAGCCAAAGCTTCTACATTATTCAAGTATACAGTAGAAACAGCTTCTTTGCATTCTCCTCTTGTTGCACAAAAAATGATAATAACTACACAGACCAACAGTAGTACTTTTTGAAATAGGTTTTTCATAGTTCTGCATTGTTTTAAATTGAAACAAAAGTATCATAATCAGCCTTTAAGTACACTAATTTTACTCTTACTTTTGACTTACTTTTCTTATCAATTCTGATAATTAGCTACTTAATTCAAGATTTATATCTTCAATAACTAAAGTATAACGTTTGGTAGATTTGGAATATTCTATTGCCAATCCCTCTATCTTTTCCAATTTTTTCCTTAATGCATGCATTCTTGCATTTTTTGCATTATCTGTCACCCCAACATCGTTCCAACCTATTTCATACAAATCAGAAGACAAAAGAGAATGATTCGGTGCATTATATATGGATTCAAATATCAAAGCCTCCATCCTTGTCAGACTAACGGTGGTTTGATCCGGCAAATAAAATATCTGCTCCGAACGGACATAACACACCACCGATACAAAAGTTGTTTGTGGCAAATCAACTCCTGTTTTTTCTGAATCCTCTTGCTGAGTTGTATATAATGTTCGTACAGTTCGATACCTATATAATATAACAGACCCCGATACCAATACATACAAAAAAACAACACCAAATATTAAATATACACTTCTACTGAAAAAGAACGGTATATGTACGCCAGCCTTCAAAGAATATTCATTGCCATATCCTATAGTATAATCCATCAAAGGATGGGCCGACAAGGTATCACCCACTGTTTCATAATGACTACGGTTCCTATATTCAAAACACAAATTCACATATAAATGAGACTGTTTCAAGATTTCTGTACACACTGTATAAAATGAATCTACCTTAAAAGGATTTTGCATTAAGGATATAGAATGAGTTATACGTACTTGAGGAAAAGGAGTTATATTCTTGCAATCAGAAATAGAATCTATTATAAAAGTTTCACGGCCTTTTTCCGTTGCCAGATAAACCGAAAACGGATATGGCTTGCGCAACCGTCCATCGTTAAAAAACCTCGTTTCATTTTTTGACAGCATTGAATCCCTACGAGCATTCATCTCCTTTAAGAATATAAAATCCACCTTAGCCTGAACGTCGTTTAAGGTCTGCTCTTTCTCCTTATGATAAAAAAGAACACTTCCTGTTATCAGTAATATCAGAAATGCTCCACTTATACCTATTATTACTTTTAGTGTTTTCCTATTTTTCACTTTCCTCATTATTAATTGTGCAAAATTAATCTTTTCCCTTTTAAGTGTACATAGTACATTCTAAAATAAATACAGTTCTTACTTCAGAAATCAAAAGTCATCATCTGAAAGGAATCATTCACATTCAAAGCGACAATACTACGTCTTTTCTCATCTACGTAGATTCCACTGACAGGATAATCCAGTTCATAACAACGAAGAGGATTTCCCGATAAAGAAAAAACATAGATGAAACGCCCACCGTCAACCGGCTTTCCTCCTTTATTGATTACACGGCCTATCTCTTCAAAAGGAGTTCCCTGAAACACGGCATAAATACAACTGTCAGTCACCTGCACATCGTTAAATCCCATGATTCCAACAGGGATACCATGGCCTCCACTCACCTTAAACCGCGGCTCTCCATTAGGTCCTTGCAACACAGCAGCAGGCATTGTATCGCCCGAGTGATAAATTTCAAGTACCTCGCCCAACTGCGTAGCTACAGCCAGTACTCCGTTTCGAGAATTATAAGAAGGAAAACTGCGCCATGCTTGAGCCTGGGAAGAAGCCGGAGCCGAAACATGCTCGACTATAGGTATACACCCCAACTTACCTCGAATCTTTCCACAAGTATCAACCCGAAGCATACGACACTCTCCGGTATAATCGGGTATATAGGCCAGCGTATCGCAAATAAAGGCAAAATCCAAAGGGCGTAAAGTAACCGAAAGATCTACTGTCCGTACCAACTTTACTTCGTGGCCTTTTACAACATAAGCTTTCCATAGTTTCCGGTTGGAATCAACTGTCCAAAGAAGGGAATCGCACCAATGCACATCATCGCCCGAGAGATACTCATCTGCTCCTTCGCCATGTTTTCCAAAAGAACAGAGAAAACGGAAATCGGGATAAGTGAAAAGATGAAAGAAACAAGAATCGGGATGGAGATCGAGCACCACTGCATGGGTGCGTTTCTCATTCACACGCACCCGATAAGGATAACACAACAGGACATTCTCTTCATCCAACAGAATCTGCTCTGCCGTTAATGAAATGGTTTGTGGAAAAGATTCATAAAGAACCCTTCTGCCAATCTCGGACTTCCGGCTACAAGAAGAAAAAGAGTATAACAGAAAAAAAAGAAATAATATCGGCCATACAAACCGACTAACAGAATAATGCGCTTTCATAGTACGTTTACTTTTTTATGTAAAAAACGACTGTTTTTTACATAAAAACAAATTTAGAACCTTAAAAAGCGGCTCAGTAGAAATTTAGTGGGGATACGCATATAGTTTCGCAATGCGGAAT
>Cinder_p2__coassemble_3003_pt1 | contig 8872 bp, 7 predicted proteins | sample Cinder_p2__metabat2_low_PE_026 | metagenome-assembled genome bin Cinder_p2
CATTTCCTCCGAAAGTCACTTTCCCAGGGTGTTCGGAGGAATTTTTAATTTCTGTAGCTAAGATATAAAATGTTTATCATATTGACAATCAATTTGTTATAATTTTAAGCCTATTTCGCGACTGTCCCTATTTTACGAATACAAACATTGATCTATTATCTACAATAAATCACAACAACATATTTAAGAACTTCACAAAATATTCAAACAATATTAGGATTTATAACATGCATTAGAGTTCTTATTTTTATTTTACACACCCTCCTTTATCTTGCAAAATCTTCCTCTTTTTCGCGACTTCTATTATCTTTGCGCACATATTATATTATACATATTCAAAAATGAATTACACAGAAACTCTTGATTACCTTTTTGCAAGCACTCCTATGTTTCAACAAATAGGTAAAGCCGCCTACAAAGAAGGACTTGAGAACACCCATGTCTTGGATGCTCATTTCAATCATCCTCATAAAAAGTTTCGCACCATACATATAGCAGGAACCAATGGCAAAGGATCTTGTTCACACACATTGGCTGCGATTCTACAAACTGCCGGATATAAAGTTGGTTTATATACATCACCACATCTCGTAGATTTCCGTGAACGTATACGTATCAACGGTATTCCTATTCCCGAAGATTATGTCATTCAATTCGTGGAAAAGGAACGTGATTTCTTCGAACCTCTTCACCCCTCTTTCTTTGAACTTACAACAGCTATGGCTTTCAATTACTTTGCTGAAGAAAAAGTTGATGTTGCAGTCATTGAAGTTGGATTAGGAGGCAGACTTGATTGTACAAATATTATCAATCCCGATATTAGTATTATTACAAATATTAGTTTAGATCATGTACAATTTTTAGGAAATACGCTTGAAAAAATTGCTTTCGAAAAAGCTGGAATTATTAAAGCACATATTCCTGTTATTATTGGTGAAACTACTGATGAAACGCGTTTGGTTTTCATAAACAAAGCACATGAAGTACAGGCCCCCATCTATTTTGCCGAAGAAGAAAATATGCTATTACAAATTAGCCCCAAAACCGGAGGAGGATTCTTATATAGCACAAAAGATTATGGGAACATTACTGGTGAATTAAATGGAATATGTCAGGAAAAAAACACGCAGACAATTTTAACAGCACTTCACATTATACGTAAAAATAATTTATTCCAAATTGAAGCGAAAGATGTTCTTGAAGGTTTTGCAAAAGTCTGTGAACTCACCGGGCTAATGGGAAGATGGCAAAAAATTAAAGAAAATCCCACTATTATATGTGATACAGGTCACAATGTAGGAGGCATAAGTTATATTGTTGATCAACTAAAACAACAAAATTATCGCACCTTGCGAATTGTTTTTGGAATGGTAAACGATAAAGACATAAATGGCGTATTATCCTTATTACCAACCAATGCTGTATACTATTTTACTCAAGCCAGCGTCAAAAGAGCTATGCCTGCCACAGACTTGCAACAATTAGCGAAACAATATAATCTTTTAGGAAACTGTTACTCTTCTGTATCTGAAGCGCTGACACAGGCCTTAAAAGATGCAACTATAAAAGATTTTATTTTCATAGGAGGAAGTAGCTTTATTGTAGCTGATTTACTTACCTATTTATCAACTAAAGGTTTTTAAAGCAAGACATTTGTTTAAAATAAAAAAGTTGTTTACATTTGTCTCTAACTAGAATTAAAATAAGCTTATTATGGACTACATTAATAATCCTAAAAAACTAAATAGACAGGATTTTCAATCGGTAATAAATGAAAAGAAAACAGACTTATATATCCTAAAGAACCAAAATCAATTAGAAATGGCTGTCACAAATTATGGAGCGGCTATTCTTTCACTCATTACTCCTGATAAGAATGGCAATTTTGCTAATATTATCCAAGGACATGACAGTTTACAACATTTAAAAGATAGTCCAGTTGATGTTCTTAGTACCACCATAGGTCGTTATGGAAATCGCATAGCTAAGGGACATTTTACTCTAGATGGAAAAGAATACAATCTAGCTATCAACAATGGACCCAATTCCCTACATGGAGGTCCTACTGGTTTTCACAAGCGAATATGGGACGTGCTTGAATTTAACAATAACCATATACTATTCCACTACTTCTCGACTGACGGAGAAGAAAACTTCCCAGGCAATATGAATATATGGATGAGTTATACACTAACTGATGAAAATGAATTACGCATTGACTACAAAGCAACCACTGACAAAAAAACTATAATCAACCTTACCAACCATGCTTTCTTCAGCCTTTCTGGAATAAACAGCCCCACTCCAGATGTATATAATAATATTGTTACCATCAATGCTGATTATTATTTACCAACTGATGCAATGTCCATTCCAACCGGTGAAATTGTTTCTGTAAAAGGCACACCTATGGATTTTCGAATTCCTCATAGCATAGGAGAACGAATAGATAGTTGTTTTACCCAATTAACACAAGCCAAAGGCTATGACCATTGCTATGTCCTAAATAAAAAAGAAGAAGGAGAATTAAGCTTTGCTGCACGATGTATTGAGCCTGAAAGTGGACGTACTCTCGATGTATACACTACAGAACCCGGGATACAATTTTATACAGCAAATTGGAATAACGGAATGATGGGCGCACATGGATCTACTTATCCTGATCGAAGTGCTGTATGTTTTGAAGCACAACACTTTCCCGATAGTCCCAACAAACCACACTTTCCCTCTGTCACACTTAATCCTGGAGAAGAATATAAACAAACAACCATTTATAAATTGGGAAGAATAACAGATAATTAAAATATAAATCTTTATACTACCACCGTTAACTAATAAAATTAAGAACTATGGAAACAGAATATGTGAGAAGTCGGTTTATTAAACATTTTGACGGAACAAGTGGTTCTAGTTATACCTCACCCGGGCGCATAAACCTCATTGGAGAACATACTGATTACAATGGAGGCTATGTATTCCCTGGTGCTATAGATAAAGGTATGATAGCAGAAATAAAACCAAATGGGACCAATAAAGTACGCGCTTATTCTATAGATTTGAAAGACTATGTCGAATTTGAATTAAACGAAGAAGACTTACCTCGTACTAGTTGGGCACGCTATATTTTTGGAGTATGTCGAGAAATGATAAAGCGAGGCATACCTATACAAGGATTCAATACTGCTTTTGCTGGAGATGTTCCTTTGGGTGCTGGCATGTCTTCATCTGCTGCATTAGAAAGTACTTATGCCTATGCACTGAATGATTTATTTGGAGAAAGCAGACTTGACAAATTGACATTAGCACTAGTTGGACAAGCTACTGAGCATAACTATTGTGGTGTAAAATGTGGAATTATGGACCAATTTGCATCAGTATTTGGTAAACAAAATCATCTTATTCTTTTAGATTGCCGCAGTTTGGAGCATAAATATTATCCTTTCAATCCCAAAGGATATCGACTTGTATTAGTTGATTCTATTGTAAAACACGAATTAGCATCATCAGCCTATAACAAACGACGCCAAAGCTGTGAGAATGCCGTCTTAGCTATTCAGAGAAAACATTCTAATGTGAAATTTTTGCGTGATGCTTCCATCGACATGTTAATAGAAATCAAAGGAGAGATCTGTACAGAAGATTACATGCGTGCAAAATATGTCATAGAAGAAATTAACCGAGTACTTGATGTATGCACGGCGCTAGAGAAAAATGACTACGAAACTGTAGGAATAAAAATGTATGAAACTCATGAAGGAATGCGCAAACTATATGAAGTAAGTTGTAAAGAACTTGACTTCCTTAATGAATGTGCACAAAAATATGGAGTCACTGGTTCACGCATTATGGGGGGAGGTTTTGGTGGATGCACCATTAACCTTGTTAAAGAAGAATTATACACTTCATTTATTGAAAACACTAAAGAAGATTTTAAAAAAGAATTTTCTCGAACTCCTAAAATCTATGACATTACTATCTGTGATGGAGCAAGAAAGTTAGAATAAAAGAAGTGTTAATATTACACTGCCATGCTAAAGAACATAGGAAGGAGTTTTCTTTTTATGTTCTTTAGCTGTAAATTTGCACAACTTATTTAGAAACAAACTTTAATTAACTTTTAATCATGAAAAATGTAAATAAAGTCCTCCTATCTGGCATATGCATTGCTATGTTAGCATGTACTTCAAACAAACAAAGTAGATTGACAAAATCTGGACTTGATCCCCAAAATTTCCAAACAGAAGTAAATGGGAAGCAAACAAATTTGTATACTTTGACCAATACCAACGGAATGGAAGTCTGCATTACAAATTTTGGAGGGCGTATTGTTTCAATTATGGTACCTGACAGAAATGGAGAATTTCAAGATGTTGTTCTTGGCTTTGATAGCATCACCAACTATATAAATATTCCCAGTGACTTCGGTGCTACTATCGGACGCTATGCTAATAGAATTAATCAAGGAAAGTTAATACTTGACAATGAAAGTATTCAATTACCACAAAATAACTTTGGGCATTGTCTGCATGGAGGACCTAGTGGATGGCAATACCAAATATATGAAGCAAATTTTAAAAATGACAGTACACTTCAGCTTACTATCAAATCGCCTGACGGAGATAATAATTTCCCAGGTAACGTAACTGCTAATGTCATCTATACATTAAAAAGTAATAATAGTATAGATATTAGTTATAATGCCACTACCGACAAAAAAACTGTTATAAACATGACAAACCATTCTTATTTCAATTTGTCAGGTAACCCACAAAATTCCATTACAGATAATATTCTTTACATAAATTCTGACAGCATAACTCCTGTTGACAGTACATTTATGACTACAGGAGAGATGCTTTCCTTAGCAGGCAATTCAATGAACTTTAAAGAGCCAAAAACCATATCCCAAAGTCTTGACATAGCAAACGAACAAGTAAGATTTGGCAATGGAATAGACCATAATTATGTATTAAATACAAAAGGAGATATCAATAATATTGCGATAAAGTTGATAAGCCCATCAAGTGGAATTTCACTAGAAGTTTATACAGATGAACCAGGTATTCAGGTCTACACTGGCAATTTCTTAGATGGAAGCATTACCGGTAAAAAAGGTATTATATATAATTCACGATCTGCTATCTGCTTAGAATCACAACATTATCCAGACAGCCCAAATAAGCCACAATGGCCCTCAGTAATATTAGAGCCTGGACAAACTTACCGCAGTCATTGTATTTTCAAATTCAATGTAGAAAAATAATCAAAATATTTATAACAAACTTTTATTTTACACACCTATGAAAATCTTAGAAGCTCTCAAAAACAATGGCTTTGAAACAGCAGACTATCTTGTCTTCGGAGCTTATATTGTTCTACTTGTTGGATTAGGTATATTCCTATCATGCAACAAGAAAGGAGAAGAAAAATCATCTAGTGACTATTTTTTGGCAGGAAACACCTTAACTTGGTGGGCAGTTGGTGCTTCACTTATTGCTGCCAATATATCAGCCGAACAATTTATCGGTATGTCTGGTTCAGCCTTTAAATCGGGTATTGCTATGGCTGCATATGAACTAATGGCTGCTGCAACACTTATCATTGTAGCCAAATTCTTATTACCAGTCATGATTGAACGCAAAATCTTTACTATCCCCCAATTCTTACGCGAACGTTATAACTGGGGAGTAGGATTAGCATTTTCTATATTTTGGCTATTTCTTTATATATTTATCAACCTTACTTCTGTTGCGTGGCTAGGAGCTTTAGCTATTAAACAAATTCTAGGTTTACCTGCTAGTCCTGATATATTCTTTGGGATGCAAGTCGATATGACTTTATTGGTTATTATCCTTTTACTCTTTATTATTGCTGGAGCCTATTCTATATACGGAGGACTTTCTTCTGTTGCTTGGACAGATGTTATGCAAGTTACATTCTTGATAGGAGGTGGTTTAGTGACAGCTTATGCAGCTCTCGATGTTATATCTTCAGAACTTGGGTTAAACGGAGCATTAGATGCTCTTGGACATATTATGGCTGAATTAGGAGCTGTTTCTGGAGACACCCACTTTAACCTAGTGGTTCAACGCAATGCTGAATTATATCCTGTTTTGGAAGGAACTGCTACCCAACCTTCTGATCCTTACTTTGATATTCCCGGTATCACTGTTATTGTAGGAGCCTTATGGTTAACGAATCTAGGCTATTGGGGATTTAACCAGTATATTATTCAAAAAGGTTTAGCTGCAAAGAGTCTTTCTGAAGCTAAAAAAGGAATGATTTTTGCTGCATTTCTGAAAATACTTATACCTTTCATTGTTTGCATTCCTGGTGTATGTGCCTTTTATATAGTTAATTACCAACCAGAACTATTATCTCAATTAGCAGGTTCTATAGAACGTTCAGATGATGCTTATCCTTTTTTAATACGAAATTTCACTCCCACAATTGTAAAAGGATTATCTTTTGCAGCTTTAGCTGCAGCAGTAATTTCGTCTTTAGCTTCCATGTTTAATTCAACTTCCACCATTTTTACAATGGACATATATAAACAATTTATCAATAAAGAAGCTTCTGAACGAAAATTAGTATCTGTAGGTCGGTTAACTTCACTAGCCGCACTTATTATTGCATTACTTGCCGTTTATCCTATAATGGGTGGAGCAGATCAAGCTTTCCAAGTTCTTCAAGAATATTCAGGGTTTGTTTACCCAGGAATTGTAGTAATATTCGGATTAGGACTTTTATGGAAACGTGCCTCTGGTCGTGCTGCTGTAATTACTGCAATCGGAACTTTTGTCTTCAGTATTTTATTCAAAGTTATGATGCCTGGTACTCCTTTCCTACTTCGTATGGGCTATGTTTTCTGCGTACTAGCAGCTTTATTTATTGGAATCACCTATGCAGATAAAAAGAATAACGTTAAAGCAGATGACTTGGATGAGCACAGCATTAAAACTCAAATCTTTTGGAGTCGTATCATGTTATTCTGCTCTATCATATGTTTTACCATTGCTCTTGTTGTAACAATAGGTAATATTACATTCTTAAAAGATTATGGTTTTGAAGCTTTCTATTTCCTTGCTGCTTTCTTCTTGGTTCTTTGGATTTATCTCAACTCTAATGCAAAAGATAAAGTACAAGATTTTAAAGCTGTACCTATCGATTTAAGTTTATTCCAATCTGACCGTAGCTTTACCTATGGAACTATAGGCGTATTAACAATTCTATTTATACTTTACGCCACTCTGTGGTAATAACATAAAAAAAAAGACAAATTATGACCACCTATTATAACATACATCCCAAATTTCATGTAGCTGTTGACTGCATTATTTTTGGATTCAATAAAGACGGACTTAGCCTACTTTTACTCAAAAGGAACATGAAACCATTCTACGGTGCATGGTCTTTAATGGGTGGATTTGTACAGACTGATGAAAGTGTAGACGATGCAGCAAAACGAGTACTGCAAGAATATACAGGACTCAAACAAGTCTATATGGAGCAAGTGGGCACATTTGGGGCTATAGACAGAGAACCAGATGAACGAGTTATTTCCGTAGCATACTATGCACTTATCAACATTAATGACTATGATAAGAAATGCGTGGAAGAGCATAATGGTTATTGGGCTAAAATTGACGAGTTGCCTGACTTACTTTTTGATCATCCACAAATGATTGCAAAAGCAAGAGAACTGATGAAACAAAAAGCATCCACTGCTCCTATCGGCTTTAATCTTCTTCCAGAACTGTTCACACTCACTCAGTTACAAAATCTTTATGAAGCCATATATGGTTATCCTATTGACAAAAGGAACTTTAGAAAGAAAGTTGCTGAAATGAATTTTATTGAACAAACCGATTTAATTGACAAAATAAATTCACGAAGAGGAGCACGTTTATATAAGTTTAACGACAAGGCTTATTCCAAATCTTCTAAATTTAAACTTTAAAAAATATAAAATGTTAGAAACATTAAAAGAACAAGTATTTCAAGCCAACTTGGATCTGGTAAAACATGGATTAGTCATTTTTACCTGGGGAAATGTTTCGGCTATCGATCGAACCAGCCAATTGATAGTAATAAAACCTAGTGGTGTAAGCTACGATGCAATGAAAGCAAGTGACATGGTTGTTGTAGACTTAGATGGGAATATCGTAGAAGGAAGCTTAAATCCTTCTTCAGACACTCCTACTCACTTAGTTCTTTATAAAGCATTTCCCGAAATAGGCGGAGTAGTTCACACACACTCTACATATGCTACAGCATGGGCACAAGCAGGACTAGATATACCCAACATTGGAACGACACATGCCGACTATTTTCATCAAGACATTCCCTGCACTGCAGATATGACTCATGAAGAAATAAAAGGGAATTACGAATTAGAAACTGGTAATGTTATCGTGAAACGTTTCGAAAATCTGAACCCGATACACACGCCTGGTGTTTTGGTCAAAAATCATGGTCCATTCTCTTGGGGAAAAGACGCACATGAAGCAGTTCATAATGCCGTAGTAATGGAACAAGTTGCAAAAATGGCTAGTATTTCATTCAGCATTAATCCAAATCTCACAATGAACCCATTGCTCATTGAGAAACATTTCAGTCGAAAACATGGACCTAACGCTTATTATGGACAAAAAAAGAAATGATTTTTGTAAATAACCATTAACCTCTTTGAAAGGTAAAAATAGCTATTACAGTTCAGTAAGAATATTCTTGCTGAACTGTTTGCTTTTAAAATATTAGCAAATTACATAAATTTCAAATCTCACACCTTTCCTCCTATAGTTTTCCTTTTACTACTTTAGGGATAGTCATTTAATTCCTTCAATTTGAGTTAACCGGCAGACTTTCCCTT
>Cinder_p2__coassemble_3004_pt1 | contig 8871 bp, 7 predicted proteins | sample Cinder_p2__metabat2_low_PE_026 | metagenome-assembled genome bin Cinder_p2
TGAAAGTAGGAGACAAATACCTATGATTAGTATTTACCTCCTACTCGATTGTTTTGGGTCAATTTTATATATGGGTGTGAATGCCTGTATAGGAACAAAAATTGTGTATGATTCTTGTTTTTATTACTGCTAGTGTATCGTAATTTTACTATTTAAACAGCTACGTTTCTAGTCTTGTAAGAACTGCGGTTCTTTGGTTGAATGAATGGTATTTCTTAGGAGGTAAGAACTGCAGTTGTTATCACCTAAGAAACACAGTTCTTAGGTCGTCACAATTGAAACTCTTGAATTTTCTGTTAAATTTTTAACATTTGTGAGCCAGGAAAGAATCAATAAAGAACGAAACTGCTCAAAATAAGAACGAAAGTGAACGAATCAGAATGTGACTTGTTATCCTCATTTTGTGTTGTTGGTGTGTAATGTAAAAAATAATCTTAACTTGGATAGACTGTTTCCTATGATAAGTATTTAGTAAAGTTACATTGTAAAGCCAAGAACTCTTCGGTTATTTTGCGACAAAAAATATTCATTCTTTGGCAAGTCATTTCCGTAATTGTATCATAAGCCGGATGGTTGTAATGGATAAACCGATTGTATTTACTGAAGAAGAAGCAAAGAGCTTAAGGGCACATTGTTTGAATTTTCAGACATAATTTGGTGTATAGCCAATAATATATAAGTTCTGAAAATCCATAATATTCGGTGTTTTGAATAACTTGAGTTCAAATTTAAATATGGTATGACAAAATAAATGAAGAGCGTTGTTAGATTAGCTAAAAGTAGAATGGAGGAGGGGTGTTGATTTTAGAAATAGGAAAATCTGAGTAGAATTAAGGAAAAACAGATTAGAATAAATTCTTAGGCTTTAGTGCTTATCTCTTTTAAAAGCGCTAACTTTGCGGAGTTTTTTTATCTATTACATCTTAGATTGTTTGCAGTGAAGAAAATATTGTTTTTAGTTGTATTAATAACTTGTACCTTATTGATGAATTCTGTGTTTGCACAGAAGGTGGAAAGCGATTCTATTGTGAAACGTATGTTGGTTGAATCGGGTGTGAAGGTGACAAATGGAAATAAAGTGAAGCTTTTGAAGAGTGGTCGGGAAAAATTCGACGATTTGTTTGCGGCAGTACGTCGGGCAAAGCATCACATTCACTTGGAATATTTTAATTTTCGTAATGACTCTATAGCTAATGCTCTTTTTGCGTTGCTTTCTGAAAAGGCAAAGGAAGGGGTGGAGGTGCGTGCTTTGTTTGATGATTTTGGAAACATGTCGAATAATCAGCCTTTAAAAAACTCCCATTTAAAGAAAATTCACCGTATGGGTATTGAAATATATGCGTTTGATCCTATCCGGTTCCCCTATATAAACCATGTGTTGAAGCGTGATCATCGGAAAATTGTGGTGATAGATGGGCAAGTGGCTTATATGGGTGGAATGAATGTGGCCGATTATTATATTAATGGCACTGAAGTGGTAGGTAAGTGGCGTGATATGCATATGAGAGTAGAAGGTCCTGCCGTGGCTGAACTGCAAGCTATTTTTTTGGATATGTGGAAAAAAGTTACTCGAAAGGACTTATCTACTCAGGATGTCTATTTTCCTGAGCCGGAGATGATGAATGGCTGTGTACAGATGGGCATTGTCGATCGTTACCCAGGGCGTACTCCTGCATCTATCCGTCGCGCCTATGTGGCATCCATTAATGCAGCACAGCGGAAAATACAGTTGATAAATCCCTATTTTGTGCCTACTCATTCTATTAAGAAGGCTTTGAAAAAAGCTATTGATAGGGGGGTGGATGTACAGATTATGATTTCAGCAAAATCTGATATTCCTTTCACTCCGGATGCTTCTATTTATTTTGCTTATAAACTCGCCAAGCGAGGAGCCAAGGTCTATTTGTATGAAGGAGGGTTTCATCATTCCAAAATTATGATGGTAGATGATTGCTTTTGTACATTAGGATCTGCTAATCTGAATAGTCGCAGTTTGCGTTATGATTACGAAGTAAATGCTTTTATGTTTAATCAAGAGGTAACAGATGAATTGATACAGATGTTTGAGGACGATAAGCTTTCGTCTACTCCATTCACTAGAGAAGAGTGGAAACAGCGCACACGTTGGAAGCGTTTTGTGGGATGGTTTGCCAATTTGTTTGCGCCTTTCCTTTAATAGAAATTCATTTGGATATATATTTATAGGGAGAATCGGATTTATACATTAAAGTAATATTTTTTATTATTTTATTTTCATAATGTGGTAGAATAGATGTGCCAAAAAAGTTAGAACGGATAGGAAAAGTTTCTCTTTTTTTATTCATGATGGTATGGACCTCCATTCAGTATGTTCATAGCGCGATAAAGTTGTTCCACAAATATGAGACGAATCATTTGGTGGGAAAAAGTCATTTTAGAAAGTGAGATTTTCTCGCTGGCAGCATGATACACGCTTGAGGAAAAACCATAAGGGCCACCAATGATAAAGACTAGTCGCTTGTTGACCGTATTGAGTTTTCGTTCCATCCATGAGGCAAATTCTATCGAACGAAATTCTTTGCCACCTTCATCAAGTAAAATTACAACATCGCCAGGCTGGAGAGATTTTAGTATGAGCTCGCCCTCTTTTTCCTTTTGCTGTTCCATGGATAGACTTTTGGTGTTTTTTAGTTCGGGAATTACTTCCATATCGAATGAAATGTAGTGCTTGGTGCGAGTGATGTAGTCGTTAATGGCGGTAATGTAATGCTTTTCGATGGTTTTTCCTACCACCAGTAATACGGTTTTCATTGTTGGTCTTGTGGTTTTGTTTTTTATTGAAGCAAAGTTAGGTATAAGAATTCGTATTTGTGGTGTAATAAGGTATAAAAATGGAGGTTCCTTGGCTATACCATTGTATGGTAGATTCCTTTCTTTATAGGTATGTTGGATATGTTTTGTGAGTTTATTGCATAGTTTTGCCGTTTAAATAGCTCTGAAGTTCTTGTTTGTAGCCATCAGATATAGGGATATATTCTTTTCCGAATACGATGCGACCGCGGTCTATAAGTTTGATTTTGCTTTTTTGTACGATGAAAGAACGGTGAACTCTTATGAAGCGTGAAGAGGGTAGATGTTCTTCCATTGATTTCATACTCATAAGAGAAAGAATAGGTTTGGGGTCTGATTCTGTATAGATTCTTACGTAATCTTTTAGGCCTTCAATGTAGAGGATGTGGTTTAGTTGTATTTGTATGAGTTTATAATCACTTTTGACATAGATGCAATCGGTTGTGTCTGAAGAAAAACGGACGGCATGTTCTTTTAGTTCGAACCACTGTATGGCTTTGTTTGCAGCTTCAAGAAAGTCCTTGTAGCTAATGGGTTTTAGTAGATAGTCTAAAGCGTTCACACGATAGCTGTCTAATGCATATTGGCTAAAGGCAGTAGTAAAGATGATGCGTGTATGGCCTGATATCATGTGTGAGAAGTCCAGACCGTTTAGCTCGGGCATTTGAATGTCGAGGAATAGTAGATGTACAGGATTCTGTTGCAGGCCTTTCATGGCAGCTACGGCATTGGAATACTTGCCTTTGAGTTCGAGAAATGGAGTTTTCTGCACATAGGATTCCATGAGGCTGAGTGCTAAAGGTTCGTCATCAACAATACTGCAGGTGAGTGTCATGTCTGTTATTTTTTTGAGTCGGTTTGAATACTAAGTAATGATGAATATATTTTTTTGTCTCGGCTTGTTCCTTTTGTCCAATTATAACGTTTGGGATATAGCAATTCCAATCGTTTTTTCACTTGCTCCAGGCCGATTCCGCTTCCGCTTTTATCCGATTGGTTTTTAGGATGATTGCTGTTCAGAATCTTGCATACTACATTCCCATTCTTTTCACTGATAGAGATGTTGATAAAGCTGGTTTCTGTAGGGCTGATTCCATGCTTGAATGCATTCTCTATTAGTGAAATAAAGATGAGTGGTGCGATGGGAGTCTGGCTGTTTTCAGGTACTTGGATATCAATAGTGATATGGACATCCTGACTCAGACGGATACGCATTAATTCAATGTAGTTGCAAATAAAGTCGAGTTCTTTATACAAAGGTACGAAAGTTTCCAGATTGTCATAAAGCATGTGTCGTAAAAGTTTGCTGAGCTCCTGTACGGCTTGTTGTGCTTTATTTGTGTCGAATGTGATGAGTGCATAGATGTTGTTCAATGTGTTTAGCAGAAAATGAGGGTTCAGTTGGTTTCTTAGGTTGCTCAGTTCGGCAGCCATCCGATTTTGTTCTGCTTCCCGGCGAGCCGTTTCTGCTTGTTGCCACTGAGAACTCATACGGATGGCAGCTCCCAGCCCTGCTATGAATATCAGAGATATGAAATCTTTGCATGCGAAAATCCACATAGGAGGTCGGTGCATGATTTCCTGAACTTTTTGTTCGCTACATTCTTTCACATAATCATTCCAGATGTGGGGAAAGTAAGCAAGATGGAGAAAAAGTACGATGCTGGTTATGAGAAGTATGTTGAGTAGTATGTAAAGAGAGTGTTGACGACGAAACAGGTATCTGGGTACTAAAAATAGATAGTTGGTATAGAAGACTAAGAAAAATGATACAGGTATGGCTAGATGACGTAAGTATTCATCCCAGCGCATACTGCCACTCCAGCTTATCATTAAAAGAGGAAAGATGAAGAACAATATCCAGGAGATGATATGGATGAATATACTCAGAGATAATGCCTTGTTATGATTGGGAACATGTGCTTTATTCATAATGATGAAGTTTGATTATTCGTAACGGAGTGCTTCGATGGGGTCTAGACTGGCTGCTTTTTTGGCAGGATACCATCCGAAGAAGATTCCGGTAACTGTACATACTGCAAAACTCAACAGAACGCTCCAAGGTTGTATATAAATGGGCCAGTGTGCCACGTCTTTGATTATCCAGCTGGCACTACAACCGATAATGACTCCAACGAGACCACCGGTGATGCTGATGAGGATGGCTTCGATTAAGAATTGACAGAGAATGTCGATTCCACGTGCGCCCACAGACATGCGCAGTCCGATTTCGCGTGTGCGTTCAGTGACGGAAACATACATGATGTTCATGATTCCAATTCCGCCTACTATCAGCGAAATGCCGGCAATACAGGCCAGAAGGGTTGTCATAAGGTCGGTAGTTGTATTGAGCATTTTGCTTAGTTCCTGTTGTGTGCGGATAGTGAAATCGTCGTTGTCTGTGGTGCGAAGTTTGTGTTCGCGTCGAAGAATGCGATTTATTTCGTCTGTGGCATATTCACTCATATCCTCGGAGAGGGCTGAAGCAAAAATGCCTTGTAGATAGTTTACAGCTAAAAGTCGTTTCATCACAGTGGTGTAGGGAGCAATGACAATATCATCCTGGTCCATTCCCATGGAATTGTAGCCCTTGGATTTCAGTATACCGATGATACGGAAAGGAATTTGGTTAAAACGAATGGTCTGTCCGATAGGGTCGCTGCCATCGGGAAAGAGGTTGTCGACTATGGTTTTTCCAATGATGCAGACTTTAGCTGATGTGCGAATGTCCGTAGAAGTAAACATTTCTCCGTTTTCGATGGACAGTTGGCGTATCTTCAGATAGTCGGTACTCACTCCGCTGACAGAAGATGGGTAGTTGTTAGAGCCATGAATGAGTTGACCGGAGGAAGAGACGTTGGGACTGATGGCTGAGAGATAGGTGCATTCGTTTTTAAGGGTTTCGTAATTTTCAAGCTTGAGAGTCTGCATAGCTGAAGGGTCTTGACGCACACCTCCACGGTTTTCGCCTCCAGGATGAATCATAATCATATTGGATCCCATTTCGGCAATTTGCGATTGGATGCTTTTTTTGGATCCTTGCCCGATGGCAAGCATGGTAATGACTGATGCTACACCAATGATGATACCCAGCATGGTGAGAAAGGCCCGGAGCTTGTTGTTGGCTAAAGCGCGTAAGGCTATTTTAAACAGATTGCTTAAGTTCATAATAATATCTTTTTATTGAGGTTTGTTTTTCAGTCCTCGTCATTTTTAGGTAATGCATCCAAAGCTTTACTTGCTGATAATATATTTGCATTTCTTGTATCTTCGATGATATGGCCATCACGCAAACGGATGTTACGGCTACTATATTGCGCAATGTCTGGATTATGAGTAACGAAGATTATGGTACGTCCGGCAGCGTGGAGTTGTTGGAAAAGGACCAGAATTTCGAAAGAGGTACGTGTGTCAAGATTTCCTGTGGCTTCGTCGGCTAGTATGACAGCCGGATTGTTTACCAAAGCACGTGCGATGGCCACACGTTGCATTTGTCCGCCCGACATCTGATTTGATTTATGTTCTAATCGGTCTGCCAGTCCCACTTTAGTCAGAGCCGCAATGGCGCGTGCCCGGCGCTCAGAAGCACTGACAGCCGGGTTATACATAAGAGGTAGTTCTACATTCTCTACGGCAGTGGTTTTTGGTAATAAGTTGTAATTTTGAAATACAAAACCGATTTTTCGATTGCGCAGGACGGCACGTTCGGCTTTGCTCATCTGCCGTACGGAAATACCGTCGAGAAGGTATTCGCCGCTACTGGGTGTATCCAAACAACCGAGTGTATTTAGCAGGGTAGATTTTCCTGAACCGGATGTTCCCATGATGGTGACAAATTCACCTTCGTCAATGGTGAAGGAAATGCCCCGTAAAGCGTGTACGATTTCATCACCTACTTGAAAATTTCGTTTTATGTTGTGTAGGTTTATAACGATTTTACTCATAGTTATTTTTGCACTTGTTTCTTTTTGTTTTTATTAGGAGGACCGGGCATGAATGGGCTTCTTTCTCCTTGTGTTTCAGTGATACCCATATCGGTTCCGGTATTAATCATGACTTCGTTTACGATAGTGGTACCTTCGGATATGCCACTGATGATTTCGGTTTTGCTTCCGTTACTTAGTCCTATAGTGACCGGATGGGCTTGAAATACATGGTTTTCATAGGTCCATACTTTGTGTTCGCTTTCGTAGTCGTTTATTACATCGTTGTCGCCGAGCATGGGTGGTTCTGGAGTAAAACGCAACGCTTTGTTGGGTACACACAGTATATTTTGCTTGTCGAGTGTATAAATGGTTACGTTGGCTGTCAATCTGGGTTTCAGTTTTAGTTCCGGATTATCTGCTGAAATAACTACTTCATAAGTCACTACAGTTTCACTTGTGCTGGCAGTAGAGCTTGAGCTACTACTTTTGCTGCTCCCCAAACGGATTTGAGTAACTTTTCCCTCGAATACGTCTTCGGGATAAGCATCGACAGTGAATGTTACGCGTTGTCCATTTTTTACTCCACCTATGTCTGCTTCGTCTACATCGGCTACAACCTGCATCTTGGTTAGGTCGGCAGCTATGGTGAATAAGGTGGGTGTTTCGAATCCCGAGGCTACCGTTTGTCCTTCTTCTACATCACGACTGGTTACAACACCATCGATGGGTGATGTGATAATGGCATAAGAAAGGTTGCGCTGTGCCTTGTTGTAAGCTGCACGATTGCTTTCATAGGAACTTTTAGCACGCCGGTAATTATAGAGGTTTTCTTCGTATTCCTTGTCGCTGATGAGACCTTTTTTATGCAGTAGTTGATTGCGTTTATAATTCTGTTCTTGGTAGGTATATTCGGCTTTGGCTCCATCATAGCTTCCTTTAGCTGATTCCAGTTCGTTTTGTAAGGTGATTTTGTCCATTTCAGCGATGAGCTGGCCTTTTTTTACTTCCGAATTGTAGTCAACGTAGATTTTGTCGATAATTCCGGATACTTGAGTACCTACTTCCACTTCTGTTACAGGTTCGATATTTCCTGTAGCTGTGATGAAACTGCTAATTTCGCCTTTTTTTACTTGGGTGGTTGCAAAGGTTATTTTGTGTTCTTGACTAGAGTTCCCCAATAACCAATAGCTACCTCCTGCAATGACTGTCATTGCAATGATTCCGGCAATAATCTTCTTTTTGTCCATAATGATTATGTGGTATTCTTTTTTATATTATAAATCGATTTCTTTTCCACTATAGAATGTGAGTAGTGTCCGATTCAGAAGCGCCATATATTTGGCCTGAATACGTTCTTGCTGTGCGCTCATCAAATTGTTTTTTTCAGTGAGTAGTTCTATGATGTTTTTCATTCCTAAACTGAACTGTTCATTTATTAATTCATAGCTGCTTCGGCAACTTTTTAGTTTACTTTCAGCTGCAACGAATTGCTGTTGTGCACTTGATGCATCCAACCATATGCTCTCTATTTCTTTGTATAGGGATTTTTGTGCGTTTGTTAAATCTAATTGAGAACTTTCATATTGAATTTTAGCTTTTTCTATTGCACTTTTGGTTTCTCGGTTGCTGAATAAAGGCAAACTGAGGGTTAGTCCGATGGAATTATTCCATCCGTTTTTGACCTGTTCAGAGAAGGTAAAGTTGCTTCCTGATGAATGGTTTGTTCCTATGCCTGCACTCAGACTTACTGTAGGCATATAGCCAGCTTTAGCCATGCGTACGTTGAGATCGGCCGATTGGATTTCGGTTTTGCTACTTTGTATTTCAGGACGAAGAGCCAATGCGGTTTGGTATACATCTTTTTTGGCAGGAAGCGGAGAGAGTATATCGTTTTCATTAATGGATAGAGTGTCTAGATTCATGTTTTGATTGTCTTCCAGTTCTAGCATTTGTTTCAGCTGCAGTTTGTAGTTTTCCAGGTTGGTTTGTGCAGTTACCAATAGGTATTGGTCATTGCTCACCTGTGATTTCAATTGTGCTAGTTCGCTTTTAGAAATTTCACCGGCAGCCAATAATTCTTCCCCACGCTCATATTGAGCGTTGCTAAGTTTTAATG
>Cinder_p2__coassemble_3014_pt1 | contig 8840 bp, 4 predicted proteins | sample Cinder_p2__metabat2_low_PE_026 | metagenome-assembled genome bin Cinder_p2
CACTATCTTTGCAATATAGACAGAGAGTTATATATCAGTGCAAAACTAAGAAACTCAATCGAGGTGAAATAGGTGGACAAAATGATAAACAACAAGATAAGTAGTTGATTATTAACAGTAAAAGATATGATATTCGATTCCCAGACGGATTACCAAGATAAAAACGGTTATCAGACTTTGATAACCGTTTTTTTTCATTCATGCAATGAATGTTTCAGCCAAAGACACAATTGCAAGATATTCTAATTACTTCTTGAAACAGATAAAATATCGCTTGATTCAACATCAAGCATTCAGACTTTCTTATTTTGGATTCTAAACTTATAAAATAATGAAACAGATTGTAATAGACTCCGACAGTCACCCTTTATATGCTACATTTAAAGACTTATATCGGGTGAGTTTTCCTATCTTCGAACAACGCTCGGAAAGCCAACAAGCACAAGCTTTCAAAAACCACAAATACAAGTTACTGGCCTTTACTGAAGAGCATACTTTTTTGGGATTCATTGCTTATTGGCAGTTTGATTCTTACCGCTATGTGGAACATTTTGCCATCAATGCTGATTTGAGAGGAAAAGGATATGGAAGCAGGGTATTGAACGAATTCACTCATTCTGCACCCGAAACTGTAATCCTGGAAATTGACCCTATTCAAGATGATGTGACGGAAGCCCGATGGAGATTTTATGAAAAATGCGGTTTTTGCAAAAACCCATACACACACCTGCATCCTCCATACAACAAGGAAGCGTACTCACCGCATGCATTGGTTGTCCTATCATCGGAACAAGAAATAACGGAACTTGAATACCAGACTTTCTTTCAAGACCTAAGAACTGTAGTTATGGACTAAAATCCAGAGACCTACGGATATAAAAAACCGGCCGTCGGACTTCTATTTCATTTTATAAACTCACTAAGAGTATTTAAATAAAAATGACACCGAAGTATGACGGCCGGTTTTTATGCTATATCCTATTCAAATCATAATTCAAGAGCTGCATATTTAATGCGCTGACGACGCCAAGTATACACTACATGAATCTTGCCATCTTTTCCTTGAATCAATGCCGGATAAGAATACTGACTTACCGGACTGTCCTCCAAAGTAATAATATGCTTCCAATTCACTCCATCGGATGACACCGCCACACTAAGTGGAGTGCGGATACCTTTAGGTGTTCCCGGAAGAGTTTCGAAATTATTATATACCATCACATGACGACCATCTTTCAAAGTTACTGCATCGATACCCGAGTTGTTACTTTCAATATCGAGCAAAGTCACCTTGCTCCAAGTTTCGCCATTATCACTGCTCCAGCTGGTCGCTATTTTGGCATTACGTGTGCGACACACCACTTGCAAACGACCATCTTTATGACGAAGAATAGAAGGCTGAATACAATAGATAGGTTTGGCTCCTTCGCCCTTTATAGCTTCTCCAGCCTCCATGTCATCTTCGGCTTTCACACCTTTCTTACGAAGCTGGGTGGGTACTGATAGTTCAGCCTCAACCGGACCAACCTTTCTCCAAGTTTTTCCATTATCATCGGATATTTCAAAATGAATTCTCCATCCTCCGGCACCTTCTGTACTACTCGGACAAATAATACGTCCATTCACATACTCGGGTTTATTCTTTGAAGGGCCTAAGAAACCTTCGGGCATCGCTTCGGGCTTGCTCCAGGTCTTTCCTCCATCTTTCGAACGAATGATATAAGCTTTCCAGTCGGCTACATTCTTACCTATTTTATAAAATAAGAGAAGTTCTCCTTTCTTTCCAGGAACTTGGAAAAGAACCGGATTCCAACAAGCTTTACGTTCTGTAGAACTGATTATACCATCGGCCACTTGCACCGGTGCAGTCCATTCGGTTGCACCTTTAGGCTTACGGCTCACCCATATACACACATCAGGATTGCGCTCACGTGTTCCACCAAAATAGGTAGCAACCAAATCTCCTTTCGAAGTTTCGGCAATGCTGGCCGAGTGCGACTGTGGGAAAGGAGCCGTTTCATAAAGGAACTGCTCTGTCACAATGCCTTTTTTATCGACACCTACCGACGGGTCCATGTCAACAGACAAGTGATAAGTACCTGAAGCTACACGCCACACGGTAGCATTTCCTTCTTTGCGAACAAAGGTTACATGAGGTAGACTCACCGCTTTTTCATCCACAGTAGGAAGATAAACCAAAGCTGTGGTATTGCACGGAACGGTTATATCCCAATCCAAATGCATAAGAGTCTTTTTCCATTTACTAGTTACCTTACCGTAAGGAGTCATATAAGAAGCCTCTACATGGCTCAGTTCCTGAATAGAGAAATCGGGACGCATGAGAATTTCCTTGTAACCCGGTTTATGGGGAGCAATACCAGCAAGATCACAATAATACCATGCCAATAAGTCGCCCAACTGCATTACATGGTTTGCACTATTCATCTTGGGACTAGCCTTATCGCCATTCCACAACTCCCAAATGGTCGTAGCACCTTGCTCTATCATATATCCCCAACTAGGATAAGTTTTATTGCTCGCCAAAAGAAAAGCCACATCGCCCCTACCCATACGGGTAAGTTCACGCATCAAATAGCGCACACCGATAACACCACAACTGATATGTCCTTTATTGGTAGTGATGATAGAAGTAACCACATTCTTGCACACCTCCTCCTTATGTTCCTCGGGAACCATATTGAAAGCCAAAGGTAAAAGGTTTGATGTCACAGTGTTGTTTCCATAGAAAGTGCTGTCCGGATATAAAATATATCCCGGAGCAAGAGATGAACCCTTCTTCACTGTAAGAAACTCACGATTAAAGTCTTGCAACACCTTAGCTGCTTCTTTCTGATAAGCCTCTATATCTCCATCGCGACCAATCAGACGCGCAAACTTGGAAAGAAGCTGTAACATATTGTAGTAAGAAGCTGTAGTAATTAGTCCTCCATCTGTCTGACGCTTTGGATCGCGGCTGTGAATCATCTCCAAAGATTCGGGTGGTACACACCAGTCGCCATATTTGAACTTCCGAATAATTCCATCCTCATCCATATATTCGTTGCGCATGTGATTCATCCATTTCACTATCGCTTCATAATTCTCACGGATAGGTTCCACATTGCCATATTGTTCATAAAGCATATCACAAATCATAGGCAAAGCCATAGCCCAAGACATATCATCGCTATAATAATTCCAAAAAGCTGGAGCTACATCGGGAATACAGCCATCTTCACGCTGTGCTTCACGAATATCATCCATCCATTTAGCATACAGTTGGCCGTTGCCAAACAGAAAACTCTCTCCCCAAGCACCCATCACACGGTCGCCCAACCAAGGCTGACGTTCATTACGCTGCGGGCAGTCGACCGGCATACCTTTATAATTGGTGGCAATACCCCACCAGGCATTGCGGAAGATATTGTTCAACACCGAGTTCGAGCACTCGAAGGTTCCGGTATTTTCCATTTCATCATAAATAAGCTCGGCTGTAAAATCGGTCAACTTCGGATTTTTATATCCCGTAACCTCTATGTAGCGGAATCCGTGATAAGAAAAACGAGCAGACCATTCTTTTCCGTTTTCCTTACCATTGCACACATACGTATCGGTACTCCAAGCATCACGGAAATTAGCTACTTTCAATTCCTTTTCATCATCAGTCAGCAATTCGGCATAACGCATGCGGATCGTATCACCCGCAACTCCGCCACGAACTTTCATCTTCACCCATCCGGCCATATTCTGTCCGAAGTCTACGATATAGCGATTGCCATAACGGTTTATTTTCACAGCTTTCACTGTACCCATGATTTTCATGTTGGGAGCCTGTGCTCCATGCAGATTACCGTAAGGAATGGATACACGTTTGGCCGCAAGCCATTTACTATCATCGTAACCAGCCGAAGTCCATTCGCCCAATTCCATACGTGCATCATATTCTTCTCCATCATATTCATTGTTGCTACGGATGGGACCTTCGGCCGTAAGTTTCCAGTCTTTTTCATTACTGCTTACGACTTGGCGACTTCCATCTGCATACTCAATGATAAGATTCATCCGCATCTTCGGATAGCCAAATTGTGTAATTTTATAAGGCTTGTAATTCTGCCGCATGGTATAGAAACGCCCGTTACCTAACACGACCCCGATAGCATTTTCTGCTTGGAGCATAGATGTCACATCGAACGAATTGTAAAGTACTGTGCGGCGATAATCTGTGGGAGCCGGTGCCAATACTTGGTCGCCTACCTGCTTTCCATTAATAAAGAGTTCATACAATCCTAAACCAGCGATATGCAAAGTAGCACGTTCGATTCCGGTTTTTGCCTTAAATTCGGTTCTAAGATAGCGAGCGCTCAAACGACTATGCGTTATTTCCTTATCCCATGAGAAGGGAGCATCCCATCCAATCCAGCGTCCACCCCAATGAGTCTCGCCCAACAAGCCCATACCCCACGAAGCCGGCTCACTCCATTCGCTTTCGCCGTTTGCCGTATAGACTTTAACTTTCCAAAAACAACGTTGGTTGCTCTTTAATGCACGACCTCCATAAGGTACATACAACGACTCGTCGGAATTCACTCTACCCGAATCCCACAAGTCGCCCTCATTAGCAGCCAGTTTTTCCAGCGAAGAAGCTACAAGCACACGATAACCACTCTGTTTCACCGCTTGCTCATCCGACTCCAAAACCCAACTCAAACGCGGATGGGCACTTTCGATGCTCAATGGCGAAACTTGTCCCTCGGTGAGCAAACGGGTGGTTTTTACACCCGCCTGCATACCAAGAGTTATCAGTAAAGCTGCTAGAAAAGTTTTACATCTGCTTATATTCATAGATTAGTTCTTTTTAGGCAGTTCTGTCCAATCTTTCTGAATGTAATCCTTATTAGCATCTACAGCAATAAGTACATGATCGTTTCCAGCACCATAAGCGCCTTCGTAATTAAAACGTTGCACTTTGCTATCGAACTCACCTACATATTTCAGAGAACCATCTACCGGGCTATACCACCATACGTTTTTCTTGGCACCACTAATCTTGCTCAAGTCAACCTGCATCGGACGATTGGTATAAGTATAAACCAACAAATAATCATTTCCACGAGTTGCAATCGCACGATCATAGCGGAAACCATTCTCGCCAGCAATAATATTTTGATCAGGAACACGATCAAAGAAAGAGAAAGCGAGCATCAAGTTTTTCAAATATTGCATTTGATTAAAACCAGGATCTTTTAATGCATCGAACCATGTCTTAGTTGCTCCATAACCACCGTTTGTAGCCGGTTTTACCATCTGCATGATAGAGTTATGTCCATAAGTATGTCCGAACGAACCTGCAAATACCGACCAATAAGCATAACGACGTACATCGGGAGCTTTCCACCACGGTTCGCTAGGATCATGCAGACCTTGCGGAATTTCTTCGTAGCTAGGTTCTCCATCAATAACCGGTTTAGCGGGCTTCATAGCCAATGCAGCCTCTACATAACGCCAGTTATCCTCAGCAACGGCAGCTTCGGCAGTATTATCACCATCACCACGAGTTTGGTCATAACGACGGTGTCCACTTTGGAACATGTTAAAATCCAACCAATCAGCATTATGGAACCACTTGATAGAAGAAGTACGTCCGAATGGGTGGAAAGTCATGATATGATTTTTATCGATAGATTTAATGGTATTGGCCAAAGTATTCCATACCTCTGGCTTAATATCGCCACGAACGTCACCACCTATGAACCAAATGATGTTTGGAGAATCTTTATAACGCTCTGCAAGAAATTTGCCATATGCTACAGCTTCTTTCTCGTTCATTAATCCTGCTTTCACCAAATTACCCCAAATGCATACCATACCTATATAAATACCATTCTGTTCGGCTTTCTTAATGATATAGTCCATGTGGTCCCAATAGCCATATACACCTTTTTTATTGATATCTTTAAAGTTAAATCCATCAGGGAAAGAATACTGACCATAAAAATTCATTGCGGGAACACCGTTAACAGTCTGTACTTGTACTACATTATAACCAGCTTCACGGCATTTAGTCAGGTAATAACTAGCTTCATCACGATTCAATTTTTCGGGAAGTAACCACCCTGTTTCTCCCATCCAGAAGAAAGGAGTTCCATTTTCATGTTGCAGATAACGTCCGTTATCAGATACTTTCAACTTACCATTCTGCCATGGCAGATACACTTTTGGCTCGTCGTCAGCGAACATATTTCCTGCAATAAAGAGGAAAAGCATCGTTAAAATCGATAGTTTTTTCATAGTTGTCAAACTTTGTATATTAATTAATTATTTTCCTATCAGAACATATTCCTTTCCGGCCTCTGTTTTCAAATCATAAAGATAAGTTTTCTTAAGTTCTACAGGGTTCAACTTAGCATCTTTATTGATTATAGGAGTTTCCACTTGATTATAAACAAACAGCGGATTAGAATTTTCTCCTTTGGCTTTCTTCAATCCTTTTCCCGACAAGGGGTTTAACGAGCGTAAACGGCAGTTTCCGCCAATACGTGATTTCACAGCCAAACGACTTACTTTACCATCTTTCCAAGTTATATCAAGTTCAAAGCCACCACGTGCCACCAAACCTTTCACTTCACCATCCTTCCAAACAGAAGGCAGTGCCGGAAGTAAATAGATGAAACCGTCATAACTTTGCATCAACATCTCGGCAATTCCGGCAGTACAGCCAAAGTTTCCATCAATTTGGAAAGGCGGATGTGCATCGAATAAATTCGGATAAGTTCCACCTTTTTTCTTTTCATTGCGCACCAAAGTCAGTTGATCTGTTATCAACTTATAGGCATGATCTCCATCCAGCAAACGCGCCCAAAGGCACACTTTCCATCCCATACTCCATCCGGTTGAAGGGTCACCCCGGTGAATCAGCGAAGTACGAGCTGCATCAAAAAGTTCCGGTGTACGATACGGTGATATCTGGTTACTGGGGAAGAGCCCATAAAGATGTGATACATGCCGATGTTGGTCTTTCGGATTATCCCAATCAAACATCCACTCCTGCAACTGTCCCCAACGTCCCACCTGCATAGGAGCAATCTCTGTTAAACGAGCTTTCAAATGAGCAGCATACTCTGCATCCTCACCCAAAATAGCCGATGAACGAATCACTGCATTCCAAAGATCGAAAACCAGCTGATTGTCCATCGTACACCCTGCTGCCGTCGACGCTTTATTCAAGCTTCCGGCATGTGTATTTTCCGGTGAATTGCTGGGGCACATCACCAACCATCCTTTAGTAGGTTCTTTCACCATCACTTCATCAAAGAATAGAGCCGAACCTTTCAGTATCGGATAAGCTTTACGCAAGAACTCCTTATCACCGGTATACAGATAATGTTGCCACAAATGCTGACACAACCAGGCACCGCCAGAAGCCCACATACCCGAAGGTGAATTATCAATAGCTCCGGTAACACGCCAAATATCAGTATTATGATGAAGCACCCATCCATTGGAATCATACATGATTCCAGCACTTTCCTTACCCGTTTCGCTTACTTCTTTTATCAAGCGGAAAAGCGGTTCATTCAGCTCGGTAAGATTTGTAACTTCAGATGGCCAATAATTCATTTCAAGATTGATGTTACAAGTATACTTGCTATCCCATGAAGGGAAAAGTTTATCATTCCATATACCTTGCAGATTGGCTGGTTGTCCGCCTGGTTGTGACGAACAAATAAGCAAATAACGTCCAAACTTAAAATAGGTAGCTACCAAGAAAGCATCGTTCGTATTCTTGAAATTTTCCACACGAATATCTGTCGGTACATCCGAATACTTATCTTCTCCCAAGTTCAAACTTGTACGATTCTGAAACTGCTCATAATATTTTATATGAGCATCTTTTGCTTGATTATAATCCTTTCCTACCGCTTTAGCCAAATAATCTTTGGCGCGTTCTATATGATTTCCTGTTATATCCTTGTAATTATTGAAGTTAGTTCCAATGGACATATAAACAACAGCTTCGTCAGCATTCTCCACGGTCAACACTCCATCCCGACATGTCACCGTTCCACCTTGTGTCTTCACCGTAGCACGTCCTTGAAATTGCACTTTACCTTTTAAAGCTTCGTGCAAGGAAGAAACTCCCTCCAATGTAATTTCGTTTCCCTCGGATGTAATCATCACATCTTGATGAGGACTGGTCAAGGTTGCATTAAATGTCACCTTTCCCGGCTTATTGGCTGTAACACGGGTAACAATCACCTGATCGGTAAATGATGTAAATGTTTCGCGCTGATACTTGACACCATCCACGCTATAACGCACAACAGCACGAGCTGAATCCAAACTCAGTTCACGATAATAATCGGTGTAACGTGTATGTCCAGGAAAATTAAGACGCAAATCTCCAAACGACTGATAAGGCATACCTTGATTTGTTTTCGACTTCACATGCGCCGTACATAAATCTTGTGCCTCTTTATACTTACCGGCAAACACCAATTCGCGAATCTTCGGAATCCACTCTTTAGCTTCCGGACTCGGATTATTATTCGGACGTCCTGCCCAAATAGTTTCTTCATTCAGCTGAATCTGCTCCGCTCCAGGATTTCCGTAGACCATAGCTCCCAAACGTCCGTTACCCAAAGGCAAAGCTTCCGTCCATACATGAGCCGGCTTATCGTACCAGAGTTTGTATTCTTGCGCGAACGAAGGATACAGAATCAAACCTAGAAAAACCGTTCCAATTAATTTTTTAAAGTTCATAAAGATTTTTGTTTAATTAAAAAGTTAAAAAGGTAATCACACCATATGCGAAGAGAGTATGCTTCGCATACGGTGTTTTT